>ERZ1684502.22-NODE-22-length-53267-cov-200.377960_pt1 | contig 53267 bp, 48 predicted proteins | sample MGYA00580192_ERZ1684502 | MGnify/ENA primary metagenome ERZ1684502 (study PRJEB41476, sample SAMN13258264) | hydrothermal vent metagenome | biome: caldera [ENVO_00000096]; feature: acid hot spring [ENVO_00002120]; material: acidic water [ENVO_01000358] | place...
CCATACACTTGTACTCGTCAACAACAACTATTCCTCCATCAACAATTTGCGTAGCACCAGTAGGACATACGTAATAGCATGGTGGATTTTCGCATTGCATACATAACCTAGGAACAAACACCCTTTGTGTATTAGGATATTCACCTAGTTCTAAATCTTCTACGTGAGTTCTAAATAATCCTTCCCAGAATGGTGTCTGATTCTCTAAAGTACATGCTGCTACACATGCATCACAACCCAAACATTGGTCAACCTTAACTACGAATCCCCAATGCTTACATGGTTGAGTATTTCCAAATTTTGTATATGGATTAATTATTTGATTTAGAGACAAGATTTGTTCCGAGGACATGGGGGATATCACCCCGAAGTAGAAACATTACTTGAAGAAACAAGTTGATTCCATTCACTTTGAGAAATTGAAGTATTTGGAGTAATCTTTTGCGCTTGTTCAGTTGGTAAAGTACCTTGATCTAGAGAACTTACGGGAGCTAGCTGAGTAGCTTCCTGTATCTCTTTTAGATCTGATGGGTTGTTTGGATTTAGTTTTCTAACATAAACGGTGAATTGTTCTGATTGGTGGTATCCTCCTAGAGGATTACGACTTGAAGGCCATAGTTCGGAAACTGGCTTATTGCCAAACTCATTAATTGCCTTTGTTGCATAAGTTAATGCTGGGTTTCTTTGTCCATAAGGCTCTGGGACTCCTATTGTATCTGGTCTTATCCATTCTGTTAAGTGAGCCCTAATTACAAGCTTTGGTATTGAACCATCTGGATTTGGCAATTTCCATCTCTTAATTTCTATCCAATCACCTTCATTAATTCCTAGCTGCTGAGCAGTTTCTTTGTTTATCCAAGCCCTCATCCAAATGTCTTTATGATAGCTGTCAGATGCGATTGCCATTAACAACGGATTATCCGTGCTTGAAGTATAAGCAAATGGTGGAACTTTAAATTCAACATAGAACATTTCATGTGGATCTGTTGGCTTAAATGTTGGATCATTATACGGTGCTGGTGGCTCCACATAAACTCCTGGCTCAACAGCATATCCTCCATTCCAGTTTGGTGGAACTTCAGCAATTATTGGATCAAAGATTGGATCATAGCCATAGTTCTTAATTACATAGTAATAAAGCACTGTTGAGTAAATTTCTATTCTACCTGTTGGTGTTGCAGCTGGTAAATCCCATGGAATTCTTTGATGATTGTTAAAGTATTCATCAACTGTATGAATAATAAACACACCATTATTCTTTAAGATTTGATAGATTTGATCCTTCGGTATGTTTAATTCTTCTGATAGTCTAGTTACTAATGCTTCTCTCCAAGCATCAGCAGTAAAACTCCCCCATGGCGGATATCCATTATTTTGCAATAGATATTGCTTATATTGTGGCATTTCCTGTTGAATAATTTGCTTAAATACTTCTTGATCTATATCGTGAGATTTTGCCATCCATTCTACATAAGCGTCTCCGACTTCTTTACCAAACATATATGCGAATATCACGAATAAGTCTAGACCATTAGCAGTATTTGGCCAAAGAACAGGAATTGCCTGCCATCTACCTCTTATTGCATAATCTGGTGCAGGGCCATCAACCCTAAATAGTTCGTCCCTTTCTAGATAACTTACGTCAGGCAATATAACATCCGCATATAGTGCTGCCTCAGTAGGTAGAATATCAATCATAATATAGAAGCTATTTGCCAAAACTTCCTTGTATTCATTCCACTTAAAGTTAAATGGTGATCCTCCATATGATATAACAACCTTAGGTTTGTAGGGTTGACCATTCCACATTACTTTACCATTAATTGCCTCATAAGCTCCAGATTCTAAGAAGAACCCAAATGCTCCAGCAGGCATTTTGCCTTGTTGCTTAAGGGTCTGATTATATGCATATGTAATTGAGGGATATCCTGTAGACCAGAAGGATGGATTATCATAAACATAGACGTTTGCAAAAATAGATAAAAGTTCTCCTGGTAAATCTAGGTATGGAACTGCCATAAGTACTTCTGGTCTTTGTAATAATATGCCAGGTTTAGTTTGACCGCTCTGTACCATACTATTGTATGCATTCACAACCTTCTTTACTCCTTCCCTATATGTACCAGAGTATATCCATCCTCCTCTAATGTCAATATTTCCAGTTAATGCCATAATTATTGCGTAAGCTTTCCTAAATTGAACCGCTTGATCATTAAAGAATCCTTTTAACCCGGTAACAATAGTCATGGGTTTCATTGTTGCAATTCTATATGCCAGCTCTTGCAACTGTGAAAGTGGAACATCTGCAACTTTTGCAGCATACTCTAGCGTATATTTGCTAACTTTTTGTGCTAAAAATTGAAACACTGTCTGAACTTGCTTACCATTTACTGTTAAACCTTGTGGGGCAAATAAAGCTGGCCTAATTTCATTTCCATTAACGTCATATTTGTTTGTATTTGTAAATGGTGGAACTTTAACAACTTGACCAGATATTTCGTCGTAAACATAAAATGCCTTAACTGTTCCATCTTCCCAATCTTCTTCTAAAAGTTTAACAACTCCATTCTCTTCATAAGCTAAGAATGGTGCATTTGTGTGATATCTAACGAAGTAATCGTCATAATAGCCGTTTTGAATAAGATAGTTAATGATGGCTAAAGCCACATATAAGTCAGTCCCAGGCTTAATTGGTATCCACATGTTTGCCTTTGATGCTGCTTCACCCATCCTTGGGTCAATTGCAATTACATAAGCTCCATTTGCAATACCTTCAGCAAATCTTACTGCTCTATTAACGAAAATTCCTGCTGGAAAAGCACTTGTCCCCCAGGCAATTATTAAAGAGGAATAAGTCATATCATCCATCAGGTCAGTTGCGTGTAGATCAAATCCTCCAATTACAAAACCTATAGGTTGCTGATTAGCAAACAAACAAGTTTGCATTGGAGTACCATTAATATTGGGTATTTGAGTACCAAGTGTAAATGGAATAAATAAAGCTTTATAGTTTGCACAAGGCACTCCGCCTCCAATTAAAATGAATTCGTAAGGCTGAGGTTGAAGTTCTTGTAACTTCTTCATAATATGCTTGAATGCCTCTTCCCATGAGACTTCTTTAAATGCCCAAGTGCCTTTTTGCGAACCCTCTACCCTAATTAATGGTGTCTTTAACCTATCTATATTATAAGTTCTAAATATTCCTGATTGACCTCTAGGACATATCTTACCTTTATTTAATGGCGAAAGAGGGTTACCGTCGATCTTTATAGCTCTAATATAGCCATTCTTTTGCTCAACCCTTACCAGAATATCACATGTTGAAGAGCAAAAGGCACATACATTTGGAACATATGCATATTGCCAACCAGGCTGAAGCTCTTCATAATTTACCGCATCTGCCTTAGTGAAAATGTCAAAATCATATTTAGATGCGAGATATGCTGCAGCTGCTCCTATGCCGACAACAGCAGAAACTTTTAAGAAATCTCTTCTAGTAAGTCGAAAACCATCGTTACTATCCCTTTCCATATGAATAACTAGCACTTTGCGTTATTTAAATTTTCCTATAATTGTTTTATGCCTAATTTTTAAAACTTCTTATAATTGTCCTAATAGTGAGAAAAAGCATAATAATGTACAATATGATATATTTTATGTTTAATACGCTTAATTATTCTTAAAGCATAAAAATTATCAAGAATCTACTAGTGGGCTGTAATTTAAATTTGTTTTATTCAATTAACCATATTTAAAGGGTTTTTAGTAATGCAACTATTTTAGCGAAAACTATTACAGCTTTCAAGGATAGCTAGGCCAGATACTTATGATAATTTCATAGTTTTAATTTAAGTGCTTTATCCAACACCCTTTAAAATCGATAAAAATTGAAAATTACGATGTTGGAATATTAGTACCATTAGGACAAAATTTGACAATAATATTACAAATGCCTACCAGTACCATCAGATACCTATATATTTAGGGTTTGGGACGCTAATGGACAGTATACGATATAAGGTTCCAAAATAACAGTTAGGGTGGCAAGTTAACAAAATTAAGTTCTTTAAAACTAAAAAGTGATCGACATTCCTCATCAGTCTTACAAAATTGGAGATTTCCTAATTGTAAATTTACGAAGTAAAACATTTGCAGGTCTAATTATTAAGAAAAATAGGTTGTATTTTTATAGTTAAAATGAATATACAGATTGCGTAAAACTATTTAAAACAAAGCGTCTTTCTTAATAGCTTAGTTCAAATTTCGAGCTTTATTATTTAATAATAAAAACTTTCTTTGTATATAGTACTTTATCTTAAGTGAACCAACATACCTAGTTTGAATTTTGTTTTCCTAAATAAAACTCATAAAACGAGAAGATAAACAAAAAAGGAAAAATTACGCATTTATTTCTTGAAATATTTTGTGCTTAGGCATTCCTTCTAATATTGTTCTTCCGTAACTTGTAGTTTCAGAAAATTGTCTGCTTTGCATAAATTTCCTAAAAGCGTCTAACGATTCCCATTCACTATAGATTAAATATTCCCTTGGATCGGTGACACTCCTATAGAGTTTTGCATCTATAAATCCTTCCACATTTGCTTTTAGAAACTCTAAAACCTTAGAAAATATTTCTTCAAATTCTTTCTCGTGACCAGGTTTTACCCTATAATAAAGGCCTACATTTATCATATGAGAATATTAATGTTTACAGTTAATAAACCTTAATACCTAAAATGTAACCATTTCTTCCGCTTCTTATTGGACTGAAAGTACTACATAACGACTTCTATCTAACGATTTTGTTACTTTACTCTTAAATACTAAAGAAAACTAAAAATTTTTTGAGAGGCATGTGTGATTATAAATTAGCCAAAATAGAAAGAAGCATCTTAGATACTAGAAATATCGTCTTATTACCTAGAGATATATTCAATAAATTTACAACTGAGCCTGTTTATTTGAAAGTATTGCTGAGCGATGACAGAAAAGAGATTAAAATTAGCAAAAGCTACTATTATTTCATTTTATCTAAACTAAAAGAAAATAATTTAATTAATGAAAATGCTATTTCCTTTAAAGCGGCTATACCAATAATTATTACTGAAAAGGGAATTGAATTTGATAATAGCATAATGTACGTTGATGACGAAAATAAGCTATTAATTTTCATAGATCATCAATCTTCAAAGTATAAGTGTTCTGATTGCCCAGTATACGCAGAATGTGTATATGGACTAAAAAGGGTTGCTAGACAAATGGGAATTAAACTAGAAAACTTGGAGAAAGAGTTGCCTCGCAATCTATGGTTTTTCTTGATCTCGAAAATAGCAAGCAAAGTTGCGAATAATATAAAAGGCTTTGCTGTACCTTTAAACCCCTAATAGCCAACCATTAACATAAGCCTTAATTTGATATAACGGATCTATTTTTAAGTAGAGAGAAATTGGAACCCAAACTAGAAAACCTGCCAGCAAATATAAAGATATTAAAGCCAAGTCTCTGTGCTCTTTCCTTGCAATTATATATACAAGGACTGAGCCGAAAGGTCCTAAGAGGAACATTAAACTTAGCCACCTTGAAGGATCCTTTCTTTTAATTAGAAAGTAAAAAGTAGCAAAGATATAGCCAATGCCAGCTATAACTCCACTTACAAACCATAAAACCTTTGATAGATTAGACATAAATTACACCTTTTTCATTTACATTTTGCATTACATACTTAAATATTTCTTCTATTATCCTTTTGCAAGGTATATCCTTTTTACCGTTCTTTAGATTTAATTCTTTAGCTAATTCGTAGTCATCAATATTACATCTTTTTTTATGGTCAATTAAATAAAGCGTTTTATTCTTTTTATTTACATAGACTACTACAGGCTCAAACTTTATCAGAAAGTCATTACTGATTTTAAAAGGAATAACAACCCTAAAATTTATCTTGTTGTCTTGAATTAGGTTTAAATTCCTTAATTTCCTAAGAAGATAGTAATAGTAACTTTTGCTTACTCCTGCAGACATATAATCATTATTAAGAATGACCTTTAAAAATGACTCGTAGTAAAATATCTTTTTAAAAACGTCAAATTGCATAAACACGACTCTAGACTCATCAACTATTTCTCTGTTAATCTCAAAGGCAAAATTTGCTTCCTTTCACACCTTATATTTTAGAGTAAAGCTTTTTAACTATTTCTGTTATACTGTCCCAAATTTAGAAATAATGTTAGTGAAAGCGTAATTGGTTACAAAATATATTAGGAAAAAATTAAGAAAAGGAAATTATTTGTAGGACTTTTGTCGTTAATTTTTTGTTAAAGTCCAATATTAAAAGTGCTTAACATTTATAATTACAGTACTTCTAATTTTCTAGTAAAGGGTGAAAAAATGGTAGATATGTTTGTTTTCGATCGTGTATTAGCTGCATATACTATGGCTGCACACGTGCTATTCACATATTGGGCTATTAGTCTGCCATTCTTCATAGTAGCTGCGGAATATTTAGGATATAGAAGGAATGATCCTTACTATTTAGCACTAGCAAAGAGGTTTTCAGTTGTTATGGCGGTATTATTTGCTGTAGGTTCTGCAATAGGAGCTGCAATAGCTGTAGAGTTCCTTACTGCATGGTATAAGTGGATGTTCCTAGTTAATGAAGTGGAGATTTTGCCGTTTGAGCTAGAAGTATTAGCATTCTTCACAGAAGTAATAATGCTAGCTTTATATTTATACGGATGGGACAAAATGGGGAGAACAGCTCACATGATATTAGGGCTAATGATAGGGGTGGGTTCTGTAACGTCTGGAATTTTAATTACTATAGTAAATTCATGGATGAACACCCCACAAGGCAGTTTTGATGTTGCAACTTATTACCAAACTGGTCAATTAACTGGAATAAATCCAATAGCTGGATTATGGCCTCCTGCAGCTAATGGAGAAATTCCAATGATGATGGCTGGTTCTTGGTTTGTAGGTTTTGGTTCATTAGTAGGTTACTTCAGCTTTAGAAAGGCATTTAGCAAGAATCTAGATACTTACTCTAAAGAGTATTATAATAGAGGGTTAAAGTTAGCCACTTATTTAGCTGCATTAGATGCTATATTTTTAGCTTGGGCTGGTGATCATGCAGGTAAAGAGTTATATAGTATACAACCATTAAAGCTAGCAACTTTAGAAGGTCTAATGCAAACTCAAGCTCATGCGCCAATGAATATAGGGCCTATATCAATACCAGGATTGCTAAGCTTCTTAACAACATGGAATCCTAATGCTGTTGTACTAGGCTATTCAAGCTTTGTTAAAAGCGACTGGGATCCAATATGGTGGCTAGCACATGATGCTTATGACATACACGCAACCTTAGGTATAATAGGAGCGATTATAATGTGGATATTGGCTGCTGCTTACCTATTCCCAAGATTTGGAAGGACATTCAGCTGGTTAGGACTTGACAACCCAGCAGAAAAGAAACTGCCACTTTATGTTGGCTTTATAATAGGTTGGTTGCAAGTTGTAGCATGGGAAGCTGGATGGGTAGCTGCTGAAACAGGAAGACAGCCCTTCGTAATATGGGGGCCTATGGTTCAAACTTCAAGTGGTCTATATATGATACAATACGGATTACTAACTAGTGAAGCCTACAATCCTAATCCAGACATATTTGGAATAGGAATAGCTATAATGACCGCAATAGCAATAGCGATAGTTGGCACACCAATAATGCTAAAGAGGCTATTTGCAAAGAGAGAAATTAAACAAGACGTAGTTGCTATAACTACATCTGGCCCGTCATTCTCTGCTCAAACACCAATTACAAAGCAAACAAATGTTTCTTTACAATCAGAATTAGGAAAGGTAGAAAAGAAATGATTTTTCCTTTTAAGTTTAAAATTCTTCTAGGTGAGGAAAAATGAACCCATACGTTCTATTCTTCTTCATTCCTCTAGGCTGGTTCGTAACAATGTTTATGCTTGAAGCAGGGTCAGTAGTAATGATACCAATATGCAGATATGAGAATTACAGAGAAAGAATGATATTTGTAGTTGGCTCATTATGGGCTATAATTGCAACCTCCCTGGTATATACAGTAGTTACGCTAGATGGACTTTTTGCACCCATTATGTATGCAACTGGAGAAGCATTACTTGGAGTACTATTGGCATTAGTTGTTATCTTAGCATTCCATCACTTCTTAATTGGAGTTGCAGAAGGGGCAGATTCACTAGGTAGACATGCAACATCTAAACTATATCTAACAGCTGCAGTACCTTTTGTATTGCTTGTAGCATTCTTAGGAAATACTATATTCACTTCGGTCTTTAGCGGTTATGGTATAGGATTAAAATTGCCATTAACTACTGTAGCAACTGTATTAGAAAAAGGAGATTTGCCTTATATACTACACACGGCACCTAACACACAAGTGTTCTATCCTAACTATATGCAAATGATATTTAATCCATTTAACTGGGTGTTCTTCGTAGCAGTTGTGTTATATGTAGTATACTTCACTGTGACATTTTATGGCATAAAAGAGAGGTTTTTAGTGGGTATTTTAGCGTTGACGCTAGCTCATGCGCTATTCTTAGCTAGCACAGCAGTATGGTTACCAATAGTATTTAGTAGCGCTGTAGGTAATGCAGGATTCTGGATATATGTCATACTGACTTACGTCTTACTGTACTTAGCTACACATATAAACGTCCCATGGAGACAAGTATGGATAGTATTATTAACGTGGATAGGAGCAATAATGTTTGGTGTATTTACACAAGGATATATTCTATATGACACAACACACTCTATATTAGCACCATTAGGTTTACCAGCAGTTCCAGCTTCGTTATTGTTAACTATACAACCAACTTTAGTAGCAGGTACTGTGGTACTAGGTGTTGCAGCCTTCCTCGTAATAGGAGGGGTTTCTGCAGTTTCTTACAAGCTATTATATAAACAAGCTGTTAAGAGGGCAGAAGAAGCAAAAACTGAAACTAAATAACTTTTTAAGTTAATTTATTTTTTATTTTGGCATATTTCACCTTTTATCTTTTAAAAATAGTTCAACAGAATTTAATCACTCTTGTGTTACTCTTGACCCTTGTATTCTTATGTTCTTGCTCGTTAAACCAAGTAAGATCATAATAATGCCAGCAACCGCTGCAATAAAGAAAGACATCTCAAAGGCAAAATCTGATGGAAGTTTTACTGTTAAATAAGTTATATCTCCTCCTATCTTTATTGGATATACCAGATAAATATAAAACGTATCTAGCAAAGAGCCAGCAATTGATGGACCAAACGCACCACCAATTAGTCTAAATACCGTGTTCATCCCAGTAGCAACGCCTAAAACTCTTCTCTCTACAGAAAAAGTCAGAATATTAATTAGCACAACATTTAACATAGCAGCGCCTAAGGTTGCTAAAGCAGAAAGAGTAACTACCTCTGCTAAAGAAGGAGACGAAACTGATACTATACCTAAAAGAAAGTAGAATAGTGAAAGTATAACTGGAGCAATAGTAACTACAAACTTTGTACCAGTTTTTAGTATAAGTCTTGAAGCTGTTAATGCACCTACCATTTGCATTAAGGATACAGGAATAAATAATAAGCCAGTAGTAAGAATATCCAAGTCAAAACCGACTGGTCTAGGCAATTCCAGTAAATACGTTATTGCCTGATAAGCCATAAAGAGTGCAAAACCAGCTACAAAAGCGGCTATATTAGCAATTAGAACATTCCTTTTACTTAAAAGATTTACCGGTAACAAAGGAGACTTAGCTTTTCTCTCTACAATAAGAAAGATTGCAAAAAATGTGAGTCCAAAGAACATAGTTGCAGTAAAGAGGGGCGAGGTCCAGCCCCATGTTGGTGCTTCAGAAAACGCTGTTGTCATAAGGGCCAATGAAATTCCTAACAATGAAGCGCCAATGTAGTCAATTTTTGCATTGGGATTTGTATATCTACTTTCCCTTATTTCTTTATAGGTTAAAACGGTAAGGAGAATTACGAAGGGAATTACAAAGTGATAATTGTATCTCCAACCTAAATCCTGGGCTACAAGCGCAGCTATTGGCAAACTTATTGCTGAGCCAATCCCAAACATTGCACTAACAATTCCTTGAGCTCTAGGTACTAAATGTGGAGGAAATTCCTCTCTTATTAAGCTAAAAGCTAATGGAAACATTCCCAATCCAATTCCTTGAATTGTTCTAAAGAATATAAAGAGTCCGAAATTAGGAGCAAAGCCGTTAAAAGTCACTGCTATAGTGTATATAATCATTACGTAAACTAGAACCTTTTTCTTGCCGTAAATATCACCCAATTTTCCAATAATTGGATTTGAGACTACCCCACTAATTAAATACGCAGTTAAAACCCAGCTAACAGTTGCTGCATTAACATTAAAATCTTTCGCTATCGTAGGAAGAGAAGGGATTAACATTGACTCTGTATACATCACAACAATTGCAATTGGAGCTAAAATGAATAAAGCCTTTCTTGCATAGTTTAAGTCATAATTTTCAGACATAAAGATATATCGATAGGAGGAAGTTAAAAAGTTGTTTCCCGAACTATTTACAAACGGTACTCGCTCACATTAGAATTAGTTTCACAATTTCTCTAAACAATCAAAATGTAATAAGCAGTATTTAACTAAAAGGTTTCACTATTTACATGCTTATGTTAAGCTTTTTTACTACAAGCTCTCTTACCTTTTCAGCTATTTTAATCGCCTCCTCGGCTTCCTCTAAAGTAGGTTCTGAATATGATGGATACCTAAATTCTGTTGCATATTCTTTAAACCTCTCTAAGTTCAACTCCTTAATTCCTTATCTTCGTTTATGCAAAGGTTTAATAGTTCTAAAATGTCATGAGTTTTCTTAAACCTAACTTGTCTATAAACTAAGTATGCTTTCAGATACTTTTCAATCGCTTGTTGAGCATGAAACGTTATAATCCAAGGTTCTTCGTTTAGGTTTAGTAGTTCCTTAGAAACCCTTAAGTCAGCATCAGCTTTCTTTAACCACTTCTTAACTTCATCAATAATATTATCTGTCATAACGGGATTCCTTCTGTAAAGGCTTCATTAGCTATAGTATTTACTATATGTTTTTCCTCTTCAAAAGTCTCTTTATCCACTATAATTAAATCGCTCTTAATCTTTTTCTCGTATAGTGCCTTTATAACCGCAGAATAAAATTTTAAGTATTTCTTCTGTCCAACATTTCATTAGTAACAATTAATATATCCCAATCCGAATCTTCTCTATAATCCCCTCTAGCTCTAGAACCAAATAAGATTATCCTGTCAACTTGAATATTTAACCTCTTAGCGATGTCTAGTATTGTTTGCTTAATAAATTAAAGTGTTATTTCCACATTATTTGATATCTTCTTATTTGTATTTAGCTTTTCATTGCTTACGCATAATAGCGTTTAGCTTATTTTACATTGTCTCATTTCGTTATGATAATTACATGTTTATTAATCTTGAACCTTAAACTTTTTCTTATGAGAATAGTTGATTTACATGAGGATTTCGCATATTCAGCTCAAAATATTGATGTTATTGAGGGAGATCATCAGTCAAGTATAAAAATGCTAAGGGAGTTTGATCCTCTAGTTTTTGCCTCAATTTTCCCTCATGTAAATACACTTGATGAGAGAAGTGAAGAACTTACTTCTCTTTATGGCACCCCAACTAAGTCAACAAACTTTTACTTTGAGCTTTTAATAGACCAGATCAAGTTTTATTACTATCTAGAGAGGAAAGGACTAGTTAAAATTGTGAGAAAAGCTGAGGACTTAGAAACTCAAGGTATAAAGTTCCTTTTATCCCTTGAAGGGGCTGACGTATTAAGGGATTACACAGATTTATATCTGCTCAAAGAGCTTCATGTTTTGAGTATTGGATTAACATGGAATTATGATAACAAGTTTGCTTCCTCTTGCATGTCTAAAAAAGATTACGGATTAACTTCTGAAGGTGAAAAACTAGTTAAGCTTGCAAATGAATTAGGAATAATTATTGATGTTGCTCACGCAGGAAAACAAACAATCCTTGATGTTGCATCAATAACTAAAAAGCCTATTATAGACTCTCACACAAACTTCACTAAGCTAAAACAACACAAAAGGAATCTTGATGACGATGCAATTGAAGCAATTGTTAAAACTGGTGGCGTTATTGGAGTTACAGCAATTGTTTCAACATTAAAGGAGCCGACAATTCAGGGTATGGTTGAAAGTATAAAATATCTGGGAGAGAGCTTTGGTTGGGAATATGTCGCTATTGGCACTGATTTTTTAGGGATCGAAGAAACACCTAAAGGTTTTGAAAACATACTTAAGGTAAAGGAATTGGCTAAAGCAATAGAAGGGCATGAAGAGGAAGTGCTATGGAAAAATGCCTATAGAGTTATAAAGAAAAATATTGGAGAATAAAAGGAGGAAAATTATCTTTTTCTTAATACTGCTAGTGCAACGGCAACTATTATTACTATTATTGCTATGATTATTGCCAATGTTGGATACGAGGTTGAAGGACTTGGAGAATATCCATAAACAATATAGTAGGTTGTTGAAGGATCGTCAAACACCACAATACTTCCATTGTAAACGAAATAGTTGCTAGGATTAAGTTGAACTAATCCACTGCTGGTCTGTTTGAATACTGCAAAAGTCTCATTCTTCATCATAGTTACGTTAAACACTATGTTTCCAGATCCACTAACAGTTACTTCTTGTGCGGTGTAACTTTTACCATTTAGTGTCACATTTGTAAAAGTTACAGATGTCGGAGTTACTAGATTAACTGGTTGTGCAGCCCCATTTTGATAAACAATAACGTATCCTTGTCCATTAACTACATTAACAAGGACTAAAGTTGCTGACGAATTTACATAAACCTGATGATAAAGAATAACATTTCCGGTGCTTTCGACACCACCATTGTTAGTTATTATAATGACAACTGGCATTCCGCTTATTGTAATGATAACAGAAACCTTTTCTTGAGAGACTTTTACTGATGGATAAATTACAATCTTTAGGTCTGAGGAAACTGAATAGTGGGTGTTTTGCACAAACATCCCTTTAGTATTTACATAGTTTGAGAAGAAGTGGTTCTCTATATAACCTGCAACACTGCCGTTAATTCCGAAAAATTCAATTTCAGTAAACTCTACATTGCCTCCTAGCTTAAATGAGTCAACTGAGAACAAGCCACTAATTTGTGTGTGCCATATCATTGCTGGAACGTAAGTGCCATTGAAGTAAGCTATTGAAGTGTTATAATTTGCTAAAGCGGGCACTCCTTGATATTGAAACTCAAATGCGTGATACCTTTCTGGCTGTGTAGAGTAAATGGAAAGAGTAAATTGAGTTTCACCGACAGGTGTTAAGTTGACTTTATGTAATAAGAGCGATGTTGTATTTGAGAAAGATGTTTTTGCGTGATTTATACTAAGTGTGATGTTTGCAAAGCTACTTCCATTTAAGTACTGAAGCACTAATTGTGCTGAAGAGTTGAAATATGCTAAGCCACTAATTGTTGCAGAGGTATTGGTAAACCCTGCCCATACTACTTCCTTTATTAATCCTGGCTCTATTAAAAGAACTCTAGCTAACTGAGGAATACTTGAATATACCGTGATATTGTATTGAGATACTGTAACTTTTATTTGCCCAGAGAAAGTAGTCAAGCTTCCTACACTTACATCATAAGAATAACTGCTATAGGTTATTTGTTCTTGTTGTGCCGATGTAGTAGTGTAAAAGGCACTAGAATAAGAGTATCTTATACCAGAGGGATTTACCTCAAGCGTAGATGAGTAGTGCTGATACATTGTTATCGTTGAGCTAGTGGAGGCATTTGCAGGAGTAATTAGCAGTATCATGGGCAATAAGAAGAGCAGGAGAACTGAAATGGTTATTCCTCTTTTCATACCTTACACTTTAAAATTCTAATTAAAAAGCTAATCCTAACAATTCTTAAACTGACGTATAAGCGTAATTATTAGTGAAAATGAGGAAAAGAAATTAATAAGGAAGATAGGCTAACTTGGTGTAAAGTTGACCTTATATCAAGAGTATACAACTTCTATTTCCTTTACTTTCTCATTTATTCTGAACTTACCATTATCTGAGGTGTACTCCTTGCCATTTACCCTTATCTTTTTAGCGTTTACAATTGTTATACTTGATATGAAAGTCTCTCTTGAGAAAGTGATTTTACCCTCTGCTGATGTAGCTGCAACTCCATCATATCTAGTGAATGATGAATTGCCAAATACTAGCCATTCATCTCCATCAAGGGGTATTATTGATCCTTCTCTCACATATATTGGCAACTCGTCAGACGATTTAATAACCCCTTCAACAATTTTTCCGCTCCAATAATCATACCATTTGCCTTTTGGCAAAATCACAGTCCTTGTATCTCCTGGCTCTACAAGTGGCGCATAAAGTATGAATTTACCAACCATGTATTCATCTTCAATCCTAAACATATCGTCTTCTGGGAATTCATAGAACAATGGGCGAATAATTGGATGACCTTTTTCGCTTGCCTCAACAGCTAAGGAGTAGAGATAGGGAAGGAACTTATATCTGGTGTCTATAGCCCTTCTTATCCTTTCCTTATAGTATGTTGGAAGGAAAACTGGCTCTGTATCAATTCCGTTAGTTGCTTTGTGAGATCTAAAGAGTGGGAAGAATAACGCAACGTAATAATACCTAACTAACAATTCTAGAGAATCGTCAACCTTCTCAAATCCTCTGCCCTGGAATCCACCAATATCAATACCTACATAAGGAACTCCAGAAATTGATAAACCAAGAACTAGCTGAAGTTGAAGCTTTAAGTCTTCCCATGAAGGTGTATTATCTCCAGTCCATGTAAAGGCATATTTCTGCATTCCCGCATAACCAGATCTGCTTAATATAAATATTTCATTTTTCCCAGCCTTTTTAAACCCTTCAAATGTTGCCATCATTTGATATAGGGGATAAGCATTCCTTACTTTTTCATGATATACCTTTCTCCCCTTTAATTGGTGTACCGTATTTGGAGGAAAAGCAAGAATCTCCCTATCTGGTTCAAACTTTATCCCAGCCTTAGAGTATACTTCTTGATATTTCTTCCAGGCAGAAAAGTCTGTGGGCTCATTCATATCTAGCCAAATTCCATCAACCCCTTGAGATAGCCATTGAGCAACTAAATTTGCCCACCATTCCCTTGTATCTTCTCTGAAGAAATCTGGGTAAACACTTGGGCCAGGCCACAAATTACCAACGAACAATTCACCAGTATCTAACTCGCAGTATTTACCTAAACCTGAGATAAAGACGGGGTAGTTCTGATCAACTCTGACACAGTGATCAACAATGGTAATCAACTTTACACCCCTCTTGTGAAGTTCATCAATTAACTTTTTAGGATCTGGGAACCTCTTAGGGTGCCAAGTAAAAATCTTAAAGGAGTCCATAAAGTGAATATCAAGAAAGATTGCTGAAACTTTAAACCCTTCTTTTTGCATTAGATCAACTAATTCAATAACTTTATCTTGAGGGAAGTAAGAGAAACGAGAAAGCATATATCCAAAAGCCCACATAGGCGGAAGATAAGGCTTGCCAGTTACTGTTGTATATCTTTCTAAGACCTCTTCAATAGTTGGCCCTTCAAAGACAAAGAACTCAACAGAGTCCTCTGGAACGTAAATCTTAACTTTATCATATTCCTCTCTACCAACATCAACAATTACTTTAGAAGCAGAATTGATAAAGTAACCTGTAGCTTTACCGTCTTTGACAGAGATAAAAAACGGTATGCTCTTATATAAGGGATCTTGGAACTTCTTGTATGCTCCTGCATCGATATTAAACATTATATATTTTCCCCTTTTTCTATCTAATTCAAACGCTTTCTCTCCTAGTCCAACTATATGCTCCCTTAAGTCAAGTGGTTTCTCTATTATAACTTGTTGATTATCAGCAATGACAGAAAGCCCTAAATCAGAGATAGTTTTGCTACTTTCCTTTCCTTCAAAAGGAAAGTCTACTGGGGGGAATGGATTATTTACTAAGACTTTGTATATTCCTTGGCTTTCATAAATCTTTATCATTGCGAGAATTCTTTAAAGGTAAAATTAAAAAACCTTTCTTAAGCAACACTGATAATTAAATTTCTTAAACCCCCCTTATACTTGTGAGAAAGGAAATTACGATAAAAGAAGATGGAAAGATATTAGTACTTTCCGACATCCATTACCCTTATTGCGATACCAACTTGTTAAATAACATTGTTGAAAGAGAAAAACCTTCATTAATAGTCCTTCTTGGCGATGTGATAGTTGAAGGAAAAATTGAAGAGTTTTTACATATTATTAAAGGAAAAGCTACTTACATTAAAGGAGATGAAGATACATACGAAGGCGATACTGAACTCCTTAGAGTTTACCATAATGAAAAGAAATTCATCTTTTTGCATGGGCATCAGTTAGTTAACGAAAGAGTGAGTATAGACTAGCTAAACTTTTAATGAAAATTAATAGGAAACTTCCTCTCTTTCTCTTTTGCTTATTTTTCCGAATTTTTCTTCATGAGAGAGGAACAATAATTTTGGGTCATTCTCATGCCCTTGCATTTTTCAAATCTTTAAACTGTATAAATGCAGGGACCTTAACTACAAGGGATAATTTATATTATCATGATCTAGGTTATATTACGATTAATAATAACGAAATCAATATCAGAAAATTTTAAATATTTAGATATCAATTTTGATATTGATGAAAGGCCTAATAAGATTTGGGATATATCAAGTACTATCGGAGCTACAGAAGGGGAAGAGAAGTATACAAGAGCTAAGAAATACACTGCCATTATATGGGGTAATTTTCGACTATGTTATAAGCTATCTATTAAGCACTGGTTTAGCTAAGAAGACTACAGAAGGCGGAGTAGAATACTTAGAAATTACTGATCTCGGAAAAAGTGTCTTAGCTGGTTTTGGTCCTTGGGGAGGGCCAAATATATTCGGTTGGGGTTGGGGACCTCATCTACATCATGGAAGACATGGTTGGTGGTGGTAAAGCAATATTAACCTACTAAGGTATTTTTTCTTGTTTTAAATATAATCTTAATAAGCTTATCCAATTAAATAAATTAAAAATTTGAGGATTTAATTAAGGAAACACTAAGTTTATATCACAGCTACAATGAGGATTTCCTTAGTCTTTAATGCTTATACCTTCTCCTGACACTTTTATTTTGCTTCCAACATGTATATCAAGTAACATATTCTCCTCTGCTAATATACTGCGAATTACATCCCCGCTACAGTGTATAGCACCTACTTTTTCAACTCCAAGAGTCTTAAATTTCTCTACTATAGATTTGCAGTCATCTTTAGATGCGCTAAACAGATGCATACCTCCTATAACTACTTTAATCCTTGAGACCTTCATGGCGTTTTGAACAATATTTATAATTCCTGGGTGGCTGCAACCAACAAAAAGAATACCACCATAACCATCTACATTAATCAGAAGTGAAGTTTCCCATGGAGGCCCATATAAGGGCTTTAAAACATATACGCCAGGATATATCTCGAGAGTTTCATTAACGATATTATTAGCAGGAGTTCCCGGAGCTCCATAAATAGTAATGTCACCTTTAGGTAGTGCTCGTAAACCGCCAGTATGATCTCCATGTCCATGACTTATAACTACTGCATCTATCTCAGATAAATTAATGTCAAGTCTTTCAGCATTATGTTTTAGAACGTTTGAGGAAGGACCAGTATCAAAAAGAATCTTCTTCCCCGGTATTCTGATATAAATGCTTGGACCCCAAGCAGTAAGAAGGTTAGGGTTATATGGGTTAGGATAATTATCAACTACAACTATAGCTTCCATCCATTCAACAGCGTTGGATTGACTTCGTTCATCTGAAGTAAGATTCAATGCCATTAAATTATTGTTGTAAAGAGAAAAAATAAACATATCTTAATTACTAAGCAGAAACTAGACAAAACTAAAGAATGCAATTAATGAAATCTTTAGGAAAACATTTTCACGTAGTTTTCAAAACTGACTACTACTTTTAGTGTGAACATAAAAATCGCATATGATAAGATAAACGTGAGCAAGAAGCAAGTACGTAAAACCGAGAATGAGAGAAGCCAGAAGTAAACAGAACGAAGAAAATAGAGAAAGTTGCCAAGGTTGCCAATACGTAAAACGAGAATTGACTCTAGACCCGATCCTCTAATATTAGGAAAGACATAAATAACTTCTTTTTCTCCTTTTCCTTATGGAATATTGCATTTATGGAACTGTATTTAACAACGTTTCTACAATTGAGGAAAGTATTAAGAGTTTTTGGAGGCCAGATGCAGTAATTGTAATTACTGATAATTTCTCAACTGATGGAACTTGGGAGAAATTGCAAGAGCTAAGAAAGGAGTACAACCTTGTTCTCTACAGATATAAATCAAACAGAGGCCAAGGAAGAAACTACTCTCTTCGCCACTGCCCAGAAAACTCTTTCACTACTTACGTTGATCTTGACACTAGATATAATGAGGCATTTCACAAGTTACTGGAGTGGGCGCCAAAAGATAAAATAACTCACACTTACGCATTCTTTGGAATTAAAAAGGAGGAATTCTTGAAAAGGGGCGGTTGGGGAGAATTAAACGTAAACGAAGATGTTGAGACTTTCGCAAGGGTTGGCTTTGACTACTTCATCCCTGTTATCATAAAGGAAAATCTGTTTAAAGGAGAGAAAAGAGAGAAAAGGTATAGTAAGGGGCTGAATTACTATATAAGGCGTTTTAACAACATTATTGATGGAATAAGAGGAAATGGATTTTACTGGAAGGAGATCTCTGTATACTACAAAGAGAAAAAATACCTTGTTTTACCATTTTACTTAATAGCCAGGATGAAAGGGATCTATAGGCATGGAGGAGAAGTGGACAACAAGATTTTGATTGTAAGAAATGAACTAGAGAAAATAATAGACCCTAAAGAGATAGGGATTGACGACTCATATTTCCTTTTCGGAGTTTCAAACTACGAATATGAAATGATAAGAAACGTTGATGAAATTATAAAAAGGAAATTTTCGGGTTTGAGGAAGTTCCTCTGTAAAGATAGAATAATTAGATTTGTCAAAAGCGAGGAAGGACTGAAAAAAGCGTTGTTGGCATCAAACTTAAAGAATGCAGTGTGTAAAGAAATGCAAAGTTAAACAAACTATTTTAAGTCCTCTAAGCAATAATGTAAGTGTTTTGGCCTGTCGGATAAATATATGTTGTTCCTGGTGTTGAAGCACCTTGAGGATAATACCACATTATTGCTGGTATGCTAGGCGGAGGTGAGGTTGAATATGGCCAGACAAAATACCAATATATTGTGGCATATAGCTGATTATATGCATTAGTCATAATTTGATACAAATTGTTTGTATTATTATAATACTGCCCATTCTTAAGTACTGTTTGAGATACATTATAAAACGGAGTAAGCGTACTGCTAGAGGAGTGTAGTGAAACAACAAATGCTTGTGAAATGGCAGTTGCTAACAATGATGAGCCAAACTTGACACTATTAAGATATCCGTTAAGTGATGAAAGCCTCAACTGACTTTGAGGAATGCCAACACTATTTAATAATTTCTGATTAGCAGAGTAAATATTTATAAGAAAGCCTGAATATACTTGAGCCCCAAACGATATATTTAAGAAGTACCACGCTCCTTGATTTAAATTTTGTAAAATTGTGGTTGTATTCTTTAGTTGGCCATTCACTGTTATATTGAGATATAACCCTCCATTCTTTACATAAACTATTAAAGAGACATTGTAATTTTGGCCTCTATTACCGCCACTACTGCTGACAGTTGTAAGCGTCAGATTAGAGACAAGGGCGTTTGCTTGAGTGCTTACTACTTTAAACCAAAGGCCAAACATCATACCTGGGTTGTTACTAACATAGTGAGGAGAGATTCCACCACTCGGATTAGATGATTTGTAGGCCCCACTATTTATAAGGACATATAAACCTAGACCTTGGCTTATTGGGGCTGTATAAGTCCACGCTAATCTGTACCATTTACCTTGATAGTTATACAATGCCCAGATGACTATGATGTTATTAGGCCTTATTATAGCTGACAGCACATAAGTTGTGTTTGAGCTAATATTGTAAGCTTTAGCGTTAATAGCCCCTAGCAGAACTCCATTAGGTGAGTAAACATTGGAGTTTATTGTAAAGCTCTGCAAACTAACATAACCCTGTGGCTGTGATTTGAATAACCCTGCTTTAGCATTACTTTGAGGTAGCGTATAATACAGCAAATTGGGGGGTGAGGGAGTTGCATTAAATACTACAAGGGTAACAGTCTTTGTAGGAGAGGAAACCCAAATTAGATAGCTTACACTAAAGTAAGTATAGTTTGGAGAAATTCCATAAAATGCAAGAGTTGATATTTGAAATTGGACTAGTTTAGATAGACCTATTAAGTATGATTGAGAAGATACAGAGTAATACACATTTGAAAAGTAAGATGAATAGAGAGCAAATACACCCAGCATTAAAGTAAGCGTAGCCGTTACGAGTATCAATGCAACTACTGCTGTAGATAAACCTTTCATATATGTCATCTTTTATACTCTATGATATTAAACTTTGCTAGTGATTAAAGTGAGTTTGTATAGATAAATTTATGAGAATTAGAAAAGCTTATTATATCTCCATGAGAGATAGTTATAGATACTAGTGCCTTCAGAAATCACAAGTGAAATAATACTAATTACTTTGGTAGTAGTGCTTGGTCTTGCTGTAGCAGGCTTTAGCTTTGCATTTTTAGTCCCTCAAATAGCATTTTCGAATGCTCAAAATCTAGCAGAAAATATTGCCTCGTCCTCTTCAATCTCTGTCGGTCCATTGCTGATAAACTCTAGTAATGCTGGCAGTTTTGTAGTAATGCTGTATAATCCTGCATTTAACGGAACTGCTTATGTATTGGCTTTTGCAGCACCTTCTTACCTTGAACCTTCTGCAGGAGTCTACACACCTTCAACTTTACAGCCCTTCACTGTTTATTGGCCTAATGGTTCTAAAGCTTCAGCGGTTCAGATTTCCTCTCCAATATATGACGTTAGTGGGAAGATACTTTATTCCGGTCATGTTACCTTGTATAAAGTTAATTTCAACACTCCCCTGACCATAGTGATAAATAACGTAAATTCTAACGATATAGTAATAATTTGGTTTATTGTTAATGAAGGGGGCTATCTCTTTAGAATAGGTTATACATATACAGGGGTACCTACAACATGAAGGGGTTATCAATTCCTATAGCATTTCTCATATTTTTCATAATACTTATAGTGATATTGATACCCACTCTTATTATTTTTAATCAGTTGGGCTATTACTCATCACAAGGTAGAGTACAAGGCAGCGTATATGTACAGCAGCAAGAACAGCAAAATATTCAGATATATAAAGGGAATCCAAGAATTTACTATAACTCATCTACTTCACCTTATCTGTTATTTAATTACACTTCAATACCTGCACCTTTGAACATCACTGAGATTTATTATTATAACGGAAGTATGTGGGTGCCGGTATTGCATGGAAGCATAGTTATTTCTGAAAATGCTAAATACCCATTGCCTCCTTCTGCATTTAATAAGCCAGTGATAATAGTAACGTCATTAGGGAACATTTATTATTTACCCCCAAACACTTCAGTTGTATAGAGTGTGGGAATATGATAACGAATAAAGGTTTGGCTAACGTTGTAGCATTGTTCATGGTATTAATAATAGTGATACTGATTGCACTGCCTTTCTTATTCCTTTATGCCTCTATTCAGAGCTACAGACAAGCCTCTACCCTAATAGTAAGCAACTACCAGTACTTAAGGGACTTACAAATAAAACAAGTCACAAGTGGTCATCCGACAATTTACTATAACTCAACCGCCATCATTTTTAAATATTTTGTAAACGGGTCTTTTGTCCCACCTTTAGACTTAACCATAACTGATATCATGTATCTGAATCAGCAAGGTGTTTGGGTCAGTATACCGCTTAACTACCCTATAGTAGTGAGTGCAGATGAAACATTAAACTTACCCTCATATGTTAACGGCAGGCCAATAGTCATAGTTACTTCATTAGGCAATATTTTCTTCTTAACGCCAAACTCTTCTATAGGGCCAAGGTGATTAACGATGATTAAGCGCGGACAATCATCATTAATTGCATTTTTGATAACAATTATATTGATTTTGATAGTGCTAGTCCCACTTTATTATTTAATCGTTGATTATTCAAAGCCCACAGTTAAGCCTGCAAATTTCGCTCAAATAATTAAAAATCAAATAAATGGGGGCAGTGTTCTCATTTTCTTCAATTCAACTGCTAATTCGAACATTACATTAGTTACACTTAGTGGCAATGGAAACTTCACTCTGAGAGGCGTTTATGCAGTTTATCAAGGGAATTTTACGAACATCACAAAGTACATTTATGCAGTTAAAATAACGCCAACAAGCAAAACTTTTATTGGTCCATTACCTCAACCGTTAATTTATAACTTCACTGCTTATAACGTAATTACACTTTCTAACGGAGTGAAAATACCAATATGGAACACTACGTTAATCTTGGAAATTAACGCTTATAATCAAACAGTGTTTGCCACTATATATCCAAACTCTACTGCATTTAGTTAAGATTTCACAAGTTGTACATTTTAAGAAACTCTAATTTTATTTCCTCAGTTTCTCTAAGGAACTTACTAAATTACTGGAAACTAACTTACCTCAACGCCTTTATTATTTTGTCTTGTAACTTCAAGAACATTCTTGTATACAACACCCATCTGAAGGGAGAATAAAACACTCTAAGCTTTACAAGTGAGAGAAACATAAACAATATGATCTTTATCAGCTTACCAGATATTTTGCTATCTTCCTCTTCATGATTATATTTTATTGGCACTTCTTTTACTGTAAAGCCATGCCTAATAAAGGAGTAAACTAAGTTAGTGTCAAAGACATAGTCATTTAAGACTAGTTCGTCCATGACCATTTCTATTTTATCCCTCCTCGCAAGCTTAATCCCTGCTTGAAGGTCATTAAACCTCATTAAGGACGGAAACATAATTTTTGCCAAAAGCATATAGCCGTGATGTAAAAATCTTCTAAGTCTGGGCATAGTTGAAATATCTCTATGGGCTATAACTAAATCGGCATCTTGATTAATAATTTTTTCAATTTCAGTAGTTGGCAAATCGGCGTCAATGATAAGGATTCTTTCAGCCTTAGCATTTCTAATTCCAACTTTTATAGATCCTCCTTTGCCAAGCCTAGTTTTATTAACGTAAATTACTGTTCCAAATTTTCTAGCAATTTCTGGTGTATTATCATTCCCTTCAAATACAACAATGATCTCAGAGTCTGGAAATTTTTGCCTCAAGAAGGAGAGAGTTTTTGCAATCCTTCTCTCTTCATTGTACGCTGGAATTACTATAGATAGCACGGGGTTTTTTGTAATTTTCTATTTATAAATTTTTCTCTTTGTAAACTTCTTGTCGGTTTCTTTAATTGTTAAGCTGACAATAATCGGAAAAGTAATAGAGATAATGGCATAGATGTCATCTCTGACTAACTCTCCTTGCAAAGCGTCGCGTATTATAATCCCCTTTCCGTTAACTTGATAAAGGATAAAGTTTGAGACATTTATAGGAGGAGAAGTGTTTGAAACCCAGTAAGGGGAATAAGCAAAAGTTAATAAAACATACTTACTAGAAGATGGAGGAATGTACAGCTCAGTTGGAGATATAAAGTGAACTGGCGCAGGCTTTAATATTTCAGATAGGTTTTGCTTATTGACGTTAATTTCACTTGTGTTTGTGTAATAAGCATATGAAGTGTTTAAGTTCACTTTGTAAAGATAGAGGGGGCCAAACTTTTTGACAAATGTAACTAGGTGATATTTCTCGCTAAGTAAATCAAGGTTTTTAATATATTTGTTTACAGGCAAATAAAGTATATTTATAAACGTTATGTTGGAGTGAGCGTCACCTTCAATAATGATATACTTAACGTTAAGTAGCATGAGCAAATTCTCTATATAAGTAACAGATCCCTTGTTTGACACGTTCAAGAAATAAAGGAGATAATTCAGCTTGAAATAATATTGGTAGAAATAAGCTCCAGAATAGAGACCTCCAATTATAACTGGGTGAGTGAAGTACTCTGAAAAGATCTCATCCCCATAATACCATGACGTGGAGTACCAGCCATAAGAAACTGTTGGAAAAATTGCTATAGTGAAATCCCCTTTTTGCGAGTTTAAGTAATTGACTAACTCAAGAAAGTAGGAAGGTGGATTAACTCTATTTGCTAAAGACCCGGTTATTACTGGTAAGTTAAACACGGAAAATAACAGAAGCAAAAGGAGAAATATTTCAACCTTATACCTCCTAATTAAAGATGGAATTATTAGGGAGAAGAAAAGGCCTGCAAATGGAGAAGTTGCAAAAGTAGTTGTTCTAAGTACAGCGAAAAAGGCATAATGAGAAACAGCATAAGTAACTATGCTGTGCCAAGGAGTGTAAAAGGAGGAGTCAAAACCTAGAATAATTAACCATAATAAGGAAAAGTACCTTAAATCTCCCTTAGTAAATAAAAGAGGAAGTAAACTAACAAGCCCTAGAAAAACTAGAAACACAAGGTTTTCCTTATGAGGTATTACTGAAGATATGTAGGAGGAAGATGAGAAAATAAGGGGAGAAGAGGAAGAGATGTTAACAACTACTACCGACTGATTTCTTACCTTTTCAAGAGTGGGAATAATAGATGAGGCAAAAGAAAAGATCCAATAAAATTGAGGTATTGTGAAAGAAAGCAAAACTGACAAAAAATGAAGGATCTTACGCCTGAAAAAGTACCCAATAACTAACACAAGCCCTAACCAAACTATAGGAAATATTTCGCCAGAAATGAAAAGCAGGTAAGACGAGAGAACGGTAATTATTGGATAGGCCTTTGCAAATGAGACCTCACCCTTATAGAATTTTAAGGAATAATAAAAGATTGCAGGCAAAAAGAAGTAAGCAACCATTGTATTTAAAAAGATATATGGCATTTCAACAAAGCCAACAAATATAAACCAATTAGTTAGATAGAGAAAGGTAGAAAGGAAAGAGGCTAAAGACGACGAGTAATAGCTCCTGGCAATTTTCATTACATAATAAGATCCTATAAAGGAAAGGACTGTTGAGAATATTTCTTCGCTGAAATTGCCAAAGAAAGCAAAAGGAAATAAGATTAAAGAAGTCCAGGCTGTACCTCCTACAACAGGAACAAAGCCATAAGCGCTGTTTATATAAGCATAAAGTACTGGCTGTACTAGATAGAAAGGATTAACCCCTTTAGCTAATATAATTCCCTGATCTCCACCATATATAGGCAAACCTCTATACCATAGGTAGTTTAAAACAACACTAAGGACAAGGGGGACTAAATGATCACTTTTTCTCCTCAGAGTGTCTAACAAGCTTTGCATAAATTCTCACCAGCTTCTCCTTAGCTATTACATAAAATAAGGAGGCGATAAAACCTATCACTGTTGCAATTTCACTGGGATATAGATAGTTTGGAGTTCTTTCTTCAACTATAATCTCATAATATCCAGGGTTTAATGAAGTCGAATTAATAAACTTAGAGCCATTAACTGAGAAAACAAAACCCTTCAACACTGTAACGTTTAGTTTTGTAGAGACGTTCAAATAAACTAGGATTTTACTTGAGCTTTGCTTTTCAACAAAATTGAATGGAATTATCTTCTTAAGTAGAGGGATTAATTTACCACTCTCATTTATGTAAGGGGTAACCTTTATCACTGTTGAGTTTTCTGAGAAATAGTAAAGGTCTATGAGAGTAACCTGCTGATTTACCTTTATCTCGGTCATGTTTTTATATAACCTTGCTGAAGTCAAGTTAAGCACTTCAACTTCAAAGTACTGCAAATTAGTAGCATTTGTCTCAAAGTACAACGTGACATTGATTCTTTCTGGTGCAGAAAAAGAGATATAAATTTCTGATTCACTGAAGCCCCTAGGTATTTCCCAGTAAATAGTGTAATTTTCTACTTTTACTATTGCATTAGTCAAATTACTAACCTTTGGTGGTTGCAATTCTGTTTGATTTAGAGAAAGTACTAGGGGTATTGGTTGTGAAATATAGGCTGGATTTGTTGTCACATTATACTCTGTGGAGTTGATAGCCTTCACTATGTATTTAGCTAAAATCATCTGATTTGTAACTGGATAAGGAGAAAGAAGAGAGTAATTTGATTTCCAGTAAACCAGACCAAAGCTTTGACTCTTTAGCTTTTCTACAACGCTCTGAACCCCTTTTGGTATTCCATTAAATGAGAGTGAGTGAGATAAAACGAGCCCTTGAAAAACAATCAAAGAAACAAGAACTAGGGGCATGAGGAACTTCTTTACATCAGAGATGAGGATGAGGCTCAGGATTATAAAGGGGTAAAGTATTAAAGAATAAGGCAAAGATAAGACTAAATAGGCTGAGCCCGCAACTAGAGCTAACCCAAGGTATTTGTTTTTAATAAAGAAAGAAAGCACCGAAGCTAGCGTGAATATAACGTAAATCTCCAGGAAAGGAAACGGATAACTCTCGTTAGGAAAACCTATTAGCAAATAAGGAATTAACCAGAAAAGAGAAAGAAGAAAGGAGAAAATTACATACTCCTTCCTTCTGTTCAAGAGAGATGAAAGAATTGTAAAAGCAAAAGGAAATACATAACCTGCTGAAATAGTGATTGCTGAAAAAGTCAAAAACCTCTTTACGTCAATTTTTGTAGCTATAAATAGGGCTAAGGGCATAAGAGAGTAAGCTAAGGCTAATGAAGGTATTTGTACTGGAGTTAAAACAGAGTATATGAAAGAGAAGAGGAGTTTGTTCTTATCAAAGAAAAGGTAAGAAGTTAGAGCGGAGACGTAGTACAGGAGAAAGACTATAATGTGGAGAGCAATTATTTGCCCTAATTTATCTATAAGTAGAGAGGAAATGTAATATAAAACAAACTCATCGATATGCAAATTATACCCGTAACCTAGAATATAAAGGGAGAGGAAATTGGAAAAGAGAAAGGAGTTAGGGTTCCACCAATAATATGAGCTTGGTAAAGGGAGAATAAAGGTGGAAAGAGGAAATAGCGCTAGCACTAAAGGAACATAAACCTTCCTAGGAATTCTAACAGTTGATTGCTCGACAATCATTGAAATAACACCAAAGACAAGGTTGAAGTAAGCTAAATCGCTTAAAGGTATTTCATATTTGCTAATAAAGGCTGAGAAAACAAGAAGAATGATGCCAGAAGCTACAATGCCTCTAGAGTCGTACTTCATAAGTTTGTAGGCAACTACAAGCCCTAGAAATGTATAAAAGTCGGCTACGTAAGGTAAATTTAAGAGAAAAAGGGAAAGTCCTGCAGGTATTAAGACATAAGAGAATGAGGAGTAATAGAAAGAGGTTAATGAAGCTATTGAAACTATAAGAAGCACATAAGGGGAAAGAAGATGAAAGGCTACAAAAGGAAAAGTAAGGACTATGTAAAGGAAGTTTAAGACTTTTTCACAATATAAAGTTGAGAATGAAATAGCGAGAAGAAAAGCGCCAAGGACAATTGCATCTGGCTGTTTTGAAAGAATCAAAGTCAATAAAGTCAATAAAAAGGCAAGGTTGACAAGGAACTTCTGCATACTATAAGCTGATCCATGAAAATTATAAAACTAATCATAAATATCTTAATATTGTGAAGATCACAGAGATAGAACTTGGATTTGTTAAATCGTTCTTAATAGAGACTGAAGAAGGGAACATTTTAGTAGATGCTGGGACTCCAGGGAGCGGGAAGAAACTAATCTCTTATCTTAGCAACGTGAAATACGTAATTTTCACACACTCTCATGCAGATCATATAGGTGGAGCTAGCGAAATTATGAGCAAAACTGATGCGAAGTTTGGAATACATAAAAATGGAGAAGAATATCTAAAGAAAGGAATTGTAAGAAAGCCAGTAGCTCACTCTGTAGGATTAAAAATTGCCTCATTATTCTTTCCCCTATTTTTGAGAGGGTTAAAGCCAGCAAAAGTAGACTTTCACCTAGAGGATGGACAAGAGATTGTGAAAGGCGTTAAAATACTTTGTACGCCAGGACATACAGATGACTCAATTTCAATTTTTGTTGAGCCTTTAAACTCAGTAATTGTTGGAGATATGCTACAAGGGAGAGGCGATAAATTGGTTTACCCCTCGATATATGAAAACTTTGAAGAGCTAATGAAAAGTGTTCAAAAAATCCTGGATTTGAAACCCTCATTCATTTACGTTAGCCATGGAAAAAGTAACAGTGCTAATAAAGTAAAGATTTAGCTAATATTTCTTCATTATCTTCATTTCTTTCTATTTCAAAAGATTATACTGAAAGAAAAGTACGTATAAGCTTGATTATTTAGTAGATATACTTAAAAGACTTTGTATAAGCAAGTCCTAAATTGTGATTGTTAGTATAACTGCAGAGTTGGGATTAGATATAGGACAAAATTTTGCAGGAGGTCTAGGAGTACTTGAAGGGGACAAATTTTATGCTGCAAGCAGACTAGGGATTGACTACATTGTATTTACACTTTTTTATAGAAAAGGATATGTAAACGGAGAAGAGAGACAAAAGCAACTCTTATCTTATTTAGTTAAGGAAGGAGAAGCAGAAATAGAAACAAAAGCAAAGGGGAAAATTAAGGTTGAGTACTTAAGCTACAAGTTAAATACTGCAAAAGCAATTTTCATAAATATCCTTTCACCAGAATGGGCCTTAAAATTAAATGAAAGTTTGTATGTTGAAAAGAATGAAGAGGAAAGGTTTTACAAATATTTTGTTTTGGCTAAGGCTGCAGAAAAATACATAACAGAGAAAATAGGATGGGATAAAATAAAATATGTTGACTTGCAAGAGGCATATCCAGCTTTTATCGCTCTTTTGCACGGTTTTCCTAGATACAGGATAATTATTCATACTCCTGCACCGTGGGGCCATCCCTCTTTTCGCGCTGATTTCTTTAAAGAAGAATTAGGTTATGAGTTCCCATTTGACCAGGTTGTAATGACAGAAATAGGTTTATCTGCAGCATATCAAGGAATTGTTGTATCTAAAAAAATGCTGAAATTTGTAGGAAGGGTCTTTCCTCATCACATGCAAAAAATAAAGGCAATAACTAATGCTGTAGAAATCCCAAGATGGAGACATCCATTATTAAATAACGTTAAAGACCTTGACGACTTTATAAAGAAAAGAAAAGAAATAAAGAAAGAAGCATTAAAGAAGCTTGGGAAAGAGACAGAGAAGCCAGTAATTAGCTGGGTAAGAAGAATAACGCAATATAAAAGACCAGAATTTATTTTACGTCTAATTGATGAGTTAAAAGATGACGCATTCTTTATTATTGGAGGAAAAGCTCACCCGCAAGATTATTATGGCAAAGAGTTGGAGAAATTGTTTAAGGAGTATGCGCAGAAAAGGAGTAATGTAATATTTGTTGAAGGGGCTGATACACAACTTATGAAGTTAGCAATATGGAGCACAGATATTTGGACATTTACTCCATTCTCAGGCTGGGAAGCTAGTGGAACTAGTTTTATGAAAGCAGGAGTAAATGGAGTTCCTAGCGTTGCTTCAAGAGATGGAGCAGTACCGGAGATCATAAAAGATGGTTATAATGGATGGCTATTTGGTGAAGATAGAGACGAACTTCTTCCAATAGTTGGTTTTGATCATGAATATGAAGAATTTGCCAAAAAGGTAAAACAGGCTCTAAATAATTATTATGAAGTTGGTTATAATGCGTATTTAACATTCTCAGAATTTTGCTCGATGGACAGATATATGAAAGAATACTCTGCATAATTGTGAATTAATGTAAAGACTCAATGATTATTTTGAGCTTAACGCTAACTAGTTTATATACTCTTAAATACTTCTTTTTAGTTAAATTAAAATGAACGCTGGGATAATGATTTGATGATTATAGACCACCGGTCTGATTGATGATGTATTACGGAAATCTTGATGAGAGAAACGCTCTATGCAACTATTTATTTTATAAAAATGTTCTTTAGCCCTCTTTAGTTTATATATCTTTTACATGGAAAAAGAATATGAGGCAAATTTTGTAAACGTTTAAGACAAGGATTTGGTTAGATCTCAATGTCTACATAGTTGTACATACAAATTAATACATATTAATAAAAATTTATATAAGTTAAAATAATTCTTGCGAAATAAATTTAAAAACCCATATAAGCAAGTTTATAAGTTAGTAATATACAATTATAATTATGGAAAGGAAACCTTTAGAGTTGGTCGATAAAAGCGTATGGACACCGATACATACTTTGATGTTCTTATCTCTTGCCGTTGGTTACTTCATGTGGGGGGTCATATCGTCAATCGCCCCTCTAATTTATCCATCAATAAATACTGTGTGGTTCCTATTAACGCCAACTTTTGCTACATTAGCTGGGGACTTAATCTTACCATTTTTCTCTGATAAGAAGCTAGGAAGAAAAACAACGTTTTTCATAACAATGAGTCTTTATTCGGCCGGAACAGTACTGTTAATTGTAGCTGCTGTATTAGCAGGCTTTAGCACTAACAATTTAGCCGAGCTACCATATCTCGCCCTAATAGTATTAGGAATAGTTTTAGGTGTTCTTGGCGTTGAAGGGGAAGTGCCAGTAATGTTATCTTATACAGCAGAAATGATGCCACTAAAATATAGAGATCAAATGTTAGTTCTTGCACCAAACTTTGATAATATAGGTTTGATGGTAGCTGCATTGATAGTGTATATCACTTACGGTGCCACAAACTCATTTGCATTTGAACTCTTATCAATTGGTTTAGTTGCAGCTCTAGGTGTAATAACAGCTGTAATAATTAGGCTCTTGTTGCCTGAGTCAGTTAGGTGGTTAACAGTAAAAGGTAAAGTAAATGAAGCGGAAAGAGAAGCAGTAAGAGTAGCTAAAAAAATAAGTGAGATAAAAGAAAATAGAGTAGAAAGGAAAGTAAGCCTAGGCTTCAGCTATTTGTTCCTAGCTTTAATAGGCATTTCACAATACCTGACCTTTGGATTAATGGCTTTTACCGTTGCAGATTTTTACTTTTCTGGTAGCACACTTGCATTTATAGTATTTATAGCAAATTTAGGTGCATCGATTTCAGGATTTATTGCTACTTTAATAGTAAACAAAATTAGAACAAGGGTATTCACCTTATTCTCTTATGTAGGAGGCACATTAAGTATGATACCAATAATACTTCTAACTAGAAATTTCAACCTGATAGCGTTCTACGTTCTTCTAGCGATAAATATGCTATTTAGTGAGTTTGGATGGGCTGTCAGAACAATATACGAACCAGTTTTAATGCCTAGTAGATTAAGGGCATTTATGGTAGGACTTATTAGGGTAGCACCAGTAACGCTATATGCTATATCAGTTTATACAATTTCAGTTTATCTATCGAACAACTTAACCTTATACTTGATCTACAATCTTATACTATGGGCTATTGGCGGAGTTATGTCTATAATATGGTATTTTAAAGGAATTGACACTAATTTTGTAAGACTAGAGGAAATACATGGCGAGGAAAAGGCAGTGGCTTAAAGAGACAAGTAATTTATCTGCAAGTAATAAACGCTCTCTAAGTGGTCATTAAGCCATAAATAGACCTAAGTCCTGAAGAATTTTAGCTGCCGCATTCCTGCCTGGTATCCCAGTTATTTGGCCACCAGGATATGTGCCGGCGCCAGTAATATAAAGGTTTTTTATTGGGGTAGTATATCCCCATTTTTTAGCTGGCCTATTATCAAACATATATTCCGGAGTCATAGGCATATGATTCATATCACCAAAAGGAGCATTATATTCATTCTCAAGAATTTTCGGTGTTAATTTATCTATATATAGAATATCTTCGCCTTTTAATCCAAAGAAATCCTTTATTTCTTCTATATCCCCTCCCATACTAGTTATATAGTTTCCATCTGGCGGAATTGTAATCTCGCCTATTGGTAGAGTGAAAACAGTAGCTAAATTCTCTTTCATGAACTCTGGCATTTTAGGAGGATTTTTATATATTATTGTCCATCTTCTCCATGAAGGTCTAAAATTAGGATGAATAACCTTTACCCTTCCGTTAGTCAATTTATCTAAAAGTACTGGACTGGCTGCATGTAAAACTATCTTACTTTCAATTACTTTTCCATCAGAAGTCACTACTCCTTCTGCCTTATTATCTCTGATTGCTATCTCCTTAACTTCAGTATTATATAGGAAATCAACACCTAGCTTTTTGGCGTTCTCTGCTAACACTTCCCCTATTTTCCCCATTCCGCCTTTAACTATCCTCCATTCAACTGTAAAATAATAAGCCATTATATATGCTGGTAAGTTAAACATGAAAGCGTATGCGAATGCCTCATGAAACTTCTCGTCCAAATACTCACTAAGAACTTTTTCTGTAGGTTCAAGAAAAATTTCGAGCTCTGTGCCTTCAACTAACTTTTTAAAATCCTCCAATGAGGGAGGTTGGGTTACAAAAAGCAACTTTTCTTCTACTTTTTCTTTAAGTTTAAATATTAAATCGTCTAATTCCTTATACCTTAACTGCCCATGTTTCTTTAATTCTTCTACTCTTTTTTCTTTATCCCTCCATAAATAAAGCAATTCGCCATCATCAGTCATGAAAATGTCAGCAAAAGGGGAATCAAAAACGGGAAAGCTAATGCCTAGCTCTTCTTCAATCTTTTTAGGGAATAAACCTATGACATATGAAGCTCTGCTATATTTTATTCCTTTATATTCTGCTGTATCGGCCATACCACCTGGTCTATTCCTTTTCTCTATAATAAGAGTCTTTAAACCAGCTTTGGCTAGATAGTTTGCAGCAACAAGGCCATTATGTCCAGAACCTATTATAATAATGTCATATTTCATAAATAGTCTATTTATTATCTCAGAATAAAAAGCCTAAGAAAGAAAACAAAGGATTAAACCTTATAATGTTCCAATTAATAATAAGTAATTTAAGCTACAAAGAAAAATTTGTATTATGCTACTTAATGTAGAGCAGAACGAGGACTTGACACTTATTTTAGATTCAGTTAAAGAATTGCTTAATAGAGAATGGGAAAAGTATGGCACCAAGAAGCACGAAGTTGAAAAAGACAAAATCATGGATCTTTTCTATAAGTTAAAAGATATAGGGCTTTTTGAATTTTTAAAGAGTACTTCTGAGGAAAATGTATTATTGATTAATGAAGCCTTAGCACAGTATTTTCTTCCTGGCATCGTGGCTACAACTATGATTGCACTATCTGACGTCCCTACTACTGTAGGGACCAATTATGTTCCAGAACTAGATAAAGCTGAATTTGTAGTTACACCTAATGGTATTGCAAAAGCTAGTGATATAGAAGCTGTTGAAGTTAAATCTCCCGACCCATCAGTAAAATTATATAAGATTATTTCAGGAAAATGGGAAAAAAGTGACAAATTTAATCATGTATATATTAATGCAGCGGCACAAATTGTTGGTCATGGAATAAGATGTCTTAATGAGAGCATAGAATATGCAAAAACCAGAATCGCATTCGGAAAACCTATAGGCTCTTATCAAGCAATAAAACACAAAATTGTTGATGATGCAATCGGCTTAGAGTTAGCAAGATCAAGATATCTTGTAAATAGAACTAGTACACCGGAAATTCTTGAATACTCTTTTAATAAAAGCTTTAGGGCAATATTGGATTCTATACAAATTCATGGTGGAATTGGATATACGACAGATCTAGATTTGCATTTACATTTGAAGAGAATAATTATGCTTAAGAAGATTTTAATCTAATGGAACTTAAAAAACTAGAGCTAGAAAACTTACTTCTTCGCAGATCTTTTATTACACAGAATTTCCATCTTTAGTAACATTACTTCTTCTTTATTTTGGTTTATTATTCTTATTTGCAAGTACACCTTTCCATCTTTTTCTCGTTCTTTCTTATCAATAACTTCTACTATTCCTCTTAAAGTGTCGCCTATTCTAACGGGTTTTAATGCATCAAACTCTACTCTTGTTAGAGCAACAAACCCTTCTCCAAATGGATCTGAAGGTAATTGATAAGTAAGTCCAACTCCTATAGAAGCTGTAAGTAATCCGGGTACGATTCTTCCTTTAAATCTAGTAGTTTTACCATATTCTTCGTCTAAAAATAGAGGGTTATATGCACCAGTTAAAGTTGCAAAAAGAACTACATCTGCTTCTGTTATAGTTCTACCTTTAGTTTCAAATTTTTGACCTACTTGAAAATCTTCAAAATACATAACTTATTTTAAGATTTTGGTAGTTTAAATGCTCTTTCACCTATTAAATTCCTTAAGATCTCAGAACTGCCATTAGCCAAAGTTCTACCTCTTGAAGCTAACATACCAAGATACCAGCCTTCATTCATAATTTCTTCTAATCCTTTCTCACTAACTGCTTTTTCATATATCTTCTGCAATATTTCTGATGAAACAAGCTTAAGAATTGCTCCCTCTATGTCTAATTCTTCACCTCTTCTTAATTTCACTAAAACTCTTTTATAAAATGCTTCTAATCCTTCAATGTCTTCTTTTAACTCCGGTATATTTATCTTCTCTAAAAGATACTTAGATACGAACAGCATAGTAACTCCTACAAAGAATCTTTCTTCATTTAATACGGTCATAGCTACTCTCCATCCATCATTAACTTTCCCCACTACATTCTCTTTAGGCACCTTTACATTATTCAAATAAACGATGTTAAACTCTTTCTTTCCAGTTATCTGGTTAATAGGACTAACTTTTATCCCGTCCTGTTTCATATCAACAATAAACATTGTAAGTCCTTTATACTTATCAGGGCCTGTTCTTGCTAGAAGTAACATATAATCTGCTAAATGAGCATAACTACTCCATATTTTTTGACCATTTATCACAAAGTAATCTCCCTTGTCTTCAGCTCTTGTAGATATATTAGCTAAATCAGAACCCGCCTGAGGTTCAGAAAATCCTTGACACCATACATCATCTGCTGAAAGTATTCTAGGTAAGTATTTCTTTTTCTGTTCTTCAGTTCCATGCTTTAAAATAGCAGGGCCCGCAACCATTAAACCAATTGAACCAAGGCTTCTTCCATAAGGTAGACCAGCCCTTATAAATTCTTCATAAGCTATAACTTCATAAATGGGGTCCAACCCCTGACCTCCATATTCTTTAGGCCACGTGATACCCAGATAACCAGCTTCATACAGTTTCTTTTGCCATCTCCTTAATTCATTGTAATCTTCTATTTCAGCTGTTTCAAAAAGGATTTTTACACGAAGATTAGGAGGAGCATTCTGACGAATCCATTCCCTTAGCTTCTGCCTAAATTCGTCTTCATTCATAGTTTACTATTTCCTTATTAATATTAATAAAGTAATCTGTTTTATTATGATAAAACTTAATTTGATATTAGACATTAAAGACCGTCATTTAGCTTTAAAATAGACGCAAAATCTTTATTATTCTTATGTTCGCTTATGTCTTACTCTTTTGTTTTTCTATAAAATTGCGAAAATATTTATTTCCCAACGAAATGAGTAGTTATCCTTAGTAAATTTAGACAATAAAAGTGTTTAGAAAATTTTATAAGCTAGTTTTCGGAATTACGTTGAAAAACCATGGCAAAGGTGTTATTTCTAATAATGTCTGGAGACGAAAAATTTGATTGGGCAATAAGAATGGCATATAATACAATGAAAGCTAAAAGATTTGAGGATATAAAAGTTATATTTTTCGGTCCAAGTCAAAGAAGACTAACTCAACTTGACGGAGAACTAAAGAATATGTTCCAAGAACTGCTCAGAAATAAGGCTGTAGACTCAGCATGTATAAATGCGGCAGAAGCTATGAACATAAGACCCCAATTAGAAAACCTAGGAGTTAGTTTGCTTCCATCAGGAGAAAGAGTTTCTTACTATATAGACCAGGGGTATGAAGTTATAACCTTCTGATTTTTTATTTATATTGGTTGCTAATACTTCATTGATTTTATGATATCATTACTGTGCTTTTACATCTTATAATCAAATCTTAAAAATAACAGACCAGATGAGTTTTTAGTTCAAAAGCACCTAAAATACGAAATGATAACTATTAAAGAGCCGAGACCTATATACTCTATCTAAAGAATAAGGACCTATCATCAGTAAAAAATGAGGTAAATTTAAATTTAAGAGTAAGTTTATAAATAATCTTTGCAAATTTCTATTTGTGTACATCGAAGGTTTACGTGCAGTTAACGGAGAAGGAGAGTATATTAATGATTTGCCTGACTTGCCTGGAACTCTTTACATGGCTATTTATAGGAGCCCTATTGCACATGGAAAAATAAAAAAGATTGATGTTTCTGATGTTCAATCACATGGTGGAATTGCTCTAACACCTGAGGATTTAAGTAAAGTTATAGTTAACCCTTTTCCTACAACAGTTGATTTACCTATAAAATATTTTCCATTTGCTAGAGATAAAGTAAGGTTTGTAGGAGAACCTATAGTTTTGGTCTTGCATAAAGATCCTTATAAAGCAATAGATTTGCTTGATTACGTTCAGGTAGAAATCGAAGAACTGCCAGCTATAGTAAGCATTGAAGATGCATTAAAAAATGAAGTTCTAGTTCATGAGGAAGCAAAAACAAATATTGCTATGCATAAAATTATGAGATTTGGAGATGTAGCCAAAGCCTTCTCAGAATCCCCCATAGTAATTTCTCATCAGTTTAAGTTTTCAAGACATTCAGCACTGCCGCTTGAAACTTATGGGGTTTTAGCTAGATTTGGGCAAGAACTTGAAATATGGGCTAATCTTCAAGGCCCTATGCTCCAAGTATATTTCATAAGTAGAGCATTAAACATTCCAATTAGTAAAATAAGGGTCTTCTCCCCTAGAGATATTGGTGGAAGCTTCGGAAGTAAATATCAGCTCTATCCTTATATTACTTTAGCAGCTGCAGCTTCAAAAATTGTAGGAAAGCCGGTAAGATGGAGTGAAAGTAGAACTGAAAGTTTTCTTGCAAGTTCTGCAGGCGGTGAAAGAAGAGGAACAGTAGAAATTGCGGCAACAAAAGATGGAATAATAAAAGGTATAAAATATACATTCTATGAAGATGTTGGTGCATATGTAAGACCACCAGAACCCGGAGTTTTATTTAGAGTCCATGGCAATTTAAATGGTGCCTATGATGTAAGGGCAATAGAAGCGGAATATTATGTGGTTTTGACAAATAAGTCTCCTACAGGATTAAACAGAGGTTATGGAGGACCTCCTTTCTATTTCGCGTTAGAAACCGCCGTTGACAAATTAGCTGATGAACTAGGTATTGACCCGTTAGAGTTAAGGTTAAAGAATTTGATTAGAAAATTTGATAAAGAAATAAATGGAGAGAAATTCTATGAAACTGTTACCGGAGGGCTTTATCCGCAACAAGATTATGAAAAAGTGGTAAGAGCAATAGAAGCGGAATATAGAAAATGGAAAGAAAGAAAAGATGTAGGGGTAGGAATAGCAGTTATTGTTGAACCGAGCGGAACTAATTTAGCTTACGTGGATTTGGCATTAAGCAAAATAAAGTATCCGCACTCTGCTTCTGGTGATTATGTTACAATCAGTATAAATTCGGATGGCTCAGTATTAGTTTTTGTAAATGGAACAAACGAGGGATTGGGACACGAAACAACTATAGCAGAATATATATCGAAAGAACTTGGTATACCAGAAGAACTAATCCATGTAGAAAACAGAGTAGATACTACACAGCCATGGAACTTGGCTAGTGGAAGTTATTCTAGCAGGTTTGCCCCAATAGTCATGAGTGCTGTAAGTGAAGCTGTTGAAGAGTTAAAGAGAAGACTAGAGGAATTAGCAAAGAAATATCTTGAGACTGACAAGGTTATATTTGAACAAGGGGTCTTCTATGATGCAAATAATAGAAATAAGAACGTAAGTATAAAAACTCTTGCAGCTGCATATCATTGGGATCCTTCCAAGTTTAATTACGATAAAGCGTTAAGCGTTACAGCATATTTCTACTCTCCATTATTAGGACCTCCTCAAAATGAAAGAATAAACTCCTCACTAGGTTATGCAATCCAGGCTCATTTAGCTGTTGTAAAGAGAGATGAAATGGGAGGATTTAAAATTGTTAAATATGTTATTTCGCATGACGCAGGCAAAATCCTGAATAAGAATTTGTTAGAAGGACAACTTTATGGTGGATTGCTTCACGGGATTGCATTAACATTCTATGAAGAATTAAGATACGATGAGAGGGGAAATCCCATAATTACAACGTTTGATGCTTACGAAAGCCCTACAATTTCAGAAGTTCTTGACACAGAAGTAGAGTTTATTCATTTTGAGACTGAATCAAAATACTTGCCGTCTAAAGCTTATGGTGCAGGGGAAGGACCAATAATGGCTGCGCCGGCTGCTATATGTAACGCGATTTCAAGATTATTAGGAAAAAGGATTAGCAGTTTACCTATAAGGGATGTAGAATGAGTTTCGCTCTAGGTATTCCAAGAAGTTTTAAATATATTAAAGTAAAAGATCTCGACGAAGCATTAGATTTACTTTCTGAAGGAACAAAAGTTTTAGCTGGAGGTCAGAGCCTTCTCCCACTATTAAAATTACGAGTAATGAGCGTTGACACACTAATAGATATTAACAATCTTGACTTTAGAGGGGTAAAAGAAAACGAGAAAGAAATCGAGATATATTCGCTTACGACGCATAATGAAGTTGCATCAAAAGTCAAAATTTTATCAAAAGCTGCATTTACTATTGGAGACTTACAAGTTAGAAATAAAGGAACTATTGGCGGATCGTTAGCTCATGCAGATCCTTCTGCAAACTACTATCCTGCATTATTAGTCTTAAACGCAAAAGTAAAAGTAATTTCTAAACGAGGAGAAAGAGAAATAAGCATAAAAGATCTTTATCTTTCACCATATACTACTTCCCTTAATTATGACGAAATAATTAAAAGTATAATTATACCTAAACAGAATGTCTCATTTGCGTTTGAAGAATATAAAAGAGGTGGAGGGGCTTTCCCTGTAGCAATAGTAGCTGTGTCTATCTCTAATGGGAAATATAAGGTTAGTTTTGGTGGGATTTCTGAGAAACCATTACTTATTGAAGGAGAGATTGAAGGAGAAAAAGGAGAGAAGAGCAAGAGAGATATAATAGATAAATTGAAAGAAATAAAGGTGTTATCTGATGCACACGCCGATAGTGAGATGAGACGTAAAATTGCTGTAAAGTTATTTGAAAAAGCATTTGATAGAGCGATGCAAGGACAAATAGACGTAATTGAGGTTCCAGACACTGAAATTTCCTGGAAGAGTACTCCAATAAAAGCTTTAGATGAGAAAGTTAAAGTTAAGATTAAAGTTAATGGAGTTTACATAGAAGATGAAATAGAGCCTAGAACACTACTCTTAGACTTCTTAAGGAAGCATGGATATAAAGAAGTGAAAAGAGGATGCGATGAAGGAAAATGCGGAGCTTGTACAGTTATTGTAAATGGTAGGGCAGTAAAGTCTTGCTTGACTTTAGCCGTACAAGTTGTTGATCAAGATGTAAGAACTGTAAAAGGTATTTCTGATATACAACCAATAAAAGATGCTTTCGTAAATAATTATGCAATGCAATGCGGTTACTGCACTCACGGCTTTATGATGGTTACATACGATTATGCGAAACATTTCGGCCAAAAAGGTTTAGATGATGAAATTTTACGCCATAGCATAAAGAATATATGCAGATGTACCGGCTACTTTAACATTATTAAAGCAATTAAGAGCGCAGTTAAGAGCTTTTCTTCCTCGACTCAATAAACTCTTTCATTCTTTTTTTAGCACTATCTGTTTGAGACAATAGAGCTAATTCCATTATAGCCTTTTCTACCAATTTCTTATCCTTTCTTAACCATCTCTTCATAGTCTTTATTGCATAAGGATCCATTTGCTCGATCATACTTGCTACTCTTTTGACCTCATCATAAAGCTTCTCATCGGGAACTACATAATCTACCAGACCTATCATTTTGGCCTCTTCAGCACTTATCGCATCACCAGTTAATGCTAATCTACTTATTACTCTGCCTAATGCTTGATAACCAATAGAGATTGCCATTGGAGGTATTAAACCCAGTTTTCCTTCTGGTATTGAGAACTTTGCAGAAGATGTAGCTATAACTATATCGCAAAAGAGCAATATTTCACATCCTCCTCCATAAGCTAAACCGTTAACTGCACAGATTATTGGTTTTTCAACTTCTATAAGTGCTTCTATTGCTGAGTATAGAGCTAAGAAGAAATCTTTTGCCTTATCTGCACTATCTAATTCATACATAGCATAAATATCGTCCCCAGAAGAAAAAGCTCTTCCAGTACCAGTTAATACTATTGCCTTAGTGTCGTCCTTTTCAGCTTTTCTTAAATATTCCGCTAATAAAGACCAACTTTCTTTATCAAAAGCATTTAAACGTTCTGGTCTATTAAAAATAATCCAAGAGAGACCGTCTCTTTTTTCATAAATCATAGCCATAAATAAAAATAAAAATATATAAAAATTAAAACAATGGGCATTTAGATAGTAATAGATCAAATAAACTTTTTTCCTTTGATACGCTTTTTATGTTATGAGTTCTGAAGAAGAGTTAATAAAAGAAATTTTGATAAATTACAAAAATATTGCAACAATAGGATTTTCTAAAGATCCGACAAAACCTTCGCATCAAGTGCCTAAGTTTCTTATAAGTAAGGGATATAATATAATTCCGGTTAATCCTTCTGCAGACGAGATTCTTGGAAGGAAAAGTTACAAATCTATCTTAGAGATTCCAGATAAAATTGAGGTTGTTCAGGTATTTAGACCTTCATCTGAGGTTCCAAAAATTGTTGATGAAGTCTTAGAAAGAGTAAAACAAAAAGGTGATGTAAAAGTAATATGGTTACAAGAAGGAATTAGAAATGATGAGGCTGCAGAAAAGGCTAGAAAAGCGGGACTAATTGTAATTCAAGATAGATGTATGTATAGAGAATACATGAAGAAAATTGAAGGAGTAAAAAATCCTCCTCCTGTATCACAAGTTGTTAAGTAAATTTTTTAGGCATATAAACCATGAAATTAAATCTTTTCGATTCAACTTTACTTCAATTTTCTGATTTTTATCAATGATCGGGCATAATTATTGGACCAGTTGATTCCTAGTCCGTTATTTCTCAGACAACATAATCGCTATAAAAACAAAAATTTGATCTGTTTCTCTCTTTAAGTTTATCATTAACGTAAGATGAAACTTTAGTAAGTTGTTTTAAAATTTCTTGGCTTTTTCCCTTTGTGTTAACTTCAAACTTTTTCCTACATAAGCCTCATAAAGGGCTTCTGCTTTCTCTTCTTAAGTGATAGAACATGTTATAATTAAAAGATATAAGCTTTAAAGAGTAAAAGTAACTATGTCTTCTGCTTGTGAAATATTTCCGCTTATTGCAAAGCTCACAGCTGAAGGTAAAAGAGTAGTATTGGTTAGTGAAGGGGGGAAAAAGAGTATATTTGTTGAGGGCACTTTAGTTCTAGGTTATAAGGAGCATGAAAAATATGCGAAAGAAGCATTAGAAAAAGGGAGAGTAGAGTTCGAGGGAGGCAGAATAGTGGCTGAAGTCTTAGAGCCTAGACCTTCAATAATTATTGTTGGTTCTGGTGTCATTGCAAAAGCTATTGCAAAACTAGCTTTAGCAATGGGATATTTAGTTGCTGTAATAGGAAATCACGATATAAATGAGAAGGAATTTGAGGGGGTACATTTTCTCTCTAACACACTAGAAGTGCTAGAGCAAATTATTACTGAGGATTCTTTCGTAATTGTTGCAAATGAAGGGGGAAAACCTTATGATATAGATGCAGCTTTTATAGCCCTTAAAAAAGCAAGATATGTAGGCTTTTTAGCTAGCCAAAAGAGAGCTGCATATACTATAGCTCAATTAATAAAGAGAGGAGTTTCAATAGAGACGCTAAAAGAGAAGTTTTACTCCCCCTTAGGCCTTGATATTAACGCAAAAACCGCTGAGGAAATTGCGCTTAGTGCATTGAGTGAGGTAGTAAAAATCTTAAGGGGCGGGAGTGGAAAACATATGAGAGAAGTTAAAGATCCTTATGTGTATTTGAAAGAAGCACTTGAAGGAAAAATTGAAGAAAAATGCGTTTTCGCTCCAAAGACTTTATCCTCCTAAAAAGTGCCACGTACCTATATAAGGTATCAATGATACTACAAACATTCTTTTATCATTGATATATCTAGTTAATACCTCAAGCATTACAGAGTAATAGTTCTCCTTTGCATACTCAATGGCTTTTTCAAGTTCTTTTTTATCATTTCTAATAAAAGCAGAGATAATACCTACTAACGCTTTATCTATCCCCTCTTGTTTGTTTTTTATTTGGCCTGCTATAAAATCAAAAAACTCCCTTTTGTCTTCTGAGCCAAGTATTATTTCTGAAGCTATGTAAATGATTAGGTCTAGCGTATTACCAATTACATTTTTAGCTTTTTGTTCCATTCCCGATATTTTCTTAGCTATAGAAGATGCTATAAGAATTGAGCCTTTAACGTTCTGCTCACTAACATATTTTATTAATTCTTCTATTTCAATTATGTCTTTTAACACAGATTTATATTCGTATTTACTGCCAGAAATTAAAGATTTCATTAACTTTATTTGATAAATTTTCAATAAGTCCATGACTTCATTATCTTTAATTTTGCCCTCTTTAATCTTATTTTTAATTCTATTGTGCCAATTTATAACTAGTTTTTCCGCCAGCTCAATTGTAGCTCTAGCTGACTCTTCTCTTGGGTGTGTTATAAGGAGCGTATACCCAATTCCAGCATCCAATCTATCTTTTAGTTCATCAATGTAATCAAAAACTCCGCTGTCTATAGGAAAGAAATCTTTAAGATTAGGATCAACTTTGACATCTTTGCTATTTCTAATTGCCAAATAGCTCTTTCTAAATTTATCATAAACTTGCGCGAGCTTTAGTAAGTCATGATTAGAAAGAGAATATAAGCCAAGAAAACCATAAGTAAGGGTTGCCCATAAGGGATTATCAAATTGAAAACCTTCAATTTTTCCATCTAGGTAACTAATTAAGGATTTTACAAAAACCGAATATCTGTTATTATTTTCTATTTTATCTGAAATTCTCTTTATTTTTTCTATCCCATCAGTAGAATACTTCAGATAGTTGAACAATATAACAGAGAGTTGATAAGAATAATTCTGTAAAATTATTTGATTTTCTAAAATTTCATCTAATAAGAATCTTATCCATTTTGACCTTCCTTCTTTTGCTATATTAACTAAATAATTTAAAGCAGTCGAAATACAATTTTCATCGTTACTCTTCATCAGGACAATTTTTATTCTTCCTAATAGCTTATAGGGAGATAAGGAAGGATTAGAAATTTCTTTGCAGTAATTATTAACGTCAATTTTTTCTTTCAAATCTTTAACAACATAAGGGAGAAGGATCCTAGCAAAAGCTGAATTGTCACCAAAATAACTCCTTAACTCCCGGTTAGTTATCTCTATTTTTTCATTTTCTGTTAAAAATAAGTAGGAATACAATTCTATTACGTCATCAATTGAAGTAATACTATTAGATATATCAGAAGCAACATCTCTAATTAGTCCTTCTACATCTATTTTGTCAATTACATCTGTTCCGTACTCTTCAGATTTGACAACCCTAAAATTACTCCTATATCTTGAAAACCATTCTATAACTTTATCATTTTCCTCAATGTTTTTTCTTCCACTATGTTTAAGAAGAAGAATGGAAATTTTCTCTGGAATTGGCACAGAATATTTTTCATATACTGCCAGTAAAGGAGAATACCATATTACCTTGTTAGGGTCAGCATCAAAAATTACGTTATAAACGTATTCCCAATAATCCTTATAAAAGTGATCTAGCGCGTTATTTATCGTCTCTTCAATATTATCCCGTTGATACACTACTATATAATGAGCTGGTAAGGAGGAGATTTTGTCATCAAGTCTAAACGTCAATCCCTTGTTCCTTAATATAGAGAAAATAAATCTTGAGTTGGTAGATATCTTGTATCCTTTTGGTTTGAGCAAAGAATACAAATCGTCTGTGAGAACTAGGAGTGTTTGAGAGAAATTCAAATTGGATAGTTTTTGTATACTTTTATACTCGCCAGAAATGCTGTGATAATCTACAACGTTTATTGGAATCTTTAACTCTAAAGCTCTCCTTTTTATCAACTCAGAAATAGTGCTTTTACCGGACTTTATATTACCCATTATTATTACGTTATTTCCTTTATATAACTCAGAAAGGGCCAAATTAACAATATCTACATATTCTGGATATTCTATTGGAGATACATATATTTCTTCAGTAGCTAAAGGTTCTAAATCACTTAATTCTCTTTTGCTTTCACCCGGCAAAAGGCCTAATGAGGCATCAATTAGATAATAAATGATCTCCTTCCATATAGGGGATAATTTTTCCCAATCTTCTTTCAGATTATTACCTCTATATATTTTCTTTAATAATTCTTTGGGAGAACTAGCTTCGTTCTCTTTTATATAGAGAATTAACCTAAACTTGTTAAACGTATTTAATGCCTCATCAATTTTATTGGCTTTAGCAAGTTCAACTCCTTCTTTTAGCAAAATAGGTATGAAACTCGAATATCCTCGTAATGTTACGAGAGAATAATCAAGGATCTTGCTAATATCTTTGTTAACCCTTTTACTTACATAATCTATTGCTTTGTAAATTGAAAAAGTCAAAATATTTCCTCTGACAGTTAGGTAACCTTTACCAAGCTTAGCTTTACCTAGAATTAGGTCAATCACATAACTTCGTCCTAATATTTTATAATTTTGTTTAGATCTGATAAAATCCCTCCAATTATATAACTCGTCTACACTTTTAAATTCGTTAGGAACCTCTATGCAGTCTTTGCAGTATTTTTTAACTAATCCTCTCCCGCCATAAGGTAAGATTCTGATAATTACTTTATCCTTATTTAATAATTGCAAAAGTTGTTGAGTGGATGTAATCTTTCTCATATCTTGGATATTTAAAATAATAGGGTATAAAACTGTTAGCCAAACCCCTGCAGCGAATCCTAACATCTTAGGGGTTAATTATTTTTATTCTTAAATGAGAAACAACTCTTGATGAGCGAAGAAATAGTAGAACCTTGGGGTGTTAATGTACCTTTTATTTATTTGGCTACAATTATGTTTCTTCTAGGAGGTATATCACTTCATTACCCTCATTATCCTATTTTATATCATCCATATTTAATGACAATAGGGGCTTATGCGTTATATTTTGGAATGATACAGAGGTTATTCTTCCCTGCAAAGAAATACCTAGTTACACAAATTCTATCTCTAGTTTTATTAGCTATTCCGCTTTCACATTACTTCCAGTTTTTAGCTTCAGTAGCACTTATAATAACTGAAATTATGGCGCTAAGAGATCTAAAAAGATATGGAAGTAAATTCCCAATAAACGTGTTAGTACTTTCTTCTCCGTTTTTATCAGCCATTATGTGGTTCCTCTACCTAAATTATTGGAGTCTAATAATTCCTCTTCTTGTTTATCTTTTAGGTGTAAATATAGGGGTGTTTGCTGCGACTTTAGGTGCGAAACCTTTCTTTGATAAACTTCAAATACCTATACTCTTACTTAGTTTACTTACGCTAGTATTCCCATTCTTTTTACCAATTACTTTAGTCATTTATTTTGCCTTTCTATTCAGAAAAAGAGTCTATAAAATTCTTAGCATTACATCTCTCTCGGTAGTTGCAACTATGTTAATAACTACTTTTTCTTCTTTATATCTTGGAGATATTACGCATAAATTCTATATGAGTATTATCCATGCGTTTTACTTAGGAGTTATGTTTCCTTTATTTTTCTCATGTATAACATATTCTACTGCAAGATATAATCATAGTAAGGTCGTTTATGTAATTCCACTCCTTATACTTGCATATTATATTATGTTTGTAAATTTAGAGGTGTCAGGTTTATTCTTACCAATAGCTTACTTATACTTCCTTTATTTAATTAAAGACACTTTAGGAATTACCGGAATTAAGATGGGCATTTCTCCTAAATACTTGAAGAGAAAAGCTTAATAGTATACTTGGAAAGATATACATTATGAGTGAAGTTATACCTGTTAGGCTAAAAAGAGAAATAGTAAAGGAAATTGACGAGTTAATTAAACTTGGCATATTTTCTTCACGAAACGAAGCATTAAACTTCCTTATTTTACAGGGACTAAAAGAGATAGATCTACTGAAAGCTGAAATTGAAAAGGTTAAAGAAGTAAAACTTCCATTACTAGATAAGACATTAGATGACTTTTTAAGGGAAAGGGATAGGTTTTGAAATATTTTGACACTAGTGTAATTTTATTGGCAATCTTAAGAGATCCTAGGAGAGAAAAAGCTTTAAAGGAATTAAAGGATGGAGGAATAACATCAGAATTAGGATTCGTCGAACTAGTAAGTTATCTTTCAAGGAATATAAATGATGATCCTATACCTTATGCGATAAAGATATTGAAAGACTATAATATTGTAATGAAGAGCCTAATGAAGGAGAAGCAAACACTTTTAGGTGAGATAAATTACGTAATTTACTTTGCTATAAACATTGCAAAAGAAGTTAAGCTAAGGACTCTTGACTTATTACATTTGTCATATGCAATACTTTTAGGGGTAGATGAGTTTGTCACAGCTGATAAAGAATTTGAGAGAGCTCGCGAGTTTCTCTCAAAAAACAAAATCTCATTAAAAGTTATTGAGTAAAATTAAATATAAAGAAATAAAACAAGAGATAAAATAAAAGGAAAAATTACAGATTTAATATTAAAAATAATAAACATAAATATATGAAGTGCAATTAATATTACTAATTAGTTTTTCCCTAACTTGTTTTAATACGAAAAAATTTAAACCTCGAAGATATTTCTCATTCGTGATACCTATTAGTGTTATGGTTACTGGAATTGGCACTGTTTCTTTTCAAATTAAAGGACATTATGATACAAAAAATCCTAGCAAATTTAGTCAAGTTTTTAGGCCAGTGATAACGTGGAATATTACTTACAAGTGTAATTTAAGATGTTTACATTGCTATATTAATGCTTCTCCAGAAGGCGAAGACGGATTATCTACAGAAGAAGGAATCAAATTAATCGATCAAATGGCGGAATTGAAAATTCCTTTGCTTATTATGAGTGGCGGAGAACCTTTAATGAGAAAAGATTTCTTTGATTTGGCCTCATATGCTTCTCAAAAAGGATTAAAACTTGCGCTTTCAACAAATGGAACTTTAATAACTGAGAAGGTTGCTCAAAAATTAAAAGAAATTGGATTTTCCTACATAGGAATAAGCTTAGACAGTCCTTATCCGGAGTTTCATGATAAGTTTAGAGGAGTTAATGGGGCTTTTGATCTCACTATAAAAGGGATAAAAAATGCAATTAATGCGGGGCTTAATGTAGGTTTAAGATTTACAATTACAGCAAAAAATATTGACCAGGTAGATGACTACATTAAGTTAGCGATTAAACTTGGAGTAAAAAGAATTACTTTTTACCATATTTCAGCTAGCGGCAGAGGAAAAGAATTAAGGGACTGGATGTATACTAGAGAGCAATACGAGAGATTCATGGATAAACTAATAAGTTATGCGAGAGAGTTAAAAGGACAAATCGAAATTGAGACTACATTAGCGCCCTTTGATGGCATTTATATTGCTAAAAAATTAGCGAAAAATGAAAAAGAGTTTGAGGAATACTTGCGCTTTGTAGAAAATACTGGAGGGTGTGGAAGGAAAATGATTTCAATTTATCCTAATGGAGACGTTTATCCTTGTCAATTCATTGATTTTTACAAATTGGGAAACGTCAGAGAAAAACCACTAAAGGAGATAATATCTAACATTCCAGATATTTTTGTGAACACAGACAAATATTTAACTGGAGAGTGCGCAAAGTGCGAATATAAGAAATATTGTAAGGGAGGAGATAGAGCAAGAGCATATTATTGGTCTAATAGCATATATGGGGATGACCCCTTATGCCCTTTGAGAATGCACCACATTTAGTCTTTTGGGAAGTAACAAAAGCTTGTCCACTTACTTGCAAACATTGTAGAGCAAGCGCAATAGAAAAGCCTTTGCCAGATGAGCTAACAACTGCCGAAGGTAAGAAACTGCTTGAAGAAATTGCATCTTTTGGAAAAGTTGTAATAGTATTTACTGGTGGTGATCCTCTATCAAGAGAAGATATATTTGAACTAATGGATTATGCAAAATCTCTGGGATTAATAGTTTCTTTGGCTCCAGCACCTTCACCTAAGTTAAATGAAGAAACTATGAAAAAGATAAGGGAAAGTGTTCAGTATATATCAATAAGCCTAGATGGATATAAACCAGAAACCCATGACTGGCTTAGAGGACTAGGAAATTACAAGTATGCAATAAATGGGATAAAACTTGCACTAAAGTACGGCTTAAATACTCAAGTAAACACTCTAGTTTGGAAAAAGAGTTATAACGAACTACCTTATCTAGTAAAATTGCTAAAAGACTTAGGAGTTAAAGTTTGGGAGCTGTTTTTCTTAATCCCAGTAGGTAGAGGAACAGTAGAGTTAGATATACCTAGAGAAAAGTATAAGGACGTGATAGACTTTCTGGTCGAAGTTACTAGATATGATATTGTTGTAAGAACTGTAGAAGGGCCTTTCTTTAGAAGGGCTAAGTTAGAATACAGTGAGAAAGAAAATGAGTTGATCAGGAAATTGAGAGAACTTTTAGGAGAGCCCAAAAAACCAGTTGACAAAAGCATAATACCTACTAGAGATGGTGCAGGAGTAATATTTGTCGCTTATAATGGAGATATTTATCCTAGTGGGTTTTTGCCACTAAAACTTGGAAATGTAAGAAAGGATAACATTGTTGAAGTATATAGAAAATCAGAATTGCTAAACATGATTAGGGCAGGGAAACTAAAAGGAAAATGTGGAACTTGCGCATATGCAAATATATGTGGAGGTAGTAGAGCTAGAGCTTATGCTGTTTATAAAGATCCATTAGCCGAGGATCCGGCATGCCCTTACTAGCTTACTTAAGCGACATCAATTTTTAACTTGTCTAGAGATGTTCTTTCTTTAACACTTATCTTTAGAATAACGCTGTGTTATAAAAGTGGTCAAAGGGATTAACACATGAAAAATAGCTTTGAGAAACGAGTGTGGACTTCTAGAGTTAAATAAAATTAATTTTGATAAATTCCATTTTATTTGAAATAAAAATAGCATAAAATTAACCTAGTCGGGAACCTTATGAGTACCTATAGAGATAATTAGACTTCATTTATTATTCTAGTAAATAGCTGAAATGCTTGAGGTGACTGCGCTTGTATAAATACTAAGTATTGATTTTTCATCCCCACTATATAGTAAACACTACCATAATAGGTTGAAACGCTTAAGTTAAAGTATTTAGCACCGTTATATGTAGCTACTGTAACATTCTTAGGAGCAGTTGATAAGAGATAATTAAACAACAAACTAATGTTGTAAAAACCATTAGCCTTTAGAAGGTAAATTGACGCGAAGGAATTATTATAAATCACTGTTTCAAAATAAATTGTATAGTTCTGTGACGTTTGATTGCCAAAAGCTAAGAGCATAGTATTTTTACTAGCAGGTATAAGAAGAGGTGAAAGTGTTGGAGTTAATCCTTTTTGACTCTTTAGTGTTTTTACCTCTAAGTTTTGAATGCTCTGCAAATTAAAAGTGCTTTTATTCCCTGATATATTAGCAGATATCAGATATTTACCAACTTTAGTTCCTTGAAGTGTAGTTGGGCCGTTTAACTCATAAACCGAAATTGTTATTGTTTGATTCCCATTTTGTATATATTCTTGATATAGTGCCTTAACTCCCGGATATTGCTGTTGTAAAGCTTCTGTATAATTATTTTCATACAATCCAGTTATATTCCATCCATTTCCTAAAACGGAAGAAACTTGAGCTTGAGTAGGGAATACCACTCGGTTTATCTGAACTTGTTCTACCGGATGAAATATTAAAAACACTCCAATAGCGACTATAACTACTGCTATAATTACTACAAGAGTTGAATTCTTCATAATTACTATACTCTATTCGACTTAAATAAATCTATGCCAACCAGACTAATTAACGTTTCATAAGCATATTGCTTAAATACATTGGCGTTAACTTAAACATATGAAGAAGTTTAAATGGTTCTCCATTTCTGAAATAGCTTTAGGAACTTGGGGGATGGGAGGGGGCTTTTGGTCTGCAGATTATTCTAATGATGAAAGAGATATAAGAGCTATAAAGAAAGCTATAGAACTCGGAATAACTGCAATTGACACTGCAGAAATGTATGGGAATGGACATGCTGAAGAACTAGTAGGTATAGCAATAAAAGATTTCAAAAGGGACGACCTTTTCATAATAACTAAAGTTTGGCCTAATCATGCTAAGTATGATGATGTAATAAAGTCGGCTTTAGCTAGCTCTAAAAGACTGGGCACATATATTGACTTATATTTGTTGCATTGGCCTTCAGAGGTACCAATATGCGAAACAATAAAAGCCTTTGAAGATCTTGTAGATAAAGGAGTAATAAGGTACTTTGGTTTAAGCAATTTTAAGCCAAGAGAGATTGAGAAAGCAAATGAATGTACTAGAAAGTACGAGATAGTTGCAATAGAAAACCACTACAGCTTATGGGATAGGAGTGATGAAGAAACTGTCGAATATGCAAATAGGAAGGGACTTCTTTACCTTGCCTATACACCTCTAGAAAAAGGAAGAATAAAAAATGATAGACTGCTATCTGAAATTGGAAAGAAATATAACAAAACGCCAATTCAAGTTGCTCTTAATTGGTACATTCAAATACCTAGCTTAGTACCAATTGTTAAAGCAAGTAATATTGCTCACTTAGAAGAAAATGTGGGAGCATTAGGATGGAAATTGAACGAAAACGACTGGAAAACTATTGATGAGCATTATAAAAAATAAGGTGGATAATTACCTATAATTTAGGCTCTGCATATTTGGGATGTAAAGTGCGAATAACGTGGTTCATAAAAAAGGATAGTAACCGTTTTAAGCTTGCTCTCTATCTTTATTATTAGCCGGGTCGTCTAGCGGTCAAGGATCGAGGGCTCTGGCCCCTCGGACCAGGGTTCGAATCCCTGCCCGGCTACCTTTTATTTTGCTCTATTAATAATGAAGTAAATTTAATTTTGTTATTTTTATATCTGTCTTCTAGTAATTATAAAAGTGAGAAAATTTTCAATTTAAATTCTATGTTAAAACTTATATTGTTCTAAGTAAGCAGTATAAACATAAAAACGTAAAATTATAAGGTTAGCCACTTAATGCAATTCAACGTAAATGCTTATAACTCTGTTACGAATAGATCAATTAGATGATTAGAGTGGCCAGGGCTGAGAATATGATGAAATTTTTTATTATGAACTTTAAATAGAAGGAAAAGGGAAAATTTTATGAGATTATTTTCGCTTCTATTACTTCTTCTATCTCCTCTAGCTATCCTAGTTATTCATGCTTCCGCAAGTTCTTTCACTCCTAATACATTCTTCGCATATAACCAGACAGTAAAAATGGTATTACCAAATGGTACTATAGCTACTATAAATGAGGTTATATTGCAGAGAATTATTGAAGTTTTTCCTAATGACTCTATTGCAATTAATGAGACGATTTATGATGTAAACCAGCACTATTATCTCCCTCCATCAATACTGATAAATAACGCAACTTTCCCTCAGGATTTATACTATATTCCTCCCTCACTGCTAGGCAAAAATGTAACTAGAGGTGATGGAGAGCTTTACTTTATAAATTACTCTAATGGGCTTTATGAATATGAAAGTAAAACTACCATACAAGGAGTAGTTATAGAGTTCTTTATGTGGGTAAACTCTTCTGGAATAGCTATAAAAGTACAAACATTGCAAATAGGGGCAAATTTACAACTTGTAAGTAATGCTACAGCAATTCTATGGAAAACAAACTATTTTAACCCCTCAGTTCCTTTACCTATATTTTCTGGATATACAGAAGCCAATGTAGTAACCGTTCATTTGAATAACGGATATTACTATTATTTGCCAGAAAAAATGTTTAAGTATATACTTGTTGTTGGAATATTAGCAATAATATTAATTTTGCTCTTTAGAAAACAGTAAGTCTAAAGTCCAAATAAAAAAATTTAAATAAGAGTTTATTTAAATAACTAAAGAGAGAAAATGTTTAGAAAGGGAAAGGCTAAGAAAGGTCTTAGTGGTGCTGTAACAGCATTAATTCTAGTAATTGCATCAGTAATAATAGCATTAGTAGTAGTTGGTTTCGCATTCGGTCTATTTGGAGCTTTTGGTGGAACACCAACAGTAACACAAGTAGGAACTGGAATAATATTTGTTAACAATGGTACTGCTGTTATAACGCTTCACAGCACTGGCAATGTAAAAATAGTTAGTGCATCAATAGTAGGGACTGTATTTACTGCTACTGGTTCAGAAATTAGCGGTGCCACACTAAATGCTGGACAAAATGTCGTAATGATTTCATTCCCTACTGTTGTTGCTTCTACTACCTTATCAAGCTACTTGCAACCAGGTGCACCGTATACAATATCAATAGCATTAAGTGATGGACAGACCGTACAAGTCTCAGTAACAGCTCAATAAGTTAATTTTTTCTTTCCCATTCTTTTTCTAAAATTTATTTTAATGAGAAACTTTATATTTAATAAGATTATCTTCTTATTTGTGAGTTCATTTTCCTTACTTACTCTAGCTTTGCTCATCATTTCACTGTATCCTGGTACTTTTGTTGAGTATAAAGTAGAAGTTCATTTTCTGCAACTAAATCAGACTT
>ERZ1684502.23-NODE-23-length-53119-cov-69.368140_pt1 | contig 53119 bp, 54 predicted proteins | sample MGYA00580192_ERZ1684502 | MGnify/ENA primary metagenome ERZ1684502 (study PRJEB41476, sample SAMN13258264) | hydrothermal vent metagenome | biome: caldera [ENVO_00000096]; feature: acid hot spring [ENVO_00002120]; material: acidic water [ENVO_01000358] | place: New...
CTTACTACAAGTATCAGCTAAACAAATATATATCCATCTCTCCAGATGCTCAGTACATAAGACATCCAGGGTACGATAAAAACAGAGGCCCTTTATGGGTTTATGGACTTAGAGTTAATGCACAATTTTAGAGTTTTTATCATGCAAAAAACTTAGAAACTTTATAAATTAGTAAAAAACTTTTGAAGGAGGCAATATGTTTAAACACGTGTTTGTATGCGTAAATCAAAGACCGCCAGGTCATCCTATGGGTTCTTGTGCAGAAAAAGGAAGTAGGGACGTTTATACAGCTTTTGCAGACGCCCTCCAACAAGACCCCCAGCTTATGATGACAGTAGCTATAACACCAACAGGCTGCCTTGGACCTTGCGGTATGGGACCAACAGTGGTTGTATATCCAGAAGGTATATGGTACGGCAACGTAAGAAAAGAAGATGTAAACGAAATCATTGAAAGCCATTTAAAGGAAGACAAACCAGTAGAAAGGCTTATTATATCTAAAGGAAAACCACCAGGTATGCTTTAATGAAAGCTCTTATCCTAAGGCATGTTCAAATAGAGCATGCCGGCGTTTTTAACGACACACTATCATCAAAAGGCATTGACATAAAATATATAGATCAGGCTGAGAGCCTACCGCAAGAAGACTTTGATATGCTTTTTGTGCTTGGTGGTTATATGGGTGTTTACGAATCTAACCAATATCCTTTTTTAAACAGAGAGTTCAAAATAATAGAGCATTTTTTAAAAGCCCAAAAACCCGTTATAGGCATATGCCTTGGAGCTCAGATGCTTGCACATGTTTTGGGGGAGAAAGTCTACAAAGGTCAAAACGGCAAAGAAATAGGATGGTATCAAATAAAAAAAGAAAACAACCATAAGTTTTTTAACGGTTTTCCAGATAAGCTCATGGTTTTTCAATGGCATCAAGATACTTTTGACCTACCAAAAAACGCTTTAAGAATATACAGCTCAGAAAAATATCAGAACCAAGCTTTTGTTTATGAAAATGCCGTAGGCATTCAATTTCATATAGAGTTAACAAAAGATATGATAAAAGAGTGGGTAGAGGCTTATGAAGAAGATTTAAAACAAGAAAACATAGACAAAAACTCCCTTATAAAAGAAGATTTTATAAAAACTACAAACGAACTATCTTACAAACTGATAGAAAATATTTTACAATGATAAACTTGTTGGAAGATTACTTTGAGTTGCAAGAAAAATTAAACTTAGAAAAGTATAGAATATCTCAAATTAAATCTTGGGCTTTTAAGAAAAAAACAACCAATGTAGAGCTTATGACAGATATTCCTAAAAGCTTAAGACAAGAACTCAAAATAGATTTTCACGTGTTGAGCTTGGATTCGTTTGTAGAAGGCGAAGACTCCACAAAGTTTATTTTTAAAACAAAAGACGGGCATTTTATAGAAAGCGTACTGATAAAAGAAAAAGATCATTATACTCTTTGTATATCTACCCAAATAGGCTGTGCTGTAGGATGTAAGTTTTGCGTTAGCACCATAGGAGGGCTTGTAAGAAATTTAAGCTTTTCAGAGATAGTAGATCAATACTTTTACATATCCATACTAAGAAACATATTTATAAGAAATATTGTTTTTATGGGCATGGGAGAGCCCCTTGCAAACTTCGAAAACCTAAAAAAAGCTTCCTTTATTTTCCTAAAAGAATTTGAGCTTTCAAAAAGACACGTAACTATATCCACAAGCGCCTATACTAACTATATCAAAAAACTAAAAAACGATAACTTCTTAAACAAACTAAACTTAGCAATATCCCTAAACGCTTCAGACGATGAAACGAGGAAAAGCCTTATGCCAAATGTAATAGGATCTTTAAAAGAACTTTTCGAGATTTTAAAAACGTACCCATTAGAACCAAGAAGGCGCATCACAATAGAGTATGTACTTATAAAAGATATAAACAGCTCTTTAAAAGACGCCAAAAACCTTGTAAATCTTATTAAAAACCTAAAACATAAAATAAAGGTAAATTTAATACCTTACAACGAAAGCCCTATACTACAATTTGAAAGACCAAGCGAAAGCCAAATATACAGATTTCAGCAAGAGCTTCTGAAAAATGATATATCCTGCACAATAAGATGGAGTAAAGGTTTAGAACTAGCCGCCGCCTGCGGACATCTAAGTAGAATAAGGACTTTTGATATGATAAATATATGATTTTCCATGTTATAATCATATTATGAAGCTTTTACCAATAGGTATAAAAACCTTTGATAAAGTAAGAACATCAAACGCTACCATATTGGTAAAATAATGCTTAAGTTATTATCAAAATTTATCATTAAGAAAAATGAGATTTAGCTTTTACGTGAAAGAAGATAAAACGGCCAAAGAATTTGCAAAATACGTTGAAGACCAGCTTAAGGCGATGGGACAGGAGGTAATGGCAATTGAAGAGGCGGATATATTGGTAGTGGTTGGAGGGGATGGGACTTTTCTAAGTGCCGCTAGAAAGTTTTCGGCTTTTCAAAAACCAATAGTAGGTATAAACTTAGGAAGGCTTGGGTTTTTGACAGAGATACCAAAAAAAGACGCAATCAATATGCTAAAACTTATAATCCAAGGTAAATATAAAATTTTAGATAGGATGATGATAGATATTTATCTAAACAATAAATATTTGGGAGCATACCTAAACGACGCCGTATTGGCTAGATCTTACCTTTCAAGACTTATAGATATAGAAGTTTATCAGCAAAAGCACATAATAGCAAATTTAAGAGCAGACGGTATTATAGTATCAACACCAACTGGCTCTACCGCTTACGCTCTTTCAGCTGGGGGTCCTATACTTACCCCAGAGCTTCAAAACATCTTGCTGGTGCCTATATGCCCACATACAATCTCTATAAGGCCTATAGTGCTGTCTTCTGATGCTTTCATAAGCCTAAAACTAGGAGATAAAACAAAAGAAGCGTATCTTACCCTTGATGGTCAAGAGTTCTTTAACATATCAAAAGAAGATGTTATATTAATAAAGCGTTCAAACACCGTTTGTAAGACGATAAGTTTAAACAATATAAGCTTCTTCGATGTAATAAGAGATAAGCTTGGCTACGCTTAATCATTGGTTTTTATCATTTTTAAGATATTAGAATATTCTTATATTCTTAATTTATGATATTATATTATCTTCTATGTGGTTAGAATGTATTAATTATGCTAAATTATTTAATTAGGAGGCGATGATATGAGATTAAAATACATGGCGTTTGCGTTGTTAATGTTAGCAGATATATCTTTTTCTCAAAGCATAAGCATAGATTATGCCATAAAAGAGGCTCTTAAAAATAACTTAGCAATAAAAGCCAAAAGATACGATGTAAAATCAAAAGAATATCAATTAGAAAGCGTAAAAGGTATGCTCTTTCCAAGGCTTAGCCTACAAACGTCTTTTAACCGCACCAACATAGCCCCTTGGAGCATAATGAACAGAATGGACACAAGAAGCCTTCAATTTCCCCAACCGCCACCTCAGTTTTACCAAGCTTCTTCTGTAACCCCTCAAATGTTAGGCGGTGCTTTCCAGTCCATGCAAGACTTCTTTAACAACCCCGGGACTTCACAACTTTACCAAACTCAACTAACTCTACAAATACCCATATGGATGGGTGGTAAAGTCCAAGCTTACGAAAGTGCATCTTATCACGCTCTTAAAAGCACCAAAAAAGAACTAAACCAAACAGAGCAAGATATCATCTACAACGTATACAAAGCCTATTTGGGTGGGCTTTTGGCAAAAGAAGGTATAAAGCTTGCCACCCAAGCAGTAAACGATGCTAAAAAACACGTAGATATGGCTGAGTCCTATTATAAAACTGGTATGGCGCTTTTCTCAGACACTTTAAGAGCAAAAGTATACCTTCATCAGGCAGAGCAAAAGCTAGTAGAAGCTAAAAACAACTACAAGACTGCAAAAAGAGCGTTGTTTTTACTAATGGATGAACCCTATAAAAATGTTGATTTAAAAGGACAGCTATATTGTCCAAGCCACATAGACAGAGAAGCTCTTGTAAAAGCTGTATATCAAAAACCTCAAATAAAATCTATGGAAGAAAAGCTAAAAGCTTTAAAATCAATGAGAAGAGCATATTTAGCAGATTACTTACCCCAAATAGGGGCCTTTGGTTCTTACTCGCTTTTTGATAACTCAACACCCTTTGGAGCTACCGCCAACGGTTATATGGTGGGCGTTGGTGTAAATTGGAATCTGTTTGATGGTTTGACAGCTTTTAACAAAATAAGAAGTTTAAACGAACAAAAGCTAATGCTTAGTTCTTACATAGATTACATGGCAAAAGGTTCAATATTTAAAATAAACAAAGCTTTGGCTGATTATGAAAACGCACTGGCTATGATGAAATATGCCAAAAAAGAAAAAGAAGAAGCAAAAGCCACTCTAAAAGTAATGGACCAAAGGTACAAAGTCGGCTTAGCTAAAATAACAGATGTTATAGACGCTGAAACTCAATACGATAAAGCGAGGTTTGACTTTGCAAAAGCTATGTACGATTGCAATTTAGCTTATGTGAAAAGTTTATATCAAGCTGGCCTATTAAACAAGGAGGTAAAGTAATATGAGCGCTCTTAAGAAGTACGTTCTTTATTTTATAATACCAATGGTTGTTATCATACTTTGGCTGGGCGGGTTTTTTGAGCATAAGATTTCTCCCGGTGAAAAGCCCATTAAACCAAAAGTTATCTCAAATGTAAAAGTTATAACCATAAGGTCCTCTACACCTTTAGAAGAAGAGTTTGACGGTGTAGTGAGTGCCAAAAACCACGCTGCTATCTCTACAAGGCTTATGAGCAAAGTGATAGGAGTTTATGTAAAAGATGGTGATTGCGTAAAAAGAGGACAGCTTTTAGTAAAGTTAGACGCAAGAGATGTATCCAGTATGGTGGCTCAGGCTAACTACGGTGCCAAACAAGCTGAGGACCAGATGAAAGCAGCAGAAGCTAACTTACAAGCCGTATCAAAAACCTATCAAAGGTTTCAAAAGCTTATAAAAACAGGAGCAGTAACAGAGCAAGAGTACGATGAGGTAAGAGCTAAGTACGAAGCAGCAAAAGCCATGGTAGAACAAGCCAAAAACGCTATAATGGCTGCTAAAGCTGGAGCATCTGCCGCTGGAGCAAACTTAGCCTATGCAAACATAACAGCTCCGTTCTCAGGATGCATATACATGAAAAATGTAAACGTTGGAGATATAGCAGCCCCTGGTATGCCTCTTATGATGATAGATAAACCACCTTATAGAGTGGACGTGGCGCTCCCAGAAAAATACATAAACAAAATAACCCCAGGACAAACGTTAAAAGTATATATAGGTGGCATAGACAAAACAGTGGAAGGTACTGTAAAAGAAGTGTCCAAAGCTTTGAATCCTATGTCCCATACCTTTGATGTAAAAATAGATATACCCAACGAAGATGGTATCACAAGCGGGCTTTACGCAAAAGTTTATATTCCTAAAAGCCAGGAAACTGTCGTTACTATACCAAAAGATGCACTGTTTAAATGGGACGACATAGATGCAGTGTGGCTAGTAGACAAAAACAATATAACTCATATGCAGTTTGTAAAGCTTGGTCAGAAGGTAGGCGATAGCTATGTGGTGCTATCTGGTTTAAAACCAGGCGATAGAATAGTGGAAGGAAACGTATACAGCGTTTGCGATAAATGCAAGATAGGAGAGTAATATGTACGGGATAGCCGGAAGAATAGCAAAATACTTTATAGATTCCAAACTTACACCTATAATGATAATAGCGCTTTTGGCCCTTGGTATATTTGCAGTGGTAACAACACCAAAAGAAGAAGACCCAGATATCGTAGTACCAATGATAGATATTATGATACCGTATCCAGGTGCTGCTCCAAGAGAAGTAGAAAAAAGAGTGGTTACACCGTTAGAAAAGAAGCTTTGGGAATTAAAAGACATCTCATATATTTACAGCGCTTCTGGTGATGGTTATGGTCTTGTAACCGCAAGGTTTCACGTTGGCACAAACCCAGTAAAAGCTTTGGTAGAACTAAACGCAAAAATGATGGCATCTTTAAACTTAGTACCACCAGGGGTCGAACTTCCACCGCTCATAAAAGCCCGCTCTATTGACGATGTGCCGATAATGACACTTACACTGTGGGGAAAAGGATATGACTATTACTCTCTAAGAAGGATTGCAGACACTTTAGACAACGAGCTTAAAACCGTACCAAACGTAGCTCAAGTAAAAATCTATGGTGGTCAGCCAAGAAAGCTGAGAGTACTTTTAGACCCAGCCAAAGAAGCGGCATACGGTCTTTCTCCAGCTTATATAGTACATATCATTCAAGAGGCAAACCAAGAACTTCCAAGCGGTTACATAAATCAAAACAACACACTTTACTATGTAAAAACCGGAAACTTTATAAGGTCTAAACAAGACTTAGAAGATTTGGTGGTAGGATGGTACGGCGGGAAACCAGTTTATCTAAGAGATATAGCCACAATTACAGATGGTCCAGGCGGCATACACGATTACGTAACTATGGGCTTTGGCGCTGCTTCTAAACGCTATGGCTCTCCAATGTATCCTGCTGTTACTATCTCGATAGCAAAAAGAGCGGGCACGAACGCAGTAAATGTAGCAAACGATGTACTTAAAAAGATAGATTCTTTAAAAGGTACTGTCGTTCCATCAAACTTACATATAACCGTTACAAGAAACTACGGAAAATCCGCTCAAAACAAATCAAACGAACTTATAGAGCACCTATTTATAGCCACAGCGTCTGTTATACTTCTTATGGCGGTAGCTCTTGGCCTTAGAGAGTCTGCCATAGTAGCAATAGCCGTACCTGTCACCCTTGCATTTGCATTATTCTTTAGCAAGCTTTACGGTTTTACTATAAACAGGGTTACACTTTTTGCTCTTATATTCTCAATTGGTATATTGGTAGATGCTGCCATTGTAGTGGTAGAAAATATTCATAGATGGTTTGAGTTTTTCCCAGAACTTCCAAAACACGATGCCATAATAAGAGCCACCGATGAGGTAGGAAACCCTACCATACTTGCAACCCTTACCATCATAGCCGCTTTAATGCCTATGGCTTTCGTTGGTGGTCTCATGGGCCCTTATATGAGGCCAATACCGGTAAACGCTAGTGCAGCAATACTATTTTCTTTGTGGGTTGCTTTTACCATTACTCCTTGGGCAGCCTATAGACTTATAAAACATGGACACGAAAATCATGATAAAAGCGAAAAACCTGTAATAAACATAAAAGAAACTGTATTTTGGAAACTATACTGTAAAATGGTAGAACCCCTTCTTATATCTAAGTCAAAAAGAGTTTTATTTTATATAGCAGTTTGGTCTTTGTTAGGTATATCTGTAGCACTTATACTAAGTAGAGCTGTTATAGTAAAAATGCTTCCTTTTGACAACAAATCCGAGATGTCTATAGTCCTAAACATGCCAGAAGATACCACGGTAGAGCAAACATATTTAGTAGCAAAGAAGATAGCTGATTATATTGCAAAACAAAAAGAGGTAAAGTACTATCAAATATACGCTGGAGTCCCAGAGCCTTACGATTTTAATGGTCTTGTAAGACACTATTATCTAAGGACAAAACCTTACTATGCACAAATAGCCATAGAGCTTGTGGGAAAAGACAAAAGAAAAATGGAATCTCATGCTTTTGCCCAATACATAAGACCTATGGTACAAAAAATAGCTTATTCTATGGGCGCATCTTACGTAGGTGTAGCAGAAGTCCCACCAGGCCCACCAGTTTTAGACCCAATAGTGGCTGAAATATACGGTCCCACTTTATCATCTGAAAGAGCGTTTGCTATGCAAGTTTTGAAGCTTTTCAGACAAGATAAAGAGATAACAGACAGCGGTATATACTTAGAATCAAACGCTCCCCAAATAGATTTTGTTATAGATCAAGCAAGAGCGGCACAGTTTGGAGTTTCAAAAAAGGATATAGTAAGAACTCTAAGAGTTGCTACCGCCGGGTATGAAGCTGGAATTATTCAGTCTACAGACACCGAAGCAGTACCTATAGAAGTACGAATAGCAAGACCCTATAGAACGCTTCAAAATCTTGAAAACTTAGAAATACCAAACAAAAAGGGTCAGCTTATACCACTATCAAACCTAATAAAAATAGTCAAAAAACCTATACATAAAACTATATACCACGAGAACCTAAGAAGAGTAGTGTATGTAATAGGAGATGTAGCAAAAGGTGCAGGTGCTCCATTTTACAGCATATGGGACATAAGGAAAAAGGTTTTAAGCATACCTAACCCGTACGGCCATGTATCAGAACTTTGGATGTCTTTCCCAAAAATTACAAATCATATATATGTAAGATGGGGCGGAGAAATGTATATCACCTTGCAAGTATTTAGAGACCTTGGCATTGCTTTTGCCGGTGCTCTTTTTATAATCTACATACTCATAGTAGGATGGTTTAAGGACTTCAAAACTCCTGGTATCATAATGTCTCCTATTCCATTGACCTTAGTTGGTATAGTCCCAGGACACTTTATACTACACGCTTTCTTTACAGCCACTTCTATGATAGGTTTTATAGCTTTAGCAGGTATAATACTTAGAAACTCTATACTTCTTGTGGAATTTGCAGAACAAAGGATAAGAGAAGGAGTACCACTTCATGTGGCCGTTGTAGAAGCCGGTGTCATAAGAACAAGACCGGTGCTTTTAACAGCGGCAGCCCTTATAGTAGGCGCTTTTGTTATCATATTTGACCCGATATTCAACGGCCTTGCCATATCGCTTATATTTGGTACCATAGCTTCCACTGCTCTTAGCTTGGTGCTTATACCAGTTATGTATTATGGTTCTAAAGTAAAAGGCTTGCCACCAGAGGCTTGTCCATTACCAGAAGAAATAAGCAAAGACCTAAGATCTTAGTACCCTTAAGAGCCCTTTTGGGGCTCTTTGTTTATAAAGACTTTTAGCTCATCGCTTATCATATCTTTATCTTATAATAGATATATGATTAAAATAGGAATATCTCTTATAATCCTTGGGCTTGTTAGCATATTCTTATTTGATAAAGATATAACGTATTTTCTTTATATTCATAGAGATAGCTTTGAGGCTTTTAAAAGTTTGTTAAAAATTGTGTCTACAATAGGTCATTATAATTTTGTGTTTTATATATCGTCTTTTATCATATTGCTTAGTATTTTCTTTAAAAGCTTAAGAAAGTATATTTTTATACTTTGTCTTTGTCTTGTGCTTTCAGATAGCGCTATCATGCTATTTAAGTTTATATTTGGTAAAGCAAGGCCAGAGCTTTTTCTTAAAAAGGGTATATACGGTTTTTACTTTTTTAAAAGCAATAAAAATTATTCTTCTATACCTTCTGGACATACGCTTTTAAACAGTTCTATAGCTTTTAGCTTTTATATTAAAAACAAAAAACTAGGATTTTATCTTATACTTTGGTCAATATTGGTGGGTATATCAAGAATACTTCTTTTTATGCATTATCTTGGAGATGTGCTCTTAAGCTTTGGGATGGGATGTTTGATAGCCGTTTTGGTTGTAAAGTTAGAAAAACTTTATCTTTCTTCTTTGTAGTGTTCAAGCTTTAAAAGTAGAAAAGACACGATACCAAGTATAGAAGAAGATAAAAGCAAAAACACATGGGTTATAAAACCTAAGTCCAAAGAAGTTTTTAAAGAGATATCCGTTAGCTTTGACGGTATTGAAAAACCAAACTCGTAAGTACCAAGTCCCATTACACCGTTGATAGGCAATATAGAGCTTAACTCTGCTAAAACATAAGATGGCAATATTTCAAAAAATCCCATAGGTATAATGTTTTTTGCCATCTCATAAAAACCAAGAAACTTAAAAGCAAAAGATATCACCGAAATAAAGTAAAGCTTTATAGCCGTTTTGCTTTCAAAATGAGTAGATAGATTTTGCTTTAGGGATTTTAAAATGAAAATATCTGGTAGGATAGCTATAGTATGCTTTAGCAAAAACACCGTTATTACACCAAATACAACGATAAAAACGACAAAATATAGCTTAAAGAAAAAACCAAAGAAAAAACCAAGAAGCGCCAAAGCATCCATAAGTCTAGCTAAAGTAAATATCCAAAAGGATTTTGTAAGGTTTATTCCACGTTTTTTAAGCATGTAAAAGAAGCTAAACTCTCCAGTTCTAGCAGGTAGTATGTTGTTTAAAAAAATATGGACATTGTTTATAAGAAAAAAATCAAACATATTTATATCTTTTATCATGCTATGCCATCTGTAAGCTCTCAAAAAAGAACTAACAGCATAAAGCAAAAAACCAACTCCTATATAAAATATATTTAACTTTGAAAAGCTACTCTCAAAGTTTGTAAAACCAACAGTTGTATAAAAAATGTATAAAAATAATACGCTTAGAAGAAAAGAAATCAGTATTTTAATTTTCATCTATAGGTTCTATATTTATTGCATCCTTTATCCTATAAGGTTTTATATCTTGAGATTCATAGTAAGTTCTTATGATAACCTCTGCAATTATTCCAGTAGATATAAACTGAAGGCCAGATATAATAAGAAGGACAGTCAAAAACAAAAGAGGCCTTTGACCTATCTCTTGATGATTTATAAATTTATCGTAGGTAAGGTAAAGCCCAGATAGAAAACCAAGCCCAAACAGTATAAAACCTATACCACCAAAAGCGTAAAGAGGTTTGTTTATATACTCATTTAAAAACTTTACTAAAAATATATCAAGTATAACCCTTATAGTCCTTCCTATACCATACTTGGATTTACCGTAAAGTCTTGGATGATGACTTACCGGGACCTCCGTTATCTTAGCACCTAAACCCTTAGCCAGAGCAGGCAAAAATCTATGCATATCTCCATATAGCCTAAAATTCTTCGCTATATCCTTCTTATAAGCTTTTAACGAACAACCGTAATCATGAAGATAAACACCTGTAGCGTTCGAGATTATGTAATTAGCAATTTTAGAAGGCAAAGTCCTTGAAAAAAATGGGTCTTTTCTGTCTTTACGCCAACCGCTCACCACATCGTATCCTTCGTTTATCTTTTCAATTAGGATTGGAATATCCGCTGGGTCGTTTTGTAAATCCGCATCCATAGTAATGACTACATCTCCAGAAGCATGCTGAAAACCTGCAAACATGGCCGCTGTTTGTCCATAGTTTCTTTTAAAGCTTATTACCTTTAAATGTCTATCTTTTGAAGCTATTTCCTTTAGCTTGTTAAAAGTGTTATCGGTGCTTCCATCGTCCACCGCTATTATCTCATAATCGTAGGGAAGTTTATTCATAGTATCTACTATTTTTCCGTAAAGCGTTTCTACACTCTCTTCCTCGTTGTAAATTGGTATTACTATAGAAATTTTCATATGATACCTGCTTTTTTAACAGAGTATTTTCCTTCAGAATGCATATAAACCGCTATAGCGTTATCCTCTTCTTGTATATCGCTTACCACAAAATCTAAAAAATTTATCTTTCTAAGCTCTTCTATGCTGCTTATATCTTTTTCAACTATATATCTCATTGTGTAAGCTTTTACCAAAGAACTATCTTTCATAGGTTTATCCTTTATCGTATATTTAAAATTTACAACCTTTGCTTCTTTTGGTAAAAGCCTATCAAAAGAGTTTGGCAGAAAATTAAACACAATAAAATCATCGTTAAGTATATATTTGCGTATATCTTCTTTCCAGAAAGCCATAGGCTTATACTGACAAGAAACATCCCATTTGCAAACCTTGTCCTCCGGTGATAGCATACCTATTATGGGGTGTAGCACTATCGTCCTTTCAAAAATTCTCTCTTTTATAGCTTTTGGCATGACATGCATATGAAGCCCTTCCCAAAACTTATCTTTGTATATTCTCCAAAGAGCCCCACCCTCTTTTGGTTTTTTAGTTTTTAAAAGCTTAAACGCTTCCTTTCTTTTTTCTTGCAAAAAAGAAAATTTTCCATCGGAAAACAAGCTTTCTTTACAATCCAAATCAGAATAAGCGCTAAACTTGTTGGCACATCTTGTAAGATAAAGCACTCTCATAAACTTTCACCTCACAGCTTGTATTTTTCTTTAAAATTAGAAAGTATTTTAAGACCTACTTCTTGGCTTTTCTCTGGATGAAACTGCAAACCCACTATGTTCTCGTATTCTACAGAAGATGCAAAATCAACGTTGTAATCGGTGTAAGTAGAGATTATATTTTTATCCTGAGGATTTACGTAATACGAATGCACAAAGTATACAAAAGCCCCGTTTTCCACATTTTTAAAAATGCCGTCTTTTTTATTTACCCAAAGCTGGTTCCATCCTATATGAGGTATTTTAACACCAACGGGAAACAACCTCACATCCCCTTTGAAAATAGAAAGCCCTTCATGTTCACCAAACTCATAGCTTTTTTCAAACAAAAGCTGGTATCCAAGACAAATACCTATAAAAGGTTTACCGGATTTTATAAAATAGAGAATACTTTCAATAAGACCGGCGCTTTTTAAATTATCCATTGCATCTTTAAAAGCTCCAACACCCGGAAGACACAAACCTTCGCAGGTTTTTAGCTCTTTCTCATTTCTCACAATCTTAGGGTTAAGCCCCACCTTGTCAAAAGCCTTGAAAACGCTTCCAAGGTTTCCCATACCGTAATCTATTATACCTATCATAGGCTTTTGTTTATAACATAAACTATTTTTTCTAAATCCTCCCGAGAAAGGTAAGGGTGAACCGGTATACTAAAAAGCTCCTTTACATATTTGTTAGCGTTATCAAGAGGAAGATGCAAAGCGCCTCTTAAGCTTGCCAACGTATAAGTGTAATATACCCTTGCATCTATATTCTCTTTTTTAAGAGATTCTATTATGTAGTCTCTATCCTTATGTCTTAACGTATAAAGATGGTAAACGTGAAAAGAGTTTGGCCTTTTACGTGGTTTTAGGATTTCATCGCTTATATGTTTATCGTAAAACTCTGCATTTTTTATACGCTTGTCGTTTTGTTCTTTTAGTCTTTGAAGTCCCAAAAACCCTAAAGCAGCTTGAAACTCTGTGATTCTTAAATTTAAAGCTGGTGAATCTCCAAAATCGATCAACGAGTTTATGGCTTTTGATATAGATTCATCGGAAACTGATATAGCACCGCCCTCTCCCATAGGAATATTTTTAGAAGCATAAAAACTAAAAGCTCCTATATGCCCTATAGCACCAGCCATCTTACTTCCAAGCGAAGCACCGTGAGCTTGGGCTGCATCTTCTAAAACATATATGTTGTATTTATTTGCAAGCGACATAATCGAATCCATATCAGCCATGCCACCGTAAAGATGTACCGGTATTATGCAAACTGGGTTGTATTTTTTTATAGCATCTTCCAACTGATTTACATCCATTGTATAATATTCATCTACATCTATTACCACCGGTATACCACCTGCCAAAAGCACTGTGTCTATTGTGGCCATAAAGCTAAGAGCAGGTACTACAACATGTTTACCTTCAACGTTTAAGGCTTTTAATATCACGTATAAAGCGGCGGTCCCAGAACAAACCGTATAAACTTTTTCTACACCTAAAAACTGTGCAAAAGCTTCAGAAAATTTTTTGGTCCATGGTCCTCTTGTTATATAACCAGAAAGCACTATCTCTGACAAGACTTTTGCATCTTCTTCCGTAAACCTAGGCTCAATTATCTTTATCATTCTAATATTTTACATGAGTTTGCTATAAAATTTCTATTTTTATAAAAAATGTTATATAATATTTTACCAGGAGGTATTATGATGAAAAGCTATATACAAACTGCCAAGGTATATCTATTTTTAATATTTATGGGCGCATTGGTAAGTTTAGGTTTATCAAGAGCAGAGCAAGTTTATGTAAAACCGGGTAATTTTTCTTACTTTGACGCCTACATACCCACTTATATAACCGCTGGACAAAAAGTAACCTTTACCTTAAGACCAATGGATGCTTATGGAAACTTCATAAAAGATTTCTCTTATTACGATAAAAAGTTTCTCATAAGAAGCACAGGCGAGTTATCTGTAGATCCAGCGCTTTTTTCTTCAAAAAGCTTTAAAGATGGTTCTTTTAGTATAACCATAGAAGACAATAAAGCGGGTGTGGCAACTTTATCAATATTAGAAGGCTCTTATCCAGTCCTCATAAAAAACGAAGCCACTGGCAGTATGATGTCTGTAGTTAGCATAAAAGTAGTCAATGGTCCTGTCTATAAGTTTGCCATAGAAGCGCCTTCTACAGTAGAAGCGGGTAGGGACTTTGTAGCTAAGGTTATCGCTTTAGACAAATATGGAAATGTCGTTAGAAATTATGCTTCAATAGGCTCTGACGTTGTAATAGAGCTTAAAACACCAAACGGTATACTTCCTTACACAGTTCATGCTTATAAGTTTAAAAACGGTATAGCTGATATCGTATTGAGATACGACACACCTTCCAAAGTGGCTATAGATGCTTACGAAGTAAACAACCGTAAAATATCAAGCCAAGATTATTACGTAGATCTATATCCACCAAAACCATCCAAGTTTAGAGTAGAGATTCCGGAAAGTAGCATAAGTGCCGGTGAGCCATTCGAGGTATACGTTACAGCCTACGATCAAGATGGTCAAGTTATAAGAAATTACAATATAGTGGGTAAAACTGTTCATCTTGTAGCAAGTGGTACTGGCAAGCTTATTCCAGATGTAATACCTCCAGAAGATTTCATAAACGGTACAGCAAAGGTAAACCTTATATATACAAAATCAGAACCAATTACAATATCTGCATACATAGAGGGTATGGCACCCAAAAAACCGACGCAAACTGTCCAAAAAGAAGTTACAAAGCTACAACCCACAAGCATAGCAAAGCCTAAAAAGAAAGAACTGACAAAACCACAAAAAGCTGTTTATAAAGAAGTAGCTTCTTTAGAGTTTCCGAAAGCTTATGGATCCATAAGAAAATACAATTATCACACCAAGTTTGTGGACGGAAGAAGAATAGGTATAATAGATGTGTTTTTCACAAAGAAAATACAACATCCAATAGCCAGGACCATAAAACCTGTATACTTTGGAAACGAAGCTCTTGGCAAGTTAATAGTTCAAAACGGTAAAGATACCGTTGTTGTTGTGCTTGTGCCAGAAAAAGAAGACCTATATGTAACAGATATAAAAAGGCACAACAACAGCATGGATATAACCATAGAAAGGGCAAGACCTTAAAGGAGTGTTAGCATGTTTGATTTTACTGAAGAGCAAATTAAAAGATATGCAAGACATATAATATTACCAGAAGTAGGTGGTGTTGGACAAAAAAAGATAAGAGAAGCCAAAATTTTGGTAATAGGTGCAGGTGGGCTTGGATCACCGGCTATATATTACTTAGCGGCGGCTGGGGTTGGTACGCTTGGTATTGTAGATTTTGATAAAGTAGATTATTCAAATCTCCAAAGGCAAATTATTCATACAGAAGATAGGGTAGGAATGCCTAAAGTTGAATCTGCCGCCATGACGGTAAAAGCCCTAAACAAAGATGTAAACGTTATCACTTACAACACCATGATAAACAAAGACAACGTAATGGACATTATAAAAGATTACGATATAATACTAGATGGCACTGACAACTTTCCCACGAGGTTTTTAATAAACGATGCTTGCTACTTCTTAGGTAAGAAACTTGTATCAGCCGCAATGCTTAGATTCGAAGGCCAAATAACCGTATTTAACTACGAAGACAAGGAAAACTCTCCTTGCTATAGGTGTTTGTTCCCAGAACCACCGCCCCCAGGATTGGTACCTACTTGCCAAGAAGCCGGCATACTTGGTTCTATCGGTGGTATAATGGGTGCAATACAAGCCACAGAAGCTTTAAAACTTGTAATAGGATGTGGAGAGCCCCTTATAGGTAAACTGCTTATAATGGATGCTTTGTCTATGGATTTTAGGAAGGTCAATCTAAGAAAAGATAGAAGTTGTCCACTTTGCGGAGAAAATGCTCATATAAAAGAGCTAATAGAATATGAGCAAACATGCGATGTTCATTTTTAGGAGGTTTAGATGGAAAAAAAATGGCGCACCGGCATTACTCTTCACAAAGGCGAAGATACCTATATAAGAGGTTACAAGCTATTAGACTTAGTAGGTAACCTTAGCTTTTCACAGACAATATATCTCATATTAAAAGGCGAGTTGCCATCTGAAAAAGAAGCTAAGATGATGGACGCTATCTTTGTATCTGTAATAGACCATGGCATAGCTCCACCTTCTGTAATAGCTGCAAGAGCTGTAGCCTCTGGTGGCAACACTCTAAACGTAGGAGTAGCTGCTGGTGTAGCGACATTTGGTTCTGCTCACGGCGGAGCTTTGGAAGATGCAATGAAGTTTATGCAAGATAACATAGACAAAAATGTAGAAGAGCTTGTAAAAGAATATCTTGAAAAGAAAAAACCGATACCCGGTTTTGGACATAAATACTATAAAGAATTCGATCCGAGAACAAAGAGATTGATGGATATAGCTAAATCTTTGGGCTTTTACGATAAATATTGTGCTTTTGCCGAAAAAGTAGAAGAAGAAATATTTAAACAAAAGGGCAAAAAGCTTGTACTAAACGTAGACGGCGCTATAGCTGCCGTTACATCAGAAATGGGGTTCGACTGGAGGCTTGGAAAAGGATTTTTCATAATAGGAAGGGTTCCCGGATTAGTAGCCCATGTATACGAAGAGCTTACCAAAGAAAAGCCTTTTAGCAAGAGATTAAACGAAGAGGAAGAAACTGAATACACCGGGATAGAACCAAGAGAGCTACCTCAAGAGTTTAAAAAGTTTTAATGATTTTAAGGGTAAAGGTAAAACCAAACGCAAAAACCGTTTCGGTGGAGCAATTAGAAGACAAGAGCTTAAAAATAAGCATAAAAGCTCCGCCGGTAGACGGTAAAGCAAACGAAGAACTCATCAAAGTGTTATCAGAATTCCTAAAAGTATCAAAATCTAAGATACACATAAAAGCAGGGAAAAGCTCAAAAGAAAAGCTTGTGGAAATATATGATTAAAAAGCTACTTATAGCAAACAGAGGCGAAATCGCCGTAAGAATTATAAGAACCGCCAAAGAGATGGGCATAAAAACCGTAGCCATATACTCCGAAGCAGATAAAAGTTCCCTACACGTAGAGATGGCTGATGAAGCAATATGCATAGGCCCGTCGAAGGCAGCTGATAGCTACTTAAATATTCCTTCTATAATGGCTGCCGCAGAAGTTACAAAAGCAGACGCCATACACCCAGGATATGGCTTTTTGTCGGAAAATCCAACATTTGCAGAAATAGTTCAAGCTAGCAATATAAAGTTTGTGGGACCACCTTCAGAAGTTATAGAATTAAGCGGTGACAAGGTAAAGGCCAAGGAGATAGCAAAGAAAGCTGGAGTACCGGTAGTACCAGGAAGCGACGGCGAAGTAAGCTTTTTAGAAGCAAAGGATATAGCTCACAAAATAGGGTATCCGGTGGTTTTAAAAGCTGCGGCTGGTGGAGGTGGTAGAGGCATAAGGATAGTAAGAGACGACAAAGAGCTTCTTGAGGTGATGCAAACAGCTATGGCAGAAGCAAAAAATGCCTTTGGAGATGAAAGGATATATATAGAGAAGTATCTTATAAACCCAAAACATATAGAAGTACAAATACTATCCGATGGGAAAAACGTCATAACCTTAGGAGAAAGAGAATGCTCTTTGCAAAGAAGACATCAAAAGATAATAGAAGAATCACCTTCTGCTTCAATATCCGATTCTGAAAGAGAGCTGATATACGAATACGCTGTAAGGTTTGCAAAAGCTATAAACTACATAGGAGCTGGCACTGTAGAATTCCTCTACACAGAAGGGCAATTTTATTTTATAGAAATGAACGCTCGCATACAAGTAGAACATCCTGTAACCGAAATGACTACAGGAATAGACATAGTATCTTATCAGCTTTTAATAGCGGATGAAGGTGAGCTTGATATAAACTCTATAAAACCAAGAGGATTTGCTATAGAATGTAGAATAAATGCAGAAGACCCCATTACCTTCATGCCATCTGTAGGTGTTGTAGAAAAACTAAGACTACCAGGCGGGTTTGGAGTAAGAGTAGACACACATCTCTACCAAGGCTACAGCATACCCCAATATTACGACTCTCTTTTAGCCAAAATAATAGCTTATGGTAAAAATAAAGAAGAAGCTATAAATCGCATGAAAAGAGCCATTAACGAAGCTAAGATAGAAGGAAAATCTCTAAAATCGAACTTAGATCTTCATAGAAAGCTTTTAGACACAACAGAGTTCAAAAAAAATGAGCATCATGTAAGATTTTTAGAGAATATGATATAATTTGGAAAATGAAGTTTAAAAAGCTTGTTTTTTTAGCTTTTAGCGTTACGATGCTTAGTTTATTACTAAATAGCTGTGCTTCAACACCTCATCACTTAAAATACTTACCCTACTCAATACCATCTCAAAACCTAAACTATGTATCAAAAGGTAGCCTGTACGTACCAGATAGTCCTATGGCTAATCTTTACAGCGACCAAAGGGCTTTTGCAGTTGGGGATTTGGTACACATTCTTGTTTCAGAAAGCGTAAACGCCGTAGAAAGTATATCAAATCAAACCCAACGTTCAAGTACATTCAACGATGCCATCTCCTCTTTTTTTGGACTTCCTTCAAGTACTCTTAGAAATTTAGGGGTTGGGGCAAGCTCAAACACGCAGCAGAAAGCTCAAGGCACAGAAAGCCAAAGCGGGGTTTTTACTACTACTATTACAGCTTATGTAAAAAGAGTTTACCCAAACGGCAACCTTTTGATAGAAGGTCATAAAATTATATATCTAAACAACGTAGAGCGCGTTATCACGTTAAGAGGTATAGTAAGACCTCAAGATATAGACAACACAGATACCGTCCCAAGCCAGGATATAGCAAACTTAGAGATTTTATATCAAGGTCATGGTTATCTAGTGAATGGCTCTCAACCAGGATGGTTAGCTAGGTTCTTAGCTAAAATTCTCCCATTTTAAAACTTTTTAAAAAAAAAATCATTGACTTTTTTCATAAATCGCAATAATATGATATCAAAGGAGATTTTTATGGGAATTTCTGAAACAGTAGGCGTTATAACGCTTGTTGGCATAGTAGTGTATTTTATATGGATGTTTGTTTACGATCCAAAGGATGAATCCGATAAAGTCTTAGACTACAATGAGCAAGAAGATGAAACATAAGCTAAAACTATGTTAAAATACCTTTGTGGATAGTTACAAAGGCTTAACAGAAGACCAAGTTAAAGAAAATATAAAAAAGTATGGCTTCAACGAGATAAAAGAAAAGAGAGTACCAACTTTTGTTTTATTTCTCAAAAAATTTTGGGGTCCTATACCTTGGCTTTTAGAGTTTACAGGTATATTGACGTTTTTACTAAAAAAGTATCCAGATACAGCGGCTATCTTTGTATTACTAATATTTAACGGGTTGGTATCTTTTTGGCATGAGCTAAGCGCTCAAAACGCCTTGGAACTTTTAAAAAAACATTTAAGCATAAAAGCTAAAGTACTAAGAGACGGTGTTTGGAAAGAGATAGACGCAAAGTATATTACAATAGACGATGTTGTACTTTTACAAGGTGGATTTGCAGTACCGGCTGATGTGGAGATTTTAGAAGGTGCGATATCGGTAGACCAATCAAGCATAACAGGAGAATCTCTTCCTAAAAGCCTAAAACCTAAAGACACAGCGTATATGGGTTCTTTTGTAGTAAGAGGGGAAGCTATAGGAAAGGTAATAAACATAGGAGAGCATACGTTTTTTGGAAAATCCGCAAAACTGGTACAAGAGGCTAAAACCAAAACTCAACTTGAAGTAGTAGTTTTTGAATTGGTAAAATACTTATTTTTGTTTGGAGTCTTCCTCATAATAATATTGTTAGGACTTTCAATATCAAGAGGTTTTTATTTAGGCGATGTCTTACCTGTACTTGTAGTAATGCTTCTTCCTATCATACCTGCAGCTTTGCCAGCAGCTTTCACACTCTCCACAGCTCTTGGAGCAAAAGAACTAGCTAAAAACGGTGTTCTTACCACAAAGCTTTCAGCCATTGAGTCAGCTGCATCGATGGATATACTTTGCACCGATAAAACTGGCACTATCACGAAAAACAAGATAACGGTAGATAAAATATTACCTTTAGGCAATTACAAAGAAAAAGATGTAATGTGCTACGGAGCTTTAGCTTCAGACCAAAAACAAAAAGATCCCATAGAAGAGGCGATATTTAACTATTTAAAAGATGATTGCTATAAAATAGAAAAAGAAGATTTTGAAGCTTTTGACCCATCAAAAAAATATTCAACAGCAAAAATCAAAAAAGACAACGAAGAAATATATATCTTCAAAGGTTCACCAAAGGTAGCTCCTATAGAAAATGAAAAACAAGAAAACCTGTACAAAGAAATGGCCAGTATGGGACTAAGGGTTTTGGCGGTTTGGATAGAAAAAAACAACAAAAAAGAGTTGGTTGGTTTTATAGGCTTTTCTGACCCACCGAGAGAAGACTCTAAAGAACTCATAGAAAAGATAAGAGAATTAGGAGTTGATGTAAAAATGATAACTGGAGATACCAAAGAAACCGCAAAACATATAGCGTCTTTGGTAGGAATAGAAGGAGATGTTTGCGAAGCAAAAGACATAAAAGAGGCCTGTGGAGTGTTTGCTGGAGTATTACCAGAAGATAAATTTAAAATCGTAAAAACCTACCAAAAGATGAATCATATAGTAGGTATGACTGGAGATGGCATCAACGACGCCCCAGCTTTAAAACAGGCAGACTTTGGTATAGCAGTGTCAAACGCCACAGATGTTGCAAAAGCCGCTGCTTCAGTGGTTTTAACGGAAGAAGGACTAATAAATATAGTCTCTGCCATAGTGGTATCAAGAAAAATATATCAAAGACTTCTAACATACGTATTCTCAAAGACCATAAGGGTTTTTGCCATAGTGCTTGCGATATTTTCGTTTTTCATCATAGACAAAGACTTTGTACTCACTACAAAAATGATAATAGCCATGTTTTTCTACAACGATTTTCTTACGCTTTCTTTAGCAACCGACAATGTTGGATACTCTCAAAAACCAGACAAGTGGGATATAAAAAAGATATCAATAGTATCTTTGATATTTGGTATTTTTAGTGTACTATGGATTGTAGGTGGCATATATCTTTTTGGCCATCATATATTCAAGCTTCCTCTTCAAAATATAAAGACCCTAACTTTTCTTGCCTTAGTCCTTACCATACCTGTTAGCATATTCTCCGTAAGAGAAAGAGGGTTTGGTGTAAAAAATATGCCTTCAAAAGCTCTGTTGTTTTCTATGCTTTTTGCAATAGTAGGTTCAAACCTTATGGCTTTATACGGTATTCTGATGCCAAAGCTTCCAGCTTATATAGTACTCACTATGGATATTTATGTATTCTTAATGTTTATACCCTTTAACATGCTAAAGATTTTTACTTTTAAAAGCCTCAAAATGATATAATAAAAATATGAGTATTAGCAAAGAAGAGGTTATAAAAATAGCAAAGCTCTCAAGGTTAGAGTTAAAAGAAGACGAAGTAGAGTTTTTCTCGGCTCAGATGAGAAACATACTTGAGTTTGTAAACAAGCTAAACGAAGTAGAAGCAGAGCTTTTAGAAGAAGAGTATACAAACTCAACGCCATTAAGAGAAGACGAGCCAGAAACTTCTTTAGAAGCGGACAAAGTCCTTCTAAACGCCCCAGCTAAGCGTTTAAATATGTTTGAAGTTCCCAAAATAGTAGATGCAAACTGAGGTAACCATGGATCAAGAAAAGAAAAAAGCCCTAGAGGCAACTCTTACACAAGTAGAAAAGAAATACGGCAAAGGTGCCGTTATGCCTATGAAGGCTGCCTATGAGAAACAAACTGTAAATGTCATTCCCACAGGAATATTGTCTGTGGATAGAGCTACAGGAGTGGGTGGCTTACCAAGGGGTAAGATTATAGAAATATTTGGACCAGAATCTGCAGGTAAAACCACGTTAGCTCTTTATGCTATAGCAGAAGCCCAAAAACAAGGGGGTATAGCACTTTTTATAGACGCAGAACACGCTTTAGACCCAAAGTATGCAGTAAAGCTTGGAGTAAATCTAGATGCTATGTATATATCCCAACCAGATTATGGAGAGCAAGCCCTTGAGATAGCGGATGCTTTCATAAACTCAAACACAGTGGATATTATAGTAGTAGACTCGGTGGCAGCGTTAGTACCAAAAGATGAGTTAGAAGGTGAAATGGGCGATGCTCAAGTAGGTAAACAAGCAAGGCTTATGTCCCAAGCTTTAAGAAAATTAAAAGGAGCCACCAACAAATCTAATACAACACTTATATTTATAAATCAAATAAGAGAAAAGATAGGCCAAATGTACGGAAACCCAGAAACCACACCAGGCGGAAGAGCTTTGAAGTTTTTTGCAGACATGAGGCTTGAAGTAAGAAAAACCGGAGATATAAAAAGCGGAGATAACAAAATAGGCTACAGTGCAAAGGTAAGAGTAGTAAAAAACAAAGTAGCACCGCCTTTCCAAGAGGGCGAATACGAAGTTTACTTTGGCGAAGGTGTATGCAAAATATGTGACCTCGTAAACGTAGCAATAGAAATGGGCATAATTCAAAAAAGCGGCAGTTGGTACAGCTATCAAGATACGAAGATAGGCCAAGGCAAAGAGCAGGTAAAAACATTTCTAAACGAAAACAAAGATATAGCTAAAGACATAGAAACCAAAATAAGACAAGCCATATATAGCTCCAACAACCCAACACCACCATCAGAAGAAAACAAGAAAGAGCAAAAAGCTCAAGCCAAAAAAGAAGAAGCGTAGTTTTATGTTTTTAATGAACACGTATCCTCGAAAAGATATAGCATTTGTAAGAGGAGAAAACTCTGTTTTGTTTGATAAAAACGGCAAACGCTACATAGATTTTTTATCGGGTATAGCTGTAAACACACTAGGATACTCACATCAAAAGCTTAAAAACGCTCTAAAAAACCAGACAGACCTTATTATACATACTTCAAACCTATATGAAAATCCTTGGCAAGAAGATGTGGCTTCAAAGTTAATAAGCTTTTATAAAGACACCGGTAAGGTATTTTTTTGCAACAGTGGTACGGAGGCAAATGAAGCAGCCATAAAACTAACAAGAAAATATTTTAAAGACAAAGGCAAAGATAAATACCGTATTATAACATTTAAAGGTGGGTTTCACGGAAGGACGATGGGCTCTTTGTCGGCCACACCTAGACCAAACCTACACCAAGGTTTTGAGCCAATGCTTGATGGTTTTGATTATGCCGAATTCAACGATATAAATTCTGTTAAAAGCCTAATAACAGAAAAAACGGCAGGCATAATGATAGAGGCTATTCAAGGAGAAGGTGGTATAAACGAAGCAAACCTTGAGTTTCTAAAAGAGCTTGAAAATATATGTAAAGAAAACGACATACTTTTAATATTGGATGAAGTTCAAGCTGGCATGGGAAGGACAGGTAAGTTTTTTTCATATCAACATTCAGATATAAAGCCTGACATAGTCACGATGGCAAAGGGGCTTGGCTCTGGGCTTCCTATAGGAGTGGTTATTGCAAGAGATGAGATTTCAGAATCTTTTGGAGTAGGTACTCACGGTGCAACCTTTGGAGGGAATGCACTTTCTTGTATAGCAGCCTCTATTACCCTTGATGAGATACCAAATCTTATGAAAGACATACCTTCAAAAGAAGCAATATTTAGAAATGCCTTAAAAAGTTTTGGGCTTTTAAAGGGAAAAGGCCTAATGCTCGGGCTTGATATAAAAATGGATTGCAAAGAAATATCAAATGAGCTTCACAAAAGAGGGTTAGTAATAAATTGTACCGCTAACAGCGTTTTAAGAATGCTTCCACCCCTTGTTATCACAAAAGAAGAGATAGAAGAAGGATTGGATATATTAATTTCCACATTGAAAGAGTTTTTGTGAGATTTTATAAGCTCCACAGGGTGTAAGCTAAGCCAAAGAGAAATACCATAGAAAAAAGCTTTACAAACCTATCTTTTATAAACACTATAAAAAACAACAAAAGTCCGTCAAAAATTAATCCATAGTAAATAGGTATCTTAAAATACATAGGCATTAGGTTAAGACTGTAAGCAAAATCTCCAAAATAGTAAGCTATTTTATTTAAAGGTATATAAAATACAGGTATAGAAAAAACCGTTAATATGTTTAAAAACCCAAAAACAAGGTATAATTCTACAACAATAAGCAAAAATGGCACTACCAAAACAGCTAGTATGGATATGGGCCCAAGTTTTGAAATAATGGGCATAGAGCTAAGAATTGCCACAAAAGAAAGCTCCATAGACAACAAGATCTTACCTATAATATTTTTTGGTATATTTACGCTTCTAATATAAAGAAGTATATAAAACGTTATAATCATTGAAAGCCAAAAACCTATACTTTTATAAAAATAAACGTTAAAACAAAGCGTAAGAATACCGGATATAAAAAATATTTTTATAGGATGTGCATACCTGTATAAAGCTTTTAACAAAACACTCAAAACAAGATAGCTAACAGCCCTAACTATAGGGGCTCCATGCTCCATAAATATACCAACGTATAACAAAACAAGCAAAATACCAAATACCTCTTTGTATTCACCAAAAAAGAGGTTTGACATGTTTTTAAAAATCATATCTATGTGTATACCAGACATAATAAGCAAAAATATCAAAGAGTTTACCGAAAAGCTTGTTAAGAGATCTTCCGGTAGAGCTTTTGCACCTTCTCCAAACAAAAGAGCAAGGCCTATGTCCTTTGACCAATCGTTTGAAGTAGTATGTCTAAACCTACTTTTAAGAAACATTTTGAGTCTTTCTAAAAGCCCCAGACTGCGGTTATATGGTTTTGATATTTCAAGAAAATCTTTTGAGGTCTTTGCAATGCCGTTCTTTACCTTTATATAACCTCTTATGTAGCTATCTTTTGGCAATTTTACGTTTAAGTTTACAGTTTGTCCATTTAAACTTGATGGGTAAATTATCTTTATTTTAGAAGCATCTAACACTTTAGCTTCTATCTTGTAAAAACCGTCATTTAAATGAGTTTTGGAGCTTTTGTTGCCTATATTTATAAAAGCAAAAAACAAAGCAAAAACTAAAAATAAAGCTGGATATAAGAAAATATTTATTTTAGGCCATAGGTAACTTTTCATTTACAACTTCATCTATTATTTCACATAGAGTATGCCCAAGAGTTATATGACATTCTTGTATTCTTGCCGTATCGTAAGACGGTACAACAAAACTATAGTGTGCTATATCAACCACCTTACCCCCTTGCTTACCGCTAAAAGCTACAGTGGTAGCCCCTAAATCTTGGGCTTTCATAAGTCCTTTTATTACGTTTGGAGAATTACCAGAAGTAGATATTCCAACAGCCACATCCCCAGGCATACAAAGAGCTTCTATCTGCCTTTCAAATATAACATCAAATCCATAATCGTTGCCAACCGCTGTAAGTATAGAAGTGTCTGTGGTAAGTGCTATGGATGGAAGTCCTTTTCTCTCTTTCTTGTAGCGGCCAACAATTTCCGCCGCAAGATGCTGCGAGTCTGCAGCAGAACCTCCATTTCCAAAAAACAATATTTTATTACCATCCATAAGAGCCTGAGCCATTATAAGTCCAACTTCTACTATCTTGTCTCTATGCATCTCTAAGAAGGCTCTCTTAGTTTCTATGCTGTTTATAAAAGAATCATTTACAATTTTTAACAAGCCTTCCATGCAAATATTATAAATTATACTAAAGGTAAAATCCTGAGATCATAAAATGATATAATAATTAAATGTCTTATAGGCCCACATCTTCAATGGTAAAATTAGCTATATTCAACATAATTGGAAATATAGAGGGGCTTATGTTTTTAGAGCTTTTTGCTGGAAGCGCCACAATATCTTTGGAAGCAAAAAAGCGAGGCGCCATACCAACAGCGGTAGATATATCTTCTAAAAATATAAAAACCAAAGACGTAAAGTTTATTAAAAGAGACGTTTTATCGTTTTTAAAAAGCTCAAAAGAGCGATTTGATATTGTATTTGCAGACCCTCCTTACAAATTTGCAGATTACGATAAGCTTCTTTTTTTGGTAAAAAATATTTTGTCAGAAGGTGGGCTTTTTATATTGGAGCATAGCTCAAAGCTTGATTTTGGCTCAAAAGACAAGAGAGTTTACGGAGACACGGCAATATCTTTTTGGTACAAAGAGGAGCTTTGATGCGCTTTAAAGGATACATATTTGATTTGGACGGCACTCTTATAGATTCTTTGGAAGATATAGCAAACGCTGCCAACAAAACACTAAAAGATTTAGGATTTGAAGAAAAATCAAAAGAAGAGATAAGAAAACACATAGGCTCAGGGGCAAGAGAACTTTTTAGAGGAATACTACCAAACGAATCGCACTTGGAGAAAGCTATAGAAATATTTAAGTTTTATTACGCCCAAGAACCTGTAAAACATACCAAATTGTTTGATGGTACCTTAAACGTTTTAGAGATTTTAAGATCAAAAAACAAGAAGATGGCTATAGTATCAAACAAACCTTTAGAGTTAAGTATTTTAATATTAAAATCTCTAAACATAGAACACTATTTTGAATGTATAGTAGGTCCAGAAACCTACAACGAAAGAAAACCTTCGCCTATTCCTATAACAAAAACTTTAGATAAATTAAACATCGCTCCAGAAAAATCAATAGTAATAGGAGATACGTATGTAGATATAGAGAGCGCAAAAAAATCAAATTGTAAAAGCGCATTGGCAACCTGGGGCTACGTAAAATTAAAAGAAACAAAACCAGATTTTGTCCTAAAGAGTTTTGAAGATTTAATGTATATATAATTTAAAGAAGTCATTGACTTAAAAGCCTTTAATATGATATTATAATAACTAGCCGAAGTGGTGGAATGGCAGACACAGGGGACTCAAAATCCCCCGCCCGCAAGGGCATGTGGGTTCAAGTCCCACCTTCGGCATTTTTATTTTATTTTTTAAGAGGTGGTTAAATGGAATATGCTTATTTTGAAGGAAAAATAATACCAGTAGAACAAGCCAACATAAACATCAAAACCAACTCCATACACTACGGCACGCTTGTTTTTGAAGGCATAAGAACATATTACAACGAAGAACAAAAACAGCTTTACATACTTTTTTCCAACGAACATTATCTTAGGCTTTTGAAAAACGCAAAAGCCATGTTTATGAACATAAACAAAACCCCGGAAGAGCTAACAGAAATTACAAAAGAAATTTTGAGAAAAAGCGAAATAAGGGAAGATACTTATATAAGACCTTTTGTATACTTTAAAGACCTGGCACTAACACCAAAACTCAAAGATTTTACACCAGAAATAGCTATATATACTTACAAGTTTGGTAGATACTTAGACACTTCAAAAGGTATCCATGCAAAAGTATCTTCTTGGAAGAGAAATCCAGACAACTCTATACCTTCTCGGTGGAAAGTGGCAGGAGCTTATGTAAATAGCGCTTTAGCCAAAACAGAAGCTCTGATGTCTGGATATGACGAGGCTATACTTTTAAACGAACAAGGCAATATAGCTGAAGGTTCTGGTGAAAATATCTTTATAATAAGAGGTAAAAAGCTTATTACACCATCTTTTAGCGAAGGCATATTAGAAGGTATAACTAGAAGAGCCATCATAAAGCTTGCAAAAAACGAACTATTCTTAGAGGTAGAAGAAAGGTCTATAGCTAGAAGCGAGCTTTATATGGCCGATGAGGTATTTCTAACGGGTACAGCCGCAGAAATAACCCCAGTAACAGCAATAGACAATAGATCTATAGGAGACGGAAGCATAGGCCCTATAACTCAAAAGCTTCAAAAACTATACTTTGATGCGGTAAGAGGAAATATAGAAAGATATAGACACTGGCTTACCCCAGTATATGACACATAAATTTATAAATGAGGTTTGCAAAGAGATATCAAAATACCCAAGGCATATAAATTCTTTAGGGGCAAAGCATACAAAAAATCTCATAAAAGAGTTTGCCATAAAAAACAACCTATCGCTTAAAATAGAAGAGTTTACATCTAAAACTATACCTACATATTTTTTTCTAAAAGCTAAAAAACTTATAAAACTAAACATATTAAACAAATTCAAAGAGCATGTAGAAGGTAAAATTTTTATCGTTGAGATAGAGAGGTTAAGATATATAAACACCCTTGAAGGTTATATTCCAATTCTGCTAATCAAGGATATAGTAGATATAGAGCTTTATAAAGACAAGATAAACGAAATAAAACCAAAAGCCGTTATATTTAGTCTAACCACCATCGATACAAGCTTTTATCAAAGGGTTTTCAACTTCAACATGCCAGTGTTTTCTATAAGTTCCAAAGATCTAGAATACATAGAAGAGCTAACATACATAACATTAGAGCCTGTTAAAGAAGAACAAACAGAGATAGAAAATATATCTTTTGATATAGGAAGAGGTCCTATAGTATACATCGTTACTTCTATAAGCTCAAAAGATGACAGCTACGGAACTATATACAGCGCTTCGTCGGTAGCTTTGTCACTTGGCATTGCACAATCTTTTTGTAAAAATTACAACAGCGATTTTAGATTTAGGTTCTTGTTTACAGAAGAAGATAACTGCGACTTTGATGGTGTGCAAAAGCATATTGACCAAAATCTAAAACACGTTTACTATGCAATATCTATTTTTAATATGGGCTGGACAAACAAAAGCTGCTTTTACGAAGATGCTTACGGGGACAACTCTATTTATATGAGCGAAAAATTTTACAAATACGCAAAAAGTATAAATCAAAACGTATTTTTCCTAAAAACAAAAACAATGTCTTTCTTACATGCTCCTTTTAAAAATAAAGACGTAAAAACCCTCATGCTTGGTTCTTATCCTTGTATTTTATCAAACACAATATACGACAACACAGAAAGCTTGAAGTTTGAAGAGTTGTACTCTTGGTTTGAAGTATTATCAGGATTTTTAAGGAGGTTTCATGCGCTTTAAGTATAAATATATATTAGCTGTTATTTTTACAGTGTCTTTGGCTTTTGGCGGAGTAGTAGATAAGTTTTTAAATAAGATAAAACATATTGAGCTTATAAAAATAAGCTTCCAACAAAAGTTTTATCCAATAGGTTACGCTAATCCTATAATATCTTACGGTGAAGCATATATTCAAAACAAGCCACCTTTTAAGATAAAGCTTGTATACGAAAAACCAAACCAGTTTATTATACTATACAACGGCAAAAGCACCATACTCTACAACAAAAGTTCAAACTACACTTACGATGAAAAAGGCAAAAGTGAGGAGATAAAAGGCATAAGCATACTGAACAAAGATATAACCAGCGTATTCAGGCCTATACTTACCTCTTATCAGAATGGCTACTACGAGATACTCTTTATACCAAAATCAAAAATTGTAAAAGACGTATCCTACGTCATACTAAGGTTAACAGTAAATTTAACTCCAAAATCTTTTTACGTTTATATGCCACAAAAAGGCGTTTTATACATAAAGGTATTGAGCTTTTCCAGCGAAAAAAACAACAAAGATTTATTTAAGATAAAGTAAATCAATGCTCTTCCTCATATCCAAGCTCGTCTTCCGGTATTTCTTCTAAGGGCTCTTCTTCTAATATATCTGGTGAGTGTATTATGCCCACAGAACCGGAATCTTCTCTGATGAGATCTTCCAAATATTCTATGTATTCGTTTGGAGACATAAGGTCTTCTATTTCAAGCGGGTCAGACATTCTAACTTCTACAAGCCAACCTTCTTCGTATGGGTCTTCATTTATTATACTTGGGTTGTCTTCTAAGTAAGAGTTTGCATTTTCTACAGTACCAGTAATAGGTGACAAAACTTCAAACATTCCTTTCAAACCCTCTATTCTACAAATTACATCTTGTGGCTCAAAGTAATCTCCTACGCTTGGAAGCTTAACTTCTTCTACGGTATCCACCTGAAATTGAGCGTAATCCGTTACACCTATTTTAGCTATGCTACCTTTTACCAAAATCCATACGTGGTCTTTTGAATAGTAATATTTTTGCGTTTTTACTATATACCTTCCTACCACTACTTCATCTTTTCCCAAATCTTCCATATATAAACCTCCAAATATCTGCTACAAATCAAAATGCCATGCCTATCAACAGCAACGTATATTATAACCCATTTGTAAGCTCATCTACAACGTTTTCCATCTTCATGCCTCTGGAACCCTTCACCAAAATTATTGTATTGGTATCAATTTTTTGTCTTAGGCTTTTAACAAGATTAAAAGATAACTCCTCTTGATTTTCAAAATAAAAAACCTCTTTGTTGGAAAATCTTAAAACATCGTAAGCGTATTTCATGTCATTACCATAAAGATACACGCTGTTAATATGAGAAGATTTTAGCATAGCCCCCACCTTCTCGTGAAGAGCCTTTGAGTACTCTCCCATCTCAAGCATATCCCCTAAAACTATTATTTTATTAAAATCTTTAAAACTATCAACGGTAAGAATAGCGTTTTTTACAGAAACAGGGTTTGCGTTGTAAGTATCGTCTATTATTCTAAAGAGTCCTTTTTTTATAAGCTGCATCCTTCCTTGTACACCTTTAAAGCTCTCAAACCTATCTTTTAGCTCTCTCCAATCTATACCAAGAGAAGAAAGAACACCAACTGCTGCTGCTGTACTCTCGGCTATACCTATGCTCAAAACTGGTATAGCAAACCTAATTCCCGTTATCTCAAAATGTGTGCCCTCTTCATCTATATAGACATTTTTTACCCTTATATCAGCATCGTCTCTAAATCTACAAAAACTAAGCCCATATTCTTTTTTATAAAAGCTATGAAACGCTTTAGGGTAAACACCAGACAAAAGATTTGGAGAATCAAACACTTCAAAGTTTCCTTTTACCACGTTTTCAATAGAACCAAAACTCTCAAGGTGCTCTTCTCCTATAGAAGATACAACCCCTACGTGTTGTTTTGCAATGTTTGTAAGCTTTTTTACATCTTCTAAAGCTGTGGCACCCATCTCCAGCACCAGGTAATCTATATCGCTTTCAGCTGTTATGACTACTTTTGGAAGCCCTATCTGAGAGTTAAAATTTTTGCAAGTTTTATGCACTTTTCCAGGAAGTACATGAGCTATAAGCTCTTTTGTAGTTGTCTTGCCAGCAGAACCAGCTATAGCCACAACATTCGCTCTAAGGCTTTTTCTTTTCAAAGAGGCTATATCCTGCAAAGCCTTTATCGTATCTTTGGCTTTTAAGCAAGATTTACCTTTTGCCAATATATCTTTACAATCAAAATCTTCTCTTACCAAAAACCCTGCTATATTTTCGTCAAGAAGGTTTTTTATATAAAGGTGCCCATCGGTTTTTTCTCCTTTTATAGCTACAAACAAAGCATCTTTTACAGGCTCTCTTGAATCAAAAAATACGTCTTTTATTAAGAAAGGTTTTCCCTCGTGTATCAAACCTAAGCTCTTAGAAACTTCTAAAGAATTCATCCAAATACCCTCTTTATAGTTTCTACACCCTTTATAGATTTTATCTCGTCAAAAGCCCTTTTTAAGTCCTTTACGCTTTTTAGTTGCACTTTAAAATCCATGTTTGCTATGTTTAGGTTGTTGGTTTTTGTAGAAGCTTCTATTATATTTATGTTTGATTTTGTAAAAGCGGAAGAAACCTCTGAAAGTATGCCTGGTCTATCTGAAGCTATTACTCTTACCCTAGTGTTATATAGTTTGTCTTGATTTTTCCAGTCTATTTTTACCACCTTTTGAGGTATGTTTCTAACGGCGTATTGAAGGTTTGGACATTTTTCATGATGTATGACAATACCGGCGTTTTTTGATATAACCCCCATCACCGGGTCTCCAGGAATTGGCATACAACACTTTGCTACACTAAAAAGTACGTTTGATACGCTTTCAAGCTTCAAAGACCCCTCTTTGCCTTCATCCTTTATATGTTTTTGTTCTTTTTCTTTAGAAAATAGCTTTATTACCCTGTTTATTGGGATTTTACCAAAACCCACACTTGCAAAAAGTTCTTGCTCGTTTAAATCAAAATGTGAAGTGAGATTTTTTATCATATCTTCAAAGCTTACACCAAGCTTATCTGAAAGCTTTAAAAGAGTTTTTTGACCCTCTTCTACAGCCACTTCTTTTTCTTTTGCTTTTAAGAAAAGCCTAATACGTGTTTTTGCTTTTTTTGTAGTTACCATCTTGAGCCATTCTATCTTTGGACTTTGAGATGAATTTGTTATAATCTCTACCCTATCACCGCTTTGTAATGTATAAGAAAGAGGTACTATCTTGTTGTTTACTATAGCTCTTTGACAGTGGTTTCCTATATAGGTATGTATGTAGTATGCAAAATCAAGCACCGTTGCGCCTTTTGGAAGCACTATAACATCATCTTTTGGAGTAAATACAAATACTTCATCTTCAAAAAGCTCATCTTTAACAGCCTCTATAAGTTCATTGGCGTTTTTGGTTTTTATGCTGTTTAAAACCTCTCTTAGCCATGCAAATATGGAGTTATCCTTTGTGGAGGAGTTTTCTTTGTAAGCCCAGTGAGCAGCAATACCTTTTTCAGCTCTTTCGTGCATCTCGTAAGTCCTTATCTGTACCTCCACAACTCTTTTTTTGGGCCCTTCAACAGCAGTGTGAAGAGATTGATACATGTTTGGTTTCGGCAAAGATATGTAATCATCAAAGCTTCCGGGTATAGGCCTGAAAATGCTATGGACTATTCCTAAAACGGTATAACACTCCGCCACGTCCTCTACTATCACCCTTATACCAAGAATATCCTGCAAATCCTCTAAGCTTAGATTTTTTCGTTTTAGCTTCTGATATATGCTGTATATATGCTTTTGTCTATACTGTATCGTGTAGTTTGGTTTTTTGTCTTTGAAAAAATCGTTTATGGCTTCTACCACTTTAGGTATGAAGTATTTTTTTAGATAAACCTCTGACTCCGCACTTATTTTTTGGACAAAATCTTTTATCTTTTCATACTCTTCAGGATGCGTATATTTTAAATACAAGTCTTCTAGTTCTTTCTTTATACTCCATATACCGAGCCTATGAGCTATCGGAGCGTATATGTCTATGGTTTCTTTGGCTATTTCAAGCTGTTTATGTCTTGGCATATAATCAAGAGTCCTCATATTGTGTAGCCTATCCGCTAACTTTATAACTATGACTCTTACATCCTTTGACATAGCAAAAAGCATTTTCCTATAGTTTTCAGCCTTTGCCTGTTCTTTTGAAGAAAACTTATACTTGTCTATCTTGGTAAGGCCATCTACCAAACTAGCTATCTGCGGTCCAAACTCCCTTTTTATCTCGTCAACGGTGGTATCGGTATCTTCTACTACGTCGTGCAAAAGCCCAGCCACAACGCTATAATAATCCATCCCTATGGAAGATAAGATGCTTGCTACTGCTATAGGGTGGCTTACATAGGGCTCTCCAGATTTTCTTGTTTGGTTTTCATGCTTTTGATATATAAAATCAATAGCTTTGTTTACAATGTCCTCGTGCTCTTTGTATTTGTTTAAAATCTCTTCTATGTGCTTTTCTGTGGTTTTATCTAACGTTTTCATATCTTATCCTGGCGGGGGTGGTGGAGAGTTTTGGGGTTGGTTTTGATTGGGGGAAACCGATGTAGGTTGATTTTGAGCTTGGTTTTTGGCGCTCATAATTTCTTTTTTCATGGCGTTTAGTTCCTTTTTGTGGGTCATAATATAATCGGTAACAAGGGCAGCCTTTTTAGGGTCCATCGCTGAAAGTATATTTCCAGCTTTTCTAGATGGTAGCATTACAAGAATCTTAGCCGCTATCTCAGGGTCTACGTCGTTTAGCATAGCCCCCGCTTGGTCGCTATCAGCAGCGGCTACTACTTTTACATACTTTTGTATTTCTTGCTCTTGTTGTTGTTTTTTCTTTTTGGCCTCCTCTTGCTTTTTCTTTTGAAGCTTTTGAAGCTCTTCTTGCTTTTTGAGAAGGGCTTGAAGCTCTTTCTTTTCTTTTTCTAACTTTTGAAGCTTTTGGTCTAAAAGAAGGTTTAGATTTTGTTTATCGGAGTTAATATTTTGCTGCAATTGGGTTTTAGCATTTTGGTATAAAGCTGGTGCTCCAAAGCTTTTCATGTTAAAAGCCAAAAACAAGGTTATCAAAACTATGTAAAAATGTTTTAGGTTGTAGAAAAAACTAGCGTTCATCTCTTCTTTGTACAGCTCTTTTTTTGTATGCTCAATTAGTCTATTGTGTTTTATAATCTCCATAGCTTTAATATCTCTAACAATATCTTTTGCCTCCTCAGCCAAAGCCTCCTCTAACAGTCTTAACTCATCAAGCGTTTTTTCTATAGCTTTTAACCTCATATAAAGCTTCTGATAAGCCACTAAGTTTGCTATATATTCATGGTAAGAAGAAACATCTTTATTTAAAAGGTCCATAGCTTTCTCTATATCTTTTTTCTCGGTCCTTAAGGTGTTTATTTCATCTTTTACCCTATTTAGCTCTGATAGTTTTAGGTTTAGCTCTTGTTTTTTTATATCTATTATTTTATCCACTACAAACCTCGCATCCACCAAGGGTCATAGATTTTATCCTTATGGTGGGCTGGGCGTCTGAGACTGGCACCCCTTGACCATCTTTGCCGCAGGTACCTATGGCAAAACCCTCGTCGTAGCCTACGGCATCTATATCCTCCAAAGCCTTTGGACCGTTGCCTATAAGTGTGGCTCCTCTTATTGGATATGTAATTTGGCCGTTTTCTATAATGTAGCCTTCCATTACATCAAAAACAAAATCACCAGTAATGGTGTTTACCTGTCCGCCTCCCATTTTCTTTACCAAAATGCCATTTTTAGTATCTTTTATTATATCTTCTGGATTTGTTTTACCGCTTTTAATAAAAGTATTTGTCATACGTACCACAGGAGGATGAGCATAGCTTTGGCGCCTACCGTTGCCAGTGGATTTTACACTGTCCTTCATAGCCCTTAACCTATCGTACATATAGCCCACAAGATAACCATCTTCTATAAGGACTTTCCTCTGGGCCTCCACGCCTTCGTCGTCAAAGTTAAAAGAACCGTTCATGCCTGGAATTGTAGCATCATCAATGACACTCACCAAAGAAGAAGCCACTTTTTGACCTATCCTATCTTTGTATACAGACTGGCCTTGCTGGACCAAATCCGCTTCAAGCCCATGTCCTACAGCCTCATGTACCATTGTCCCGCCTGCTTCTGAAGACATCACTACGGTAAAACTACCCGCTGGTGCTGGCTTTGCATCCAAAAGCATAATAGCCCTTTTTGCAGCTATAGAGGCTATTTCCTCTGGTTTTTTTCTTTCAAAAAGCTCAAAACCTACGTTGCCCCCCATAGACTCATAGCCTCTTTGGAGTACGCCGTCTTTGTAAGATACAACTTCCGTATAAAATACGGTTCTCGTTTGAGTATCTTCCACGTGCTCTCCTAAAGAATTTATTATCATTATTTGTCTTTTTTTGTCCATTAAAACTGCACTCACTTGCTTGACATATTCTCCAAAAGACCTGGCAGCATCGTTTGCTCTATTTAAAATTTCTATTTTCTTTGAAAGTGCTATCTCCTCTGGATCTATCTCTATAGACATAGAAGCTTTAGCGTAGGCTTTTCCAACCTTGATAGGACCTTGAGAAGATGTGTTTGCTATGGTTTTAGCTAGCTCTACCAAAGAGTCTATATCAAACTCCGTAGAATATCCGTAATATACCCTGTGATTCTTTATAAGCCTAAGGCCTACACCCACATCATCACCGTGTTCTATCTTATCTACCTTATTGTTTTCGAACACAATACGTGTGTTTGAGGAACTTTCATAAAAAATCTCACCATACTCGCCGCCGTTTCCCATCAAAAATGACAGTATATAACCAGCTTTTTCTTGTAAAAGCTCTTTTACATCTATAGCTTCTAAAATCATAAAAACACTCCTTTCCAAATATTCTAACTCTATTAATTTATCTTCAATCAAAGCAGTAGTCAAGCTTATTGGTTAGCATGAATAGTTTACGACGCTATCGTATAATCTTATAGCTTTTTATAAGATAGTATCGTATAAAATTTTTTAAAGCCATAACCTAAGCTTAATTTAAAATATTTCAAAAATCGTTTTTTTTTTTTTTTTTTGATATAATTATGCAAGTATGGAAACTCCAGATTGTGTATACAAAGAAAGCATAAAAAAGTTAATAGACGATTACTTAGAAACAGGGTTAATAGATGAAGAAAGCATAAAAAAGATAGGATATGAAGCTTACGACAAGACTCACATAAACTATATAAAACATAACATAGAGAATATAAAAAATAGCTTTATAAAAGGATACTTCAAGAGCCACGAATTTACGGAGGAAGCTTACGATAAAATATACTTTTTCTTTAAAATCTTTGAAAAAAATATAGCAAGAGCTTACGCTATAAGGTGTATAGAAGATTCAGAAACTTTGGAATCTACTTTGTACGCCGAAGATATATTACCAGAGCTTTTAAAACCAAGCGCGCAATTTAAAGACGCTATAACAAAAGATTATGTTGAATTAAACGAAATCCCTTCTATAACGATTGACGCAAAATCTTGTCCAGTATACAAGGAAATAGAAAGTTCATCAATTCCAAACGATGTTAAAGAGAATGTTCACAAAGCACACGAGAGACTGCATTATGCTGCTCAATACTTTTATAAGCTTATAAAAGAAAAAGATACAGAAAATCTATACGGTATATACTGGCGCATGAGATATTTAAACATATTGATAGTTACTGCTATTGCGATATACAATCTGAAATCTGAAAGAGAGTTTTATAAAACATTTTTAGAAGGGCACAGTATACCTATACTTTTAATAGACCCGGAGACTTACAGCATAGTAAACGCAAATCAGGCCGCTCTTGATTTTTATGGATATACAAAAGAAGAGATAACATCTTTAAAAAGTTGGGATATAAACACTTTAAACAAAGAAGAGCTAAAAGAACTAACATTAAAAGCCAAAAACAAAGAGATAAACAGGTTTAGGTTTAAGCACAGGTTAAAATCTGGAGAGATAAGAGATGTAGATGTGTTTTCATCGCCTATCTTGTTGGATGGCAAACCATACCTTTTATCCATCGTATACGACACAACAAAAGAAGAAAGGACTAAGAAATTTTTAGAAATATTAAAAGAGATAGAGCGTCTTAGCAACGTTTCAGACACAGAAGAAGAATTTTTAGAAAACCTTCTTAGATTTTTAGAAAAAGAGAATATATCAAAAGATGTATGTTTTATGATAAACAAAGAAGACAAAACCATAGTAAGCTCATCATCAGAAAGCTGTATTCAAAATGCAAAAGATAAAGAAGAAAATTTTCCCATATTTGAGGCTTTTTATCTTAAAATCCCTGTTTACCATAAAAATATAGAAGATATAGAAGATGAGTTTGTAAAAGAAAAGCTTTTGGAAAGAGGGACTGTTTCATCCTTTGCAATACCCATATTAAAAGATGGTAAGCGTTACGGAGCCCTTTGTATATGTTCAAATATTAAAGACTACTTTGAAGACTATGGGCTTTTTATAACACAGCTTAAAGAGAAGATAGAAAACGCATTGAAAAGCATAAATATAAAAAGAGAGCTAAACTATAGGAACGAGCTTCTTAAAAACATGGTAGAACATACCCAAATAGGTGTTGTTGTATTTGATATAGACAACATTTATTATACAAACAGATACTTTCTTGAGCTTTTAGGATATGAAGATAAAGAAGTAAAAGAAATGAGTATATTTGATGTGTTTTCTCCAATACACACGAAAGACCTCATAGAAGCCTTCACAAACAAAAAATCAATACTTTTACAAGAGTTCAACCTAATAGACAAAAATAACCGTCTTGTATATGTAAAGGGCTCTTTAACCCTAACAAAAGATTTAAACGATAAAGATATCGCTATATTTAGCTTTATAGACACCACACAAGAAAAGCAGCTAAGAGATATGGTAGCACGTGAGAAAAAAGTATTAGAAGGGATATTGGATAAAGCAAACTTTGGAGCTTTTATATTTAAAGTAAAAAATTTAGAAAATTTAGAAATAGAACCCATATACAAAAACAGATATTTTGACACTATGATAAAAAAACAAGATATAAAAACTTTTGAAGATTTTCTTATATTAGACGATGAGAAGAAAGAACTAATAAAAAGCTACCTGAAAAAAATGATGGTAGATGAGAGTGGGGTTTTTAATATAAGCGATGTTATCATGAAACAAGATGAAAACGTTGTACTAAAACTAAACATGAACCGAGTAAACCAAAATCACGAAACACTGATACTTTGCACACTACAAGATATCACAGAGGAATCAAGAACCATAAAATATTTTGAAGAGCTATCTATAAAAGATGACCTCACTGGGGTATGCAACAGAAGATGCTTGGAAGGAAAGCTAGAAGAATACATAACTCTCGCGAAAAGATACAACAGACCTTTAAGCGTTATTATGTTTGATATAGATTTTTTCAAACACATAAACGACTCATATGGACACGATGTAGGAGACAAAGTGTTGAAAACAATATCAAATACAGTATCATCAAATATAAGAGCCACAGACATATTGGCACGTTATGGCGGTGAAGAGTTTGTTATAATAGCCCCTGAAACAACTCTGGAGGATGCAAAAGCCTTGGCTGAAAAGCTAAGAAAAGAAATAGAAAGTTTTCTTTTTGAAGAAGGTTTTAGTATAACATGCTCATTTGGTGTCACTTCGCTAAACCAAGAAGATACAAGAGAAACCATTTTAAAACGAGTAGACGAAGCCCTTTACAAAGCAAAGAGAGAAGGGAGAAATAAAGTAGTGGCCTACAAGGCTTATTGAGATGCATGTACTTTGAAAGCAAAGTGGCCTACAAGGCTTATTGAGATGCATGTACTTTGAAAGCAAAGTGGCCTGAAAGGCTTATTGAAATGCATGTACTCTAAAAGCAAAGTGGCCTACAAGGCTTATTGAGATGCATATAATTTGAAAGCAAAGTGGCCTACAAGGCTTATTGAGATGCTAATATATTAAACACTAACGCATGGTATAATAACTTTATGAAAAAGATTATAGCTGCTAATTGGAAGATGCATAAAACCTATGAGGAAGCCATATCTTACATAAATGAGCTGTTGAAAAAAACTATAGATTTTGAGAGAAAAGATGTTCTTATATATCCGCCGTTTTTATATGTGTGCGAGGTTTCTAAGCTTTTAGAAAAATCAAATATAAAAGTGGGGGCTCAAAACGTATACTACGAAAAGAAAGGAGCTTTTACCGGAGAGATATCACCGGTGATGGTAAAATCTTGCAAAGCTGAGTATGTGCTCATAGGACATTCAGAAAGAAGGCACATATTCAAAGAATCTGATGAGTTAATAAGAAAAAAAGTGATATCTGCCTTAGAAGAGGGGCTAAAGGTAATGCTTTGCGTAGGAGAAACGTTGGAAGAAAGGGAGTCTCAGCTTACTTTTAGGGTTATAGAATCTCAGCTAAAGCTTGCTTTGGCAGGCTTAGAAGAGTGGTTTAGTAGTATAGAAATAGCCTATGAACCTGTTTGGGCAATAGGCACTGGCAAGTCGGCAAATCCTGAGGACGCGTCAAAGATACATAGCTTTATAAAAGACATATTAAAAGACATGGCAAAAAAAGATACGGATATAAGAGTTTTATACGGCGGTAGCGTAAACCAGCAAAACGCCAAAGAGTTTTTAAAAGCTCCAAACGTAGATGGGCTTTTAGTAGGTGGTGCAAGCTTAGACCCAAACACGTTTTTAGAAATAATAAACGCTTGCTAATAAAACCATCGAGAGTTTTACCTAAGACTTTTCAAACACAAGCAATCCTACCATACCAAAGATGAAAAGCTTTTTGTTTACGAGTTTAAGTCCATAGGATTCGCAAAGATTTTTTATCTCGTCGGTAGATAAGCTGTTTTCCAAAGAGTGTATAAAAAAATCCCAATTTTTGTTGCCAAATATAGCCACACCAAGAGGTCTTAAAAACGTTTTTGATATTTTAGCAAAGAAATCCATACCAATAAACTTTGTAGTATCAAGGACTATAAACCTACCGCCTTTTCTCAAAACCCTATTTATCTCTTTTAGCATAGAATCTTTGTCTATTATGTGTCTAAAAACCAAAGACATAGATATGTTATCAAAAACCCCGTCTTTAAAAGGTATATGCTCGGCGGAGGCTATAAAAAAATAGGCAGGTTTTCCTTTTAGTTTTTGTTTGGCTATTTTAAGCATCTTTATAGACAGGTCTATACCAAAACCAGTTTTTATTTTGTTTTGCTCAAAAGCCCTAAAAATAACATCTCCAGTGGCAGTACCAATATCCAACATGTTTCCAGGTTTTAGCTCGTAGGCTATACTTTTGTGCCATTTTTTGTTTTGACCAAGGCTTATAAATCCCACAAATTTATCGTAAGCCCCAGATATTGAATCAAAAACATTGGCAAGATTTTCCAAATTCATACAAATATGATATCATATTAATATGATAAAGATAAAAGGTATAACGCTACCCGTTGTGAGCTTGACGCTTTCACTAAAAGACACCACGAAAGAAAACCTTATAAGTGATCTTGTAGAAAAGATAAACTCAAATGTATTCTCAAACAGCTATTTTCTCATAGAAGTAGATGAAAGTATAGATAAAGAAACTCTAAAACAGATAGAAAAGCTGCTGGAAGAAAAAAATGTTAAAAGCATAAAAACAATGAGCGTTCAAACAGTAAGCGCACAAAAACCCACAAACGTATCTAGGCTTTTGATAGTAAATAAAAACCTTCGTTCAGGACAAACGGTAGAGCATAACGGAGATGTTTTAATACTAGGTGATGTAAACGAAGGGGCTGAAGTTGTAGCAGCTGGAAACATAGTAGTTATGGGCGCTTTAAGAGGTTATGCTCACGCTGGAGCCATAGGAGACGATAGCTCTGTGGTGGTAGCAAAGAAGATGATACCTCAACAACTAAGGATAGGACATCATATAGCCATAAGAGGAGAAGACGAAGAAGAACCTCAAGAGGCTGAGATAGCAAAAGTTATAGATAATAAAATAATATTAGAACCTATAGGAGGTTTTTGATGAGCGATACAAAAGTTATCGTTATTACATCCGGCAAAGGTGGTGTTGGCAAGACTACAATGACTGCCAACATAAGCACCGCTTTGGCAAAATTAGGAAAAAGCGTGCTAGTAATAGATGCCGATATAGGCCTTAGGAATCTTGACATGATACTTGGGCTTGAAAATCGTATAGTTTATGACGTGTTAGATGCTATAGAGCAAAGAGTGAGCCCAGAAAAAGCCTTGGTAAAAGATAAAAGAGGGCTGCCTTTATGGCTTTTGCCGGCAAATCAAACAAAGAACAAAGATGCCATAGACCCGGCAAAATGGAACAAGCTTATAGAAGATTTTAAAGAATCTGGAAAATTCAACTACATAATAATAGATTCACCGGCCGGTATTGAACAAGGGTTTAAGAATGCAGTAACTCCAGCAGATAGCGCCATAGTGGTGGTAAACCCAGAGGTATCATCGGTAAGAGATGCAGATAGGTCTATAGGCCTTATGGAAAGCATGGGTAAAAGTGATTATAAGATTGTCATAAATCGTATAAAATGGCACCAGGTTAAAAAAGGAGAGATGCTTTCTATGGATGATATAGTAGAAGTTTTAAAAGTGCCGGTGCTTGGAGTTGTCCCAGAAGAAGAAAAGCTTGTAGATTTTACCAATAGAGGTGAACCCATAGTGCTAGATGAATCATACAATGCCTCAAAAGCGATAATGGATATAGCAAAAAGGATAACCGGTGAAAATGTACCTCTTACCATCTACAACAAAGAGAAGGGTTTACTGGCAAAACTCTTCGGGAGGTAAAAATGGGTATATTAGACATATTTTTCAAGAATAAAAGCAAAGATGTTGCCAAGCAGCGTCTTACTATGGTGCTAGCTTATGAAAGAAAGGGGTTGGCACCAAATTTTATAGATTCTTTAAGAGATGATCTTATAGCAGTTTTCTCAAAATATTACCAGTTTGATGTAAACAACATAGAGGTGGAGCTTAAAAAAGACAACTCGGCAGAAGAGCTCTGGATAAGCATACCATTCAAACATTAAACATAGTTTTTATAACAAAACATGATATCATATTAGTATGATATGCTTAACTCATTTAGAGGTTTGTCCGTATTGTTATCATGTAGCTTTGAAGGTTTGCGAGTTAGATGAGCCATACCCAAGGGTAGAGGCTAACTGTCTTTGTTGTGGTTATACTATAAAAGACAAAATACCAAAGCATTACGACTTAGATTTTAAAAATATTTTAGAGCTTTTAAGCAAAAAACAGATAGGTCTTGTATGTGTTGATAACAACTGCGGCTCTAAAAACATAATAAGGCTAATAGACGAGGGAAATTACAAAGAGTTTAGGTGTCTTGACTGCGGTGCAGAATGGAACAGCAAAGAACTTCAGAATGCTATAAAAAACGTTAAAAAAGTATGGGAATGCCTAAAGAAAGAGGAACTCGAAGACTGTGTAAGAGCACAGGAGGGCGAATGTCCCATATGCAAAAACGATATAGGGCATAAAAGAAATGGTTATCTTGTGGAGATTGCTTGCAGCTTATGTGGTTTTCACAACGTATACGAAGAAAGATTGCCAAATATTGATGTATCTCAAATAGATTGTAAAGACTATCAAAAAGCTGAAACACCGGGTTAAGAGCGTGGCATACATTGACGATCCTATAAAACCGCTTCAAAAGTATATAGATTTGTATGAAAAATATAAAGAAGCCGCTAAAAACATACAAAACTACAAACAGGACTTTGTAAATCAATCCACCAACGAAAGATTAGCCCTCGCCATAGCCTCAGCTATAATAGGTGGTATTGAATCAAGGACAAAAGATGAAGAGGTTAGAAGATGGGCTATTTGGGGTGTAGAACAAACTATGAAGACTTTCAACAACTTTCCAAAACTATCAGAAAATCAACTTTCCTATCTTTTTTTTGTTTTAGGAAGACACTTTATACCGGTGCTTCTTCATGAGAAAGGCATAAAATCAGATTCTTTCAAAGCCTTATCAGAAGAAGAACAGCTAAAAGCCGTAATGGATGTGTTAGATATAAACTTTGAAAATGTAGTCATTAGATGCCTTCAAGCTATAGACTTTCTTCACATAGAATAGATGGATATCGCAATAAAAGTAAGAAATCTAACAAAGGTAATAAACAATAGGACTATATTAAAAAATATATCCTTTGACGTTTATAAAAAAGAGGTATTTACCATAATAGGCGGTAGCGGTAGCGGTAAAACATCTATTACAAAACATATCATAGGACTTTGGCAACCCACAGAAGGACACATAGAGATTGAAGGTAAATCTATAGAGAACCTAAGCAAAGATGAACTAAACAAAATAAGGAAGAAGATGGGATACGTCTTTCAAGAAGGAGCTTTGTTTGACAGTCTTAGGATTTGGGAAAACGTAGGCTTTTACTATTTAGAGCATACAAACAAACCCAAAGACGAGATAATAAAAATAGCCACAGAAAAGCTAAAAGAGGTAAACCTAGACGAGTCGATACTCTATCTTATGCCGTCGGAGCTTTCTGGAGGTATGAGAAAAAGAGTAAGCTTGGCAAGAGCCCTCGCCACGGACCCCGAGATTATCATCTACGATGAACCTACGTCTGGACTTGATCCAATTACAAGCCGCATAATAGACAAACTTATATTGGATTTAAAAATTAGGTTAGGCATAACATCCATAGTAGTAACCCACGATATGGTAAGCGCTCTTAGTATTAGCGATAGAATAATGGTACTAGATAAAGGAGAGCAAAAATTTTTAGGCACCAAAGAAGAGTTCCTAAATTCAAAGGAACCGTCTGTTAGAATGTTTTTAGAAAATGCGGTTCTAAAATTGTAATTTTACAAAAATCTAAAAAATTTTTTATTAAAATATGACAGAATTATGTTAATATAATATAGAAGGAGGATTTTATGGCAAATATATTAAAAGCTGAAAGTGCACCAACGCAAACGGCTACTCAAAGGGGTAAGAAAGCTCAAGTGAATATATTGGAGTTTTTGGCTATTTACTTAGAGAACGAGCTTATGGGTATACCGCTTACAAAAGTGGTAGAAATAACAAAAATGAGGGATATAGTACCAGTGCCTTTTTCGAAAAGCCATATAAGAGGAGTAATCAATATACGCGGTGAAATAATGGCTATAGTCTCTTTAAAAGAGACGCTTGGGTTAAACGAAACTAGAGAATCTCAAAGGATAGTAATATTGGAAACAAGGTTTGGAAAGATTGGTATCATAGTGGATGAGATTTACGGTGTTATAAAGGTAAGAGAAGATGATTTAGAACCAAATCCAATGGTAGGAAGATATAGCGAATACGTAAAAAATATAGCCCAGATAGACAACGGTATACTCATTATAATAGATATTGACAAGATCTTTGAAGACAAAAATGGGTTTCCATGAAAAGATCGTAGATTATATATACCAAAATAGATTGTCTGAGTTTCAATCTTCATTTTTTAACCTTTACAGAGAATATCGCTATTTAAACGAAGAAGAATTCATAAAAGAATGGTTTGATAAATTTATAATAAAAACCTTATACAAATATATGCCCTATACAAAGCTTGTAGAGTGTTTTGATAGATACTGCTCCTTGAGAAAGAATATCACAAAATCCTACGTCTCCACTTATTGGAGGTTTTGTAAAAACCCAAAAGGCTTTTCCTCCAAAATATCAGATTCTATGAAGTTTTTTGGTTTAGAAGAACTTGACGAAGATAGATTAAAAAAAGCCTATAGAAAAATGATGAAAGAATATCACCCTGATAAGGTAAAAGATAAAAAAATATCGCACGAGAAAACTGTACTTATAAACTACCATTACCAAGTCTTACTTAGCTATATAAACGGGCTAAAATCGTAAAAGTAAATCTTCTAACTCTTTTTGAGATTTTACCGTAGCATAGATATATTCTCTTGGCAATGTAATGTTTTCTTCATTGTAAAAATTGCAGTGTATATAATATACATAAGGCTTGTAAAAGTCGTTGTAATGCTTTGTCATCATTATATCGCTTATAGTATCTCCAATATAGACTCCGCCTTTTTTACAAATCGCATCTACGCAAAACTTTAGAGCTTCTTTGCTTGGTTTTCTTTTGGTTTTATCATCTGTATAATCGTCATCCACCACAAAATCAAATATATCATCAATACCAAAAAGCTTCAAAGAAAATATCAAATCATCTTTGGGTCTGCCGGTCACTATACCAGTTTTATAGTTTTTTTTCAGAGCTTTTAAAAAGCTTTTATCCAAAAGAAGTATTTCGTTTTCTCTAAATTTTCTATAAAAAGCCTCAAAAACATCTACAAGCTCGTTGTAATCAAAGTAAGGGTTTTTAAAAATCTTTTGCTGGATATGGGTCTGATTTGTAGTATACTGTAAAGCTTCTTCCTTGGTTATATATCCAAGCGCCATCAATACCAAGACAGAGCTACTTTCCCAATCGTTGTTTATACCAGCTTTCTTTTTTACAAATGTAAAATCTTCTTCTTTCAAATCCTTACCGGTGTAGTGCTTAAAAGTCTCGTATATAGCTTTGTGATAAGAAGGTCTTACATCTATCAAAACACCGTCTACATCAAATATAACGGCGTCTATTTTATCCTTAAGACTGAAACCCAACAGCCTCTCCAAGAGCTTCTTTGTTGGCAAGAAGAAATTTTATAAATTTATCCACGAGGGCTGATTTCGTGAAATCGGTATAATATATTACGTTAAAAACTTTGTAAGCGCTGAAGTTTCTAATCTTAACAGGCACAAGATCACCTTCTTCAATATCTTTTTGTATTGAGTTTCTCGGGAAAAACGAAGCGCCGTATCCAGATTTTACGATATTCATAATGGATCTTATAGAGTTTGTTTCTATTTTTATGTTTAAAAGTTCAAAATTTATACCCATAGCTTCCAGAGTTTCCTTTACGGTTTTTCTAGTACAAGAATATGCCTCTCTCATCACAAGGTCTATAGTATAAAGATCTTCTGGCTCTATAATGTCTTTTTTCGCAAGCTCGTGATTTTTCCCCACGCACAATACTAGCTCGTCTCTAAAAAGTTCAACGCTGTTTATTTTAGAATCGGCTTCCTTATCCACCACACCCACGTTTATAAGACCATTTACTATACTATCCTCTATCTTTTTAGATGTATCTACGTAAAGCTTTACAGTGATACCCGGATAAAGTTTCTGAAACTCCACTATAAGTTTTGGTAACCTATACTCACCAAAGGTTGGGCTAGAACCTATATAAAGCGTGTCTTTTATATCTTTTTTTAGCTGAGACATCTCTTTTACGAGGTTGTCGTAGCTTTCTAAAAGAAGTTTTGCTTTTTGGTAAAGCCTCTCTCCTTCCTCTGTTAAAACTATCTTGCCCCCTTGCCTTCTTAACAGTTTGCAACCGATAGTTTTTTCCAAAGATTTTATCTGTTGGGTTATAGCTGGCTGAGTGACATAAAGCACATCTGAAGATTTTGAAAAACTTCCAAGATCCGCTACGGTAATAAAAGTTTTAAGCTTAACGATGTCTATCATCCAACCACTCTTAAATATATATTATAGCACTATAAATAAAATTTATACTTAATCAGTATCATAAAGACATTAAAAAAATTATTTTTTGAGCGGGGCAGCAAAGCCCCATGGATAAGGTTATAAAATGGGTTATTTTTTTGATTTTACGTAGTTATCCCAGTTTGATTTGTCAAAAGGAGATATTTCCCTTAACTTTTTGATGACTTTAGGAAACTCTCTTGCCACATAATCTATATCTTCATCGGTATTGTCTCTTCCAAAGCTAAACACCAAAGAACCGTTTGATACTTCTTTTGGTATACCTATGGCGGCTATAACATGAGATTGTTTTAAAGCTGTAGATACACAGGCAGAACCTGAAGCTGTTTCTATACCTTGCAGGTCCAATCTAAGAAGCATGGCCTCACCTTCTATAAGATGAACTATGACAGAAAGATGATGAGGAAGCCTTTGGGTTGGATGTCCAGTAAACTCTATCATATCAAGATTTTCTTCGAGGGCTTTCCTCACTTTATCTCTATAGGAAGAAAGGCGTTTTACCCTATCGTCCATCTCTTTCATAGCAAGCTCTGCAGCTGCTCCAAAGCCCACTATACCAGGCACGTTTTCAGTACCAGCTCTAACACCGCGCTCTTGAACACCGCCTTCTATAAGGGGTTTTACCTTAACGCCTTTCTTAGTCCAAAGAGCACCAACACCTTTTGGTCCATACATAAGATGGGCTGTAAAAGAAGCTGCATCTATACCAAGTTCTTGCACATCAATAGGAGTATGACCGCAAGAAGGAGCTATGTCGCTGTGGAATATAACCTTAGGGTTTTTAGCTTTTGCGATAGAAACAAGATTTTTTATATCCTGAATGGTACCTATTTCTCTATTTGAATGCCCTATAGAGATTAGTATGGTATCTGGTCTTATTGCTTCCTCTAACTGCTGAGGATTTACAAATCCATACTTATCTACTTCAAGATATGTAACTTCGAAACCTTCTTTCTCTAAATTCTTGCAAGGATGAAGTATAGAATGATGCTCTATCGGCGTGGTGATAATGTGTTTACCCTTTTTCTCGTAAGATTTGGCTATCCCTTTTATAGCTAAGTTGTTAGCCTCTATACCACCAGACGTAAAAACTATTTCTTCAGGGCTTTTAGCGTTTATAAAATAAGCTATCTTCTCTCTTGCCTGGTTTATAGCCTTTTTAGCCTGCTGGCCAAAGCTGTGTAGAGATGTTGGATTTCCAAAAACTTCCCTAAAATAGGGTAACATTGCCTCTAAAACTTCCTGAGCCACCGGGGTAGTAGCTATGTGATCCAAGTAAACCGTCTTTTCCCCTGCTTTCTTAAAAAACATGTTATTTACCTCCTTGATATATAGAATCAACTATTTTTGCTATTCCCATAAAAGCCTTAGCCGTCCTAGACTCAGGTGAGGCTTCTACTATCGGTATTCCTTCATCCGCATACTTTGTAACATCTGGTTCTATAGGTATCGAGCCTAAAAGCTTTAGATTGTAAGTTTGCACAAATTGGGGCACTTTGCTTTCTCCAAATATACGGTACTCTTTTCCGGTTTCTGGACATACAAAATAAGCCATATTTTCAACAACACCAAGTATAGGTACATTTACTTCTCTAAACATAGACACCGCTTTTTTAACATCCACCAAAGCCACATCCTGAGGTGTAGTTACTACAACAGCACCGTCTATAGCTGTATTTTGCGCAAGACTAAGCTGTACATCACCAGTTCCAGGAGGCAAATCAAGTATAAGATAATCTAACGGCCCCCAATCTACATCGAACAAGAATTGATTTAACGCCTGCATCAATATAGGACCCCTCCATATTACAGGGGTATCTTCGGAAGGAAGCAAAAATCCCATAGATATCATCTTTACGCCATATTTTTCTATAGGTATTATTTTGTTAAACACGTTTGCGGTTAGCCTTGCTCCCTTGGTACCAAGCATAGTAGGCACAGAAGGACCATAAATATCTGCATCTAAAAGCCCGACACTTCTACCTAGCTTGCCTAAAGCCATAGCCAAGTTTGTTGCCACCGTAGATTTACCAACACCCCCTTTACCGCTCGCTACAGGAATAATCCTTTTAACACCCTTTATGCTTCTTTTGCTGAAAACAGGTTGTTCAAAGGGGTTTTTCTTAGGCTCACCTTCTACAAATTCTATGTTTGGCTTTAGGTTTTGATTTGTTTCTTTTATAAGGTTTTCAAAACGATTTTTCACCTGCTCCTTAACAGGTTCAGGTACAGCCAACTTTAAATTTATAATATCTCCAGACACTTTTAAATCTTTAACTATGCTGGTAGGCTCTTGAATATTTAGATCTTTCAAATCAAGAGTTTTGATTTTTTCCAAAATTTCCTTTACTGCCATACTTACCTCCGTTTAATTTAAAAAGATATAAACTTTTTAAAGGTATTTTATGAGAATTATTAGTTTAAAATTAATTTTTATGACTTGATAATCATAGATTTATATCATACTACAACTGCTGCTTCTTATTAACTTTGTTAAAAACCCAAAATTTATAAAAATAAAAAATGTTTATAAAAACGATACTAAAAACAAGCGGTTTATAGCCAAACATATCAAAAGGTGTCTTTAGTTTGTAGGGTTTTATATAACCCACAAGAACACCTTTCTTTCCATAAGAAAGCGTCTTCTCATCACCAAGAGGAGATATTATTGCAGATATACCAGAGTTGTTAGATCTTATAAGGTATTCTCCGTTTTCAATTGCCCTTGCCACGGCTTGGTCGTTGTGCTCATAAGGTTCTAAAGTAGGGCCAAACCAAGCGTCATTTGTAAGATTTATTATAAAATCGCTGTGCAAAGATAATTTTCTTACGTAAGAAGAAAAATCCAATTCAAAGCATATGGGTGTTGCTATCTTATAGATGTGTCCATTAACGATTACGTTTATAGGTTTCATGCTTTTACCAGGTACAAAATCTATACCGTTTATGGCGGCAAAAAGCTTCTTAGCAAACTTAAAAGGGTAAGGCATATACTCACCAAAGGGAAGAAGCTTGATTTTAGAATAATAGTCTATCATGTTGCCTTTGTAAAAAGAGTAGGCGTTGTTGGTGGGAAGTATCTTGTCACCTTTGTATTTTATATCCACAAGCCCCACCACAAAAGGTTTGTAATGAGTGTAATACATAAAAAGCTCTCTTACTGGATCGTTGTAATCTGAGTACAAAAATGGAAAGGCGGATTCTGGAAGCACTATAAGATCTGCTTTTTCTGATATAGCTTCCTTTATCAAGGGAAAGTAAACAAGCGACTCTTTCTCAAACTGATAATAGTTTAGCTTTATATTCTCATCTATGTTTGGCTGTATCGTAGCTACTTTTACAGAGGGTTTATTTTTGTAAAAGCTATAAACATAGGATTTGTAATTATAACAAATCATAGCTAAAAATATCGTAAGAGCAATAGAAAAAATAAATTGTTTCTTGCTTTTAAAACTAGCAAAAAAATAAAGTAAGAAAAGCCCCACTCCATATACACCAAAAAATGCCAAAGCGTACTTTAAAATAGGGACATGCACTACCAAAGTCCCTACCGGATACCAAGGAAAACCATCAAAAGGCAAAAACTCTCTAAGGTATTCAACGCTTATCCACGATACGGGAAACATGTAAATGTTAAACTTGTAAAGCTTTTGAAACAAGTAAACGCTTCCAAATTGAAGTATATCAACAGCCAACAAGAAAACAAAAAAAAGCAAAACCACCAAAAATACATTCATCTCACCAAATTTATAAAGCGTATAAAAAATCCAGTAATAGCATAAAAAGGAGTATAAAAACCCAACACCAAGATAAAAACTAAGCCTGTTTTTCATTGTCTTTTATAAGGATTATTTGAAACAATATCCAGCCTATAAAAGCTGAAAAATACTGACTTACAAACCTCCAAAGTATTACAAAAAGCCCTAACTCGTAGAAACTAAGATAAGCTCTAAACACTTCAAGCCCTCCTATTTCTCCTACACCAGCTCCCCCTGGAGTAGGACTCATGTATATACCATACAAAAGACCCAACTGCCTCAACATGCTACTTACAACATCCACATTCTTTCCAAAAGCTTTTATAAGCACCGGGGCTATGCTCAAAAATGTTATATATAGCATAACAGAGTAAAAAAAAGCCAAAAAAACACTACTTTTTTTAATTCTTAAAAAAATCCTCAACGTTGCTACGTATTTTCTTAGTGTATATTTTATGTTTAGCTTTCTCTTGTCGCTAAGTATGTTGCTTTTAAAAAAAAGTTTAGCACCTATATATATTAAAAACCCAATACCAAATGACACTAGAAAAATCTTAAGGACATCCAAGCCAAGCTTTGGCTTTTGATAAAGGTAAAAAGCTGTTATAGGAAAGGCCGCAATAAAAAAAAACATACCAGAAAGCGTTTTCATAGTGACTATGCTCATGGTTTTATGAAGATGTACGCCCCTTCTTTTTAACATATAGACGCTAGCTAACTCTCCACCTATGTGAAGAGGGGTGACTGTCGCTGCAAAAGTATTTATAAAAGACATAATATAGCCATAAAATATTGGATATTTCACGTTTAGGGCTTTTGAAAGGGTAAAAAGTCTTAGCACATCAAAAGTTTGATACAAAAAGCTCAAAACAAGGGCCAAAAGCACATATTTAAAGTTCAACCTATACAAAACATCTATTGTATATTTGTTAAAAGTTTTATAAACTACATAGAATATACTAAGACCTGCTACAAAAGTAAACAATGCAACAGCTTTTAAAATATGCTTCACAACATATGACCCAGCTTATTTTTCTTAGTATCAAGATAAACTCTATTGCATTCGTTGGGATTTATAGCTATAGGTACCCTCTCTACCACTTCTAAGCCGTATCCTTTAAGAGCCACTATCTTACGCGGATTGTTGGTTAAGAGCCTTATCTTTCTAACGCCCAAATCAAGTAGTATTTGAACGCCTGTTCCATACTCTCTCAAATCCGCTGGAAAGCCTATCTTTTCGTTGGCTTCTACCGTATCATAACCCTGTTCTTGTAGAGCGTAAGCCTTTATTTTGTTTGCTATACCAATGCCTCTTCCCTCATGACCCTTTAAGTACACCAAAACACCTTTGCCTTCTTTAGCTATAGCTTCAAGGGCAGCTTCAAGTTGAGACCTGCAATCGCATCTTAAAGACCTAAATACATCGCCGGTAAGACATTCGGAGTGCACTCTTACCAAAACCGGTTCGTCTTCTTTCCATTCTCCCATAGTAAGAGCCACTTGTTCCTCACCGTTTAGTTTATTCCTGTAAGCATGCACTTTAAAAAGCCCGTAGGCGGTAGGCAAAGTAGCGCTTGCAACCCTTTCTACAGTCCTATCTTTCTTTAACCTATATTTTATAAGGTCTTCTATAGTAATAATTTTTAGATTAAAAGCCTTTGCAAAAGTTTGAAGCTCTGGCAATCTAGCCATTGTGCCATCTTTATTCATAATTTCACATATCACTCCAGCGGGGTAAAGACCAGCAAGCTTTGCAAGGTCTACCGAAGCCTCTGTATGTCCAGCTCTTTCCAAAACACCGCCTTCCTTAGCTCTTATGGGAAAAACATGCCCTGGCCTTATAAAATCTGATGGCTTAGCATCTTCGCTGATGGCAAGCTTTATAGTCTTAGCTCTATCAAAAGCCGATATACCCGTAGTAGTACCGTGTTTAGGGTGAGCATCTATAGATACACAAAAAGCAGTTCCTTTTGGATCTGTATTTATGCTTACCATCGGATGAAGCGAAAGCTCATCACACCTTTTCCCCTCCAGAGTAAGGCATATAAGACCCCTTCCATGGGTAGCCATAAAGTTTATAGCCTCTGGTGTTACAAATTCAGCAGCCATAACAAGGTCTCCCTCATTTTCTCTGGAGGGATCGTCCACCACTATAAGCATCTTACCGTTTCTTATATCTTCTATAGCTTCTTCAATGCTTGCAAATTCGCTCATAATTTTAAATATATTATATTTTTCCTTAGTATGCTATGCTTTTAATATAACCCCACACTAACCCACATCATATAAACCCCTCTTGACAAAAAAATATGAA
>ERZ1684502.24-NODE-24-length-53007-cov-186.718934_pt1 | contig 53007 bp, 59 predicted proteins | sample MGYA00580192_ERZ1684502 | MGnify/ENA primary metagenome ERZ1684502 (study PRJEB41476, sample SAMN13258264) | hydrothermal vent metagenome | biome: caldera [ENVO_00000096]; feature: acid hot spring [ENVO_00002120]; material: acidic water [ENVO_01000358] | place...
GAAGGATAACCTAAAGGTGCGTCTGGTAAGTCAAAACCGTCAAAAGACTCTAATTCTTTAATTTCTTTTTGTATTTTCTCTATCTTTACTTTTGGCTGTAGTTCTGCTAAAAACTCCATAACAGTTATTTAAAGTTTGAAGTTATTAAATTATGTGTGAAATGTAGCAAGTGTGATAATAAGGCTATAATCAAAATACCTTATGCTAATATTGCGCTTTGCAAAGATCACTTTATAGAATGGTTCGAAAATAGATTTGAAAGAATAGTAGATAAATACAAGATGTTTGAAGGGTCAAGAAAAGTTGCAGTTGCTGTATCTGGCGGAAAAGATAGTACAACCTTATTGCATTTAATGAAAAAATATGCAGATAAACATGGATTAGAAATTGTAGGGGTTCACATTGATTTAGGCATAGATATGGGAAGGGCTTACTCTAATAAGAGTAAGGAGTTTGCAATAAAAAACTTTGAAATGTTAGGGGTTGATTATCGAATTGTAAGCATTAAAGATAGATATGGCTTTACTATTGATGAGGCAAAGTTTAAAGTAAATAGGCCAGTTTGCAGTACATGTGGCTTAGTAAAAAGATATACTTTAAACGAAATAGCAGAAGAAGTAGGAGCAGACACCATAGCTACTGGACATAATCTAAACGATATGGCTCAATTTATAATGTCTGGCTATTACAGTGGTGATATCAGTAATCTGTCAAGGCTGGAAATTATAACTCCACCAAAATATGGATATAAGACAAAGAAAGTTAAACCTCTGTTCTTAATGTATGAAAAGGAAATAATGACTTATGCAATTGTAAAAGGAATTCCTTTCATTTATGAATCTTGTCCGCATAGCTTTAGAGTAGGAGGGGTAACACAAGATACAATAAGAAGGAAATTAGAAGAGATAGAAGAAGCAATACCAGGGTTTATGTTAAGATTAGTAGAGAATTTTATAAATAAAATACAGCCTGCATTAAAGGAGAGATATGAAAAAGAAGAAGAGGTTAGTTACTGTAAAATATGTGGAAGACCTACAACTAAAGGCAGAGATATTTGCTCTTTCTGCGCAGTAAGGTTAAAAATCACTGGACAACAATTAAGAATTAGATGAGAAGGATTTTACATTACCCGGATGATACCCCAGCAGGATATGTTGAATTTGATGGAAAGACATCTAAAGTATATAACGAGAAGGGAGAGTTTCTTTTTGAAGTAGAAGGATACTTCCCACCAAAGCCTAAAAAAGTAAATTATGATTGGATTGAGAAAGTATTAAATGAGGGGCTTCCTGATGCTAGAAAAAGGTTTATATTATATGTGGCAAGCAGATATTTAGTTAATGTAAAAGGCTTATCTGAGGAAGAGGCAATAAAGAAATTAGAAGAGTTCTATTATAAGAAAGGTGGAGGAAAGGTTTACGAATCCTGGTTAAAGTCTGTTGTTAGAGGGGTAAAAAATAAGGGACTTCTACCATGGAGTTTAAAAAGAATAGAGGAAAGAGACAAAGAAATGTACTCATTAATATCTGAGATTTTAAGTAAACAGGGTTAAGTTGAATATCTAAGTTTATCACTAAATAATGTTAATAATACTATCTCAGAATATAAAATTTTTAGCTAAATCAGCGCATGAATGGCTCTTCACCGCTCAGCTGTCCCAATTTCTCTTCATTCCGGAAATAGTTTGTCTAATAACTCATCTACAAACTTTTGCTCTCCTAAAATTGTTAGATCGTCTATTCTATCATCGTAATACTTATTAATAATTTTAACTACAGAATCTAAGTTTCCCGGTGCCATCTCTACGACCTCTCCACCTTCTAGTCTATCTGTTTCGTAAACGGTAATACTCATATTTTTATAGACTAGAATTTTAAATACTGAGATTATTTTCCCATCTTCTACTTTTTTATATATGTTTACATTAAGTAAGGGCTCTGCCATTGTGTGCCTTGTATACTCAACATATTTGAGCATAAACTAATTTACTACATGTTAATTAAAAATCCTTATGGATTATTTACGAGACCTTTTCGGATTTTTAAGAGTAAATACAGCCTCCATAAGAAGAAATAATGACTAGTAGCTAATTAAATAGCTGATGAGTATGAGACAGATTATTATAGCTCAAATATATATTCGCTCAATGAAAACATTAGAGTAGAGAAAGTAGTATACCATCAAATGAATGGGGAAGTCTTAGAGTGAATAAAAAATGCTTTGGCTAGTTTTTACTACCGGAAAATGTAATCTAAAGTGTGATTATTGCGGAGGGTCTTTTCCAAAAGAAATTGTACCCTGGAAGGTAACCTATGATATCAAAAAATTAAAGGCTGTAATAGAGAAAGACCCTAATGCTAAAGTTATCTTTTATGGTGGAGAACCGCTTCTAAACCCAAAATTCATAATGGAGGTAATGGATAATATAAGGGCAAAAAGATGGGGAGTTCAAACTAATGGTACTGTTGTTAGACTTTTGCCAGAAAGATACTGGAAAAGAATGAATGTAGCGCTTCTCTCAATTGATGGAAGAGAAGAAATAACCGATAAGCATCGAGGAAAAGGGGTCTATAAAGCTGTTGTGAAAAGTGCGAAATATCTAAAAGAAATTGGAGTTGAAACAATTGCAAGAATGACTGTTACAGAAGATTCAGATATATATGAGGAAGTAATGCATTTGCTTTCTTTAGGGGTTTTCGATAAAATTCATTGGCAATTAAATGTGATTTGGAGTGAAAGATGGAACTTCGAGGAATGGGCCTATAGGTCATATTTGCCTGGAATTAAGAAACTTATAGATTATTTTGTTTCAGAGCTAAGAAAAGGTAAAGTAATTAAAATAATTCCTATACTTGGTGTTTTAAGTGCATATTTCTTTAAAAAATATAGAGGATCTCCTTGCGGTGCAGGTTATGAAAGCGTTTCAATAACTCCAGATGGTAGAGTTCTTTCTTGCCCAATTGCTGTTAGAGAAAAATGGGCTGAACTCGGAACTTTAAACTCATTTAGGCTTTTAGAAGATCCTTTGCCAGAGGAATGTAAAAGATGTGAATACAAAGACTACTGTGGAGGAAGATGTCTTTATGCTGCTAAAGAAAAATATTGGGGAGAAGAAGGATTTAAAGCAGTAGACGAAGTAACAAAAGAGTATCTAAGAAGTGTTCTCTCAATTATACCGGAAGTTAAAGAATTAGTAAAACAAGGCATAATTAGACTTAGCGACCTATATTATGATCCTACAGACGATTCTACTGAGGTAATACCTTAATATTTTAGTTTTATCACAATAAATATTAATTTTATTTATATCACTACAAAAACATTAAAAATTGCACAAAAGAAAAGTATAATCTGGAAAAGAATAGCGCATAATTATTACGTATATAATGATAGAACTTTTAATTTCAGGGAATTAATAAAAGAGAGATGACAGCGTTCATGCTTGCTAATATCTTCAGGTGAAAAAATGCAACTAATTAAAGGTGAAGAACTCTTTAACAAGATTAAAGGGCTAATCAATTCTAGTGAAAAGAACGTGATTGTAATAACAAAGGAGTTAAGCGATGAGATGTCTGAATTGCTTTTAGCTAAAGCCTCTAAAGGTGTAAGGGTTGATATAATAACAAAAGATACAAATTGGGCAGGTTGGTTAGAGAGTAAGAAAAATACTTATGGAGGTGAAGAACTAAAAAATTATTTGAAAGAAATTGAAAATAATGAAAGAAAGGAAAAAATGTATAAAAATCTTGAGATAATAATACCAGTAGTAATAATTGGTGCGACTTTAGGTATTGGTATAATTCTAATAAGAAACCTATTTTGGGCACCCTTAGCTGTGGGAATAGTCATTTCTGGAATTCTAATATATTTTCTAAGAAAGAGAATACAAAATTTTGTTAATCAATATAATGTACTTAAAATGCTAGTAAAAGAGAGGGAAACAGAGCTAGAGAATATAAGGAAAGAAATACAGAAAAATCTTCATGTAAAGGTTGATAAGAGAATAGGCTTTACAGTAGTAATTGCAGATAGCAAAGGAATAATTACACCACTAAGGCTATGTAAGAAAGAAAATTTAGAAGAAATCACATTCTTTGAGGAATTGGACGAAGAAAAAATAAAGGAAATTTTAAAAAACTTAGGCGATTCTCTTCAAAGCATCTAATATTTCTAAAGCAGTCTTTATTTCAATTTCCATTTCTGGGAACTTATTAGTTTTGAAGTATTCCTCAACATCAGGGTTGTTTAAGCCAAGGAAAGGTATAGCGCTTCTTAATGATCTAGCTAATATCCCTGTACCAGCATAAATACTTCTTAAGAATTCCATATGTGTCTTTATCCATTTCCATAAAGCGTAACGCGTGTATGGGTTATATGAAGCAAATGGCAATATTCTTGCTACATCTTGCCTCTTTATTTCCCCAGTAAGCGCTAAACTCATAGTATTTACAACTAGATAGGGTTCTCTAAAGCTAAGTAAGGCATTAAGCAATCTTGCTTTTTCTTCATCAAACTTTTCTTTCCTATATTTTGCTAAAAGTTCGTCATATGCTCCTTCTCCATATGTTACTGCATAGGCTATTGCTACTGCTTCCTTCACATTTGGATCTAAAGAGTCATATTTATCAAAAGCTACTGAAAGTCCGGAAGCAAATTTTTCATCAACAAATGCATAAGCACTTAACAAGTAACCATATGTCATACGTGATAGTTCATCGGTTCTTTTAGCAAAGTTCTTTACTTGATGGCTCAACAAATCATATATCAATTTGTACTTCTCCTTATTTACTCTCCATAAATAGTAAAGCTCGTAAAGTAACTCATTTACAACGAGATAATTGTTATCATATATGAATTGTTTAGCTACTTTCTCATATTCCGCATAACTTATCTTATTAGCTATAAAGAAGTTGAAATAGTCATTTAGTAGTCCCCATTTGTCTAAGTGTGATAGATTTGCTGAAAACACATAGGTTAAGTCATCATAATGAACTCTATAGAATCCAGTCTTATCTATATTAACTTTTAGAGATTTAATTTCACTGCCAGTTTCAATTGTATCGCTTTCTTTGTCCATCAAATAGGAGAACTTTCTTCCATTCACTTCAATTGTTAATGGTATTTTATACAGTGTTTGTTTTTCTCCTCCTTTTAGGTAAAATCTCTCTTGCCTTAGATGAATCTTGCTTCCATTAACAGACACATAAACTACTGGGTAGCCATCTTTAGTGATCCAATCTTTAACTAAATCTGCAACAGGTTTGCCAGACCCTTTCTCAAGGCTTTCCCAAAAGTCGTTCCCAGAAGCATTTCCAAACTTGTAAGTGTTAAGGTAAAGCTGAATCCCTTTTCTAAAATTTTCAGGGCCTAAATATGCCTCTATCATTCTTAAAATGCTTGCACCTTTTCCATAACTTATATCGTCAAATATTTGTTCAATTTCTTCTGGAGAAGTTACATGAGCCTCTATTGGATGGGTTGTAGTTAATGAATCTCTAAACATCGCCCCTCCAGTTTCGCTATTTACAAAAGTCCCCCAATAGTCCCATTCTTTATAAAGTTCTGCAATAGCTTTATGACTCATAAATGTGGCAAAACTCTCATTTAGCCATAGGTCATCCCACCATTTCATTGTTACTAAATTACCAAACCATTGATGAGCGATCTCGTGAGCAACTACTTCTGCTACACGCATTCTTTGAGAAACAGACGATGACTCATCAGCCAATAAAGCAGTTTCTCTAAATGTAATTGCCCCCCAATTCTCCATTGCGCCAAATGCAAACTCTGGCACAGCAATTAAATGCAGCTTTGGTAACTGATACTTAATCCCAAAATAGTTCTCATAAAAATCAATTACTTTTTTAGCAACTTCTAATGCGAACTTACCTTTACTTATTTTGCCAGGGACAGTAGCAACTATAACGTCTATGTTACCGAGTTTGTCCTTTATTTCTTCAAACTTTCCAATACCGAGGTAGAGTAAATAAGTTGACATTTTGGGTGTTTCTTGGAAAACAACTACTTTCTTTTCTCCCTCCTCTCTGACTTCCTCTATGGGCATATTTGATATTACATCAAGGTCCTTATCTACTCTAACAGAGATCTTGAATTTTGCTTTATAAGCTGGATGATCTATACAAGGTATGAATTCTCTAGTGTGCACAGATTCGAATTGAGTAGAAATCATATAGTTTCCATCATAAGGCGCTTTATAAATGCCAACAAGTTCCCTTTCCTTAACCTTCCCTTCAAATTCTATTTCTATTACTCCTTCAAACTTTCCAGTCTTTATCTTTACTTGCTTTTCTGAAACTTCAAAAGGTAAAGGTTTCCCATTTGCTTTTACTGAGATAATAGATAAGCCAACACTATCCAATACTAATTCGTCTTCAGTAGAGACAGTTATTTTCTCGATACCTTTATATCTCAAATTCTTAAAATCGAAATCAAGGAATATATCGTATCTCTCTACTGAGACCACATTTAATATGAAAAATATATACCTATAAAGCTATTCTTTAACAGTGATTGTAAAAATATCTGTTAATGATAAAGAAACGACACTTAATTTGTCAATTAAAAAGTTAGTATTAGACGATCAAGGTGAAGAGAAATATTACGTCGGTAGAATGCTCTATTATTTGCTGAAGAGCATTTATAATATGCCTAGATTATATGGCTATTTAAAAGGTGAAGAGCCTCTTGAAAGCTGGAAAGAAACATTCGAGAAATATTTTCTTCAGTTACTTAAATCAGATTTAGAATCCTCATCAACTTACTTTAAAGGGAAGTTTGAGCTGGATCTTGGGGCTATTCAAATCTCTGGGACTTTAAATGGTAGCGAAATTTCTGCAAATGTCATATTTAAGGAAAAACCTACTCAGATATCTTCTGGCATTCAAGGTAACTTCCAAGTTGACTCATTTTACTACTCTAAAATAGAAAAGATAAAACCATATATAATACCATCAGCAAGATCAGGTCTTTTATTTGCTTTCTCAAAGTATATTATCTATCAATATGAGAAAGGAATTGGAATACCAAAAACTTATGGTATCGCAGCAGAATTTCTAAATTCAATGATATTGCCCCAAAGTTTTTCTGATGAGATAGAAGGACATAAAATATGGATAAATGGCGATAGTATTTATGTGGATGAAAACATACTATATAATGCAACATCCAATATCCTTAGTCTAATGGCACTAAAGATATTTTTAAAGAGAGCCACAGAAAAAGAGTTAATAATAATAGAAGAGCCGGAAGCACACTTAAACGAAAAAGAAAAAAATTTAGTTAAAAAATGGATTAATGAGACAAAGGGCAAAATAGTTATTATTACCAACGAAAAAGGAATGTGGTGATGAGGTCAGAACCCTCGGAGAATTATGAAGAGCTCTGTCTTGACTGAACCTTACTTTTTTATCATAAATCTCAGATTTTATTCATGAGATAAGAAAATGTTTGTTATGAACTTTTGAAGTTTTGTTTAACTAGCCCCTCAATTGGAATAAAGTGTTCTAATTGATTAGTAGCCTTATCAATAAAATCCCAGCGCCATTAAGGTTAAAAATTCATCTAAATCTATATCTCTGTATATCATTTTACATCATGTAAAATATTTGGCTGGAAATTTTAAATACCTTAGCCAGGGAGATAGTTAGACATCTGTCTATGCTAAGTTTTTACCTTAAAATATAAGGCAATTGGCACCCTAATAAAACTCTAAAAACGTTTTACCTTTTACTTGAAGCTTTCCTATAAGCCTCAATTACTGCAGAGAAATCTGCATCTGAATATCCTAGGCTTTCTGCAAATCGATAGAGCTGTAAAGCTAAAGATGACAACGGATTAATCACATGCAAGTTTTGCGCTTCTTTTGTTATAATTTCGAGGTCTTTCCTCATGTGTTTTGTTGCAAATTGAGTAGAATAGTCAGAGTTCATCATTTTTGGAACTTTTAGTTCTGAAGTAGGAGATTTAGCGCTGCTATAGATCGCTAACACTTTGTATATGTCTTCAGGCTTTAACCCTGCTGCAATACCAAAATTGTAAGCCTCGGCTAAAGCAGCCATGTAAACTCCTAACAAAAGATTATTGACTAATTTAGCGTAAAGTCCCATCCCGTTTGGACCTACATAAAGTATTGTTGATGCAGTCTCTTTTAAAACATCAGTAACTACATTTACATGAGACTCAGGACCTCCTAGTAGTACTGTAATTTTCTTTTGCTCTACGAAAACTGAAGTACCGATAACAGGTGCATCATACATTATTCCTCCATTTTTCATAACTTCATTTGCTATTGAAATAGAGGTTGATGGAGAAATGGTTGACATATCTACAATAATTTTTCCTTTAGAATACTGGGCAAGAGGCATGAGAAAAGACAAAACTGCACTATCATCAGACAACATAGTTATTAATAAATCAACAGAATTAATCAACTCTTTTGGATCTGTTGTATACTTCACGCCATATTCTTTGCTAAATTGCTCTGCCTTTGATGTAGTTCTATTATAAACAAGGTCTAATTTTCCTGCCTTTGCTAAGTTTGCCCCTATCCTATAACCCATTACACCTAAGCCAGCTAATCCTATACGCATAAATCATAACTAGTGTGAAATAAAATAAAGTTTGTTACAAAACTAAACTAGTTTATTCTTTAATCTTAAACTGATTAAGAACGTTATCCCTTCTAATCAATTTTGTTATTTCCTTAGGCGCATAAACAGTTCCATTCCCTTTACCCTTTACATATCCGATAACTTCTGGCATTTCTCCTATTTTCCTTAAATCCTCAATTAAATAGTCTGCAATCTTTTTGCTTACAAACATTACAATAGCTCCATTGGTACCTATGGTGGAATTTGGAATAATAAAGTCCTCTGTAGCAAATTCACAAATATCTCTATCAATTACTGGAATGCTGGTAAGTTCGACATCTACGTTTGCCTTTTCTGCAAATTCTTTTATTACAAAAATTCCTGGTCCCGTTACATCAGTAGTCATTGCAATATGCGAGTCCTTATCAAATGGCTTTCCAAACTCTGGTAGATATGAATAGATAACTTTCGCTACATTAACATTTGGTCTTCTCATAATTTCTAATGCCTTGCTTTTTAATTCTTCAACTTTAGAAAAACTTATCCCTTTACTTTCTAACATCTCAATAAGTTCTGGTACTGCTAGAGACCAAAGATGTACGTTTATTGGAGTTAACTCACCAAAGAATCTACTCGTAACTATTACCATATTTTCATCTACTTTATCATAAAATGTTGGCAATTCGTGAGCACTTTTGCCTATAACTGTAGCCCCTATCATTAAAGTACCTACTGATGGCTGTATTTCATTTCTTAACTCCATGTTATATTTCCTAGCATAGTTCTCATAATTTGATAAGATCTTTGTTTTTAGCTCCTCATTTGGAGCATCAACAACTGGAATTATAGTTAAATCTTGAAAAGTGCCCTTAGCAAATAAATCATTTAGTGCGTTAGAAATTGCCACATCTACTTGAACTTGAGACCCCGGATCATCTAAAGGATCAACAATTTGTATTGTATCATTATTCGCTACCGTATAAGATTTCTCCTCTTTTCCATCCAGCTTAAAGAGATCAATAACGGCAACTTCTCCGTCTTTTTTAGTTGTAACTATTGAATGGCCTTTCCCAATTGTTAACCTTCTCCTAGTCTTTATTGAAGTGTAAACTCTGAGAAGAAAGTCCGAGAAAACTTCTGGATTACTAGCAGTTTGTTGATTAACTTGTATTAAGCTTATTGCTCTATCTGCATCAAAAGAACCTCCGTTTATTAACCTTTTAATTTCGATTTTTTCTCTTGTTACAAAAATATCAGCGTCTTCCCTAGGTAATATTGTTATATTTCTTTGTTCAAGGATATGCCTTATCTTATTTAATGCAGGATAAACTACATCAATTAAGTCAACTTTTACTGCACAACCTGTAGCTAAAGATAAAGGATTTAAACCATAGCTCTTATAAATTTCCAAATTTTTTCTAAATTTCTCAAATATATCCATATTTGAATGCACCAAAAAAAGATATAATATCGATTACTTTAAAACCTTTCTATGATAAATTGATTTTGTAGTTTTTAACTAAAATTTTAAATAGTGGTTAAAATATCTAGCATTCTATTGCAAGTCTTTAGCTCTAAATAATAATTAGTTTGTCTAGCGAAGAGAATTCTACATTAAAAAAGATAACGACTTTTTGTATCTATAGACTAAGGAAAAAATAATCGTGTTGATGAAGTTAAGAACTCAAACTACGGGCAAGAACTTGTAGTAGTTTTAAAGAATCTATAGCTGACGAGATTGTTGTTGCTAAATTCGCTACAGCTTCGTCATTTAGCATATCTCTGAATGCTTTTATTAAATATGAAAGTTCTACTAAAGTATCTAAGACGCCAGATTCCTTAAGTTGCAAAAGCGTTTTTACCATCTCATTTATTGAAGGTAATTGATCAATAAGTTCTGCTAGTTCCTCAATTTTTTTGTTATCAAGTCTTTCGATTAGTTTTTCCAATTTTAATTCTTCTAATTTTTCTATTTTTTCTGCACTTATCTCTTCCATTTTATCACCAAATTATATTTATTCGACCTCTTTTATATTATTTCATACCGCTGCCTTAGCAGTTACACTCCAGTATAATTTATTGTATGCTACCTTACTCCACCAGAGAGCCTGTGAAGATGGCACTAGTTTAGGCTCTGTTGTATAATTAGCCTTCGCGTATGTGGCGGTACCTATTCCAGTTGCAATATAACAGAAAACATCTCCTTCATAATACTTAACGCCTAAATTCCCTTTAATATCATTAGCAATGTTATGGGCTATGACATAAGATTCGGAATCAGCAACTGATCCTGCTTTGGGAAGAGGTAAATCAGTAGCATCTCCAATAACATATACATTTGAATATCCCTTCATTCTTAATGTGAACCCATCAGTTGGTACCCATCTTCCTTTATCGCCAATTCCTGAATCTTCAATAACTTTGGCTCCTAAGATTGATGGAACCCCTATTAGCAAATCAAATTTAATTTTTTCGCCTTCTTGAGATTCTATGATCTTCTGATTCGGATCCACGCTTACAACATTAAATGGGGAATGAACCTCGATCCCTTTCTGTTCAAGTAAGCTTAGCAAAGGTTTGTTTACAGATGGAATGAATATTACCCCTTGAAGTGGATATGTGTAGATAATCCTTGTTTTTTCTCTAATTCCTCTCTTTTTCAAATAATCACTTAATATTAGAGCAGTCTCGATTGGTGCAGGCGGACATCTATAAGGTATTTTTGCTGTATTAATGACAATTGTACCTCCTTCAAATCTCTCTAATTCTTCTTTCATCTTTAATGCATAGTCAAGTTCGTATGGCGATACGGCGACTGCCTTATAGCCTGGTATTTCATCCCAGTTACTTTCTGCTCCAGTCGCAATAACTAAATAATCATAAGAATAAGTACTGCCATCGGCAGTTGTAACAGAATGATTTGCAGGGTCAATCTTTGTTACTGTGCCTTTTTGACCATAAAGGAATTTAATCCTTGGATCTAACAGCTCCTTTTCGTTTCTCTTTAACTCTGCGGGATCTTCTAAGCCAAATGCTACAAATACTTGGCCAGGTAAGTAAATATGTTCATCTGTTTTATTTAGTACTAGTATTTCTACTTCTTCCTTATCTAACTCCTCATCCAATTTCCTTGCTAATCTATTAGCAACTATTGTACCGGCTGTATTTCCTCCCGCAATTATAATCCTTTTCATTTTCCTACACCTTTGCAATTAATATTGAATATTTACATTTAAATTTCTTGATCTCTTCTATAGCTTTATTAATAGGAATTCTTTCTTCTTGCATTGCTTCTTGTGTACTGTATATTTCTCTTATTTGAAATGAAGAAGAAGTTATCGAATATAGATATGTGGTGGGTAGGGCCAAATAACATCCCTTAACATAATGTATGTTATGAAACATTTAAATATTATGCTAGTATTGTTTATAGTTTAGTTTATGAAACATTTAAATAAGAAATTATTTAAATAAGTTATGTTTATGTTATGTTATGGAACACAATAAGTACCACATACTCAATACATCAGCATTAAGAAGTTCTAATTAACAAAAATGAGAGACATAACTGGAATATTAAAATCGTATAAAAGAAGAACTCTCTTTTTAGCAAAATGGGCTACAAAAGTAGCAACAAAAATTAAGAAAAATAAATAGAATAGTTAGAAATTTCGTAAGCTCTTCCTAAGATTTTAATACTCTTTAAGGCTACTCATTAATAATGACAAGACTCGTACTTCAAGAAGAGGAATCAGTAATAAAAATAACAATGGAAAGCGAAGAAGAGGGAAAATATAATTTAATAGACATGAAATTTATGCATGATTTTATTGACACTCTAAGAGCATTAGAGAAAGAAAGAAGGATACGTTTTATTATATTAAGAGGAGAAGGAAATTTTGGTGCAGGAGCAGATATAAAAGAGCTTAAAAGAGCCTCGGAAGATAGAGAATATGCCACAAATTTCTTTTCTACAATGCATGAAATGTTTATGACTTTGTTTAATTTTCCTAAACCGATTATAGCAAATGTAGAAGGGGTTGCCTATGGTACGTCTCTAGAACTATTATTAGGGTGTGATTTTGTCATAGCATCCGAAACAGCAAAATTCGCATCTTTAGCTGGCAAAATAGGTCTCTTTTCTCCTATACTAATTATTATAGGAAAGGAAATTCTTGGATGGAAAACAGTAAAGGAAATGGAATTTTTAGGAAAAGAATTAACAGCAAAAGAAGCTAAAGAAGCGAGATTGGTTTATGAAATCTCAAATAATTTTGATGAAGAAAATAACAAGTTAATTCAGCAACTAAAGCAAATAGCTCCAACGGCATTAGCCCAGATGAGAAGCCTAATTTATAGGAAATATGAGGAAGAAATAAAATATGCGTTTAATAGGCTAGTAGACCAGGTTCAAACCGAAGATGCTAGAGACGGCATTTATGCTTTCCTTACAAAGACAAAACCATATTGGGCAATTTAAACATTTCTATAAGTTATAAGATTAAAATTCTAGTAAGTTATTATATAATTTTAATAAACTCCAAATTTCAATTAAATACATTTAATTATCCCTTGATCGAATAAAATTTATGCTTTTTGGAAAAGTTCCTTTGAAAGATTTCCTAAATAAAATTAGAACTGGAAATTGTGAAGTTTGCCCGTCTATAGGAGAAGATGCTGCAGAAATAAAAACAGAGGGCAAATATTTAGTTATTCATTCAGATCCTATAACAGAAGCCGGCAAAGATGCTGGTTTTCTTTCAATAGCAGTTGCTTGTAACGATATTAATATGAAAGGCGTTCCTTGTAAATGGGTATTAACTACCATTTTACTCTCTAAGAGAGAGAACTTGGATGAAGTACTTAGCGGTATTAATGAAGCTTGTCAAACACTTAACTGTTCAGTTGTTGGGGGGCATACAGAAGTGACAAGAGGTTTGCAACAAGATATTGTGATAACAACAGCATTTGCATTCTCAGATCGCATACTTAAACTATCAGATGGAAAAGTTGGAGACTATATTGGCATTTTTGGATACGCAGGTTTAGAAGGAACCTGGATTCTAGCAAATGAATATGGCGAAGAGCTTCTCAGAAGAGGGGTTTCAATGAAAACCATAGAAAAAGCTAAGCAACTAAAGAGACTAATCCCAGTACAAGAGGTTGCCATGAAAGTTAAGGATTATGTTGTTGCAATGCATGACGCAACTGAAGGAGGAGTTTATCAAGCTTTGCTAGAAATAGCAAAAGCGACAGGAAAGAAAGTAGTTATCGAAAGAAAACCACCAATTCTTAATGAGACTGCAGAAATAACAAAAGCATTAAATCTAAATCCCTATACATTAATCTCTTCTGGCGCTTTTGTAGTAATTACTAGAGAGCCGAAAAAGATTGAAGAACTCGGAGGTTTTATAATAGGCAAAATAGTTGAAGGAGAAAGCGTGCTAGAAATAAAGGGAGAAGGTGTATATGAAAATGACTTTGAAGAGGAGCTTGTCAAATTTGAAAGCAGTTATAATGGCAGGAGGTAAGGGCACTAGACTTTCTCCTCTTAAGCCAATTCTTGATATATGTGGTTATCCAATGTTTTATTGGGTTTACAGAACTTTACTTAACTTTACCATGGAAATTTATTTAGCCATTACACCAAATAGCCCTTTAATCTTTACTAGTTTTAAGAAAATCATCACAGAAGGAAAGGGTTATGAGTCTGACGTTGTTACAGTTGTAAGAAAATTGGGTTTTCCTACGTTAATTGTACCTTCTGACACACCGTTTATACCTGTAGAGGCCATTTTACCTTTATTTTCATGCGAAAAATCAATTTGTACTTTAATAGCAAAGAATGGATTTATTGGAATAAGTTTATGGAATGGATTAAATTTTGAAGATTACGAAAATGTTTACTATGATGGAGAAATAATTAATGTAAACACCTTAACCGATTATATCACTGTAAAAAATTTATGTAAGGATATGGAATATAGCTAGTGGCTAGAAGGATCTTAATAATAGCACCATTCAGAGGAATTTTTGCAATAGGTTATGCTTTTCTTGCAATAATAATCTTATTTATATCAATTGGATATTTTACAACTTTACTAAAGACCGTTGGCATTAACCCTATTATAAGTTATTTGCTGGCAGTTGAATTAGCACTTTTTAGTTTGATCTTTAGTCCAGTAAATATTGTAATTAAAGAAATTAACAGAGAAGCACTAGTGCCAGAAGTAGACGTGATTTACGTTTTTGGAATTCCTTTTTATTTACCAAGAATAACTCAAAAAATAACAAAGACGTTAATAGCTATAAATGTAGGAGGAGCTATAATACCGACTCTGCTCTCAGTAACTCTAATGTATATAGCATTTAAGGGGATGTACCTTTTCCTTTTGTTAATAGATTTGGCTCTTTTAATTGTAATATGTAAATTATTTTCCAGAGTAATTCCTGGTGTAGGAGTAGTTATGAACCCGCTTATTGCTCCGTTATTTTCTGTCTTAATAAGCTATGTAACATTTTATAAAATGAGTTATCTAATACCAGTTTCTGCTTATATTAGTAGTGTTTTAGGCTCTTTAATAGGAGCCGATTTGTTAAATTTGAAGAAAATTATCGAGTCAAACCCGCAAATTATAAGCATTGGGGGAATGGGAACATTTGATGGAATATTTTTATCTGGCTTATTTGCAGTTATGTTAGCTGAAATACTTCTTCTTATGTAAATACTTTTTTAATCTAATTTCTGCAATACCTTCTTTACCTTCTATGTATCTAAGCTTTACAGTCCCTCCCTTAAACTTAGCGTAAACATAATTTATTCCTCTCTCGCTCCATCTTCCATATTCCTCTAACTCTCCAAGATCGAATTTCTCGCTAATCCTTGAGAGTAGAGAGAGCTCATACTCTTCCACAGAAGACCTTCTTTTAGGCGTTGTAAATAGAAATACTTTTCTCACACTTAATTACTTGTCTTTACCATTAATAAAACTTACACAAAAGGCTATTCCTTCTTTATATTGAAGATTCAGATGAATGTAATACCTAGGGAAAAGTTCGTTCAAATAACCTCTTGTTTTCAAGCGGTGACATTACAATACATTTAAATATTTTCGCTAAGAGTAAAATTCTTGTATGTATTGGATAGTGCCAGTACAAGAGGATTTTTGGGAAACAGTTGCTAAAACTAACATATTTGGATATCGTAAAGAGTCTGTAAAAAGATACATTAAGATGGGCGATTACATAATATTTTACGTTAACAAATACTATGCAAAAAAATATGGGGGAAAATTCGTTGGAATATATAAAGTGGTTTCTGATTGGTTTATCGATGAAACAATACTTTACCCTGATGAAAAATTAGTAGGAAAACCAATTGATATCTATAGAGTAAAAATAGAACCAGTACTAGTTGGTGAATGTAACTCAAGAGAGCTTATAAAATCCCTTTCATTCATAGAAGATAAATATCAGTTCTCTAAATATTTAAGGAACGTCCCGGCGAATCTAAAAAGACCGGTACCTGAAGAAGACGTTAAAAAAATTGAGGAGTGTCTTAAAGCCTCAATTACTTAAGCGAACCTAAAAATCTAAGCGTGATGTTAATCAGCGAAAGAAGCTGAGAGAGAAGCTTTTGAACTAAATACTTATATACAAAAATAATGATATAACGAATATCTATTACTAGAAGCAGTCTCTTAGCAATCTTTTTCAGGTTAGAAACAAAATATCCTAGCTCGTCCTTTAAATCTATCGAAGAAATGAAAGATAAGAACTTCTGAACTTTAAGCTTTAGCTCTTTTAAATTTGCGTAACTTGAAAGGTCATCCTTAAAGCGTTCAAAAGTCTTTCTAATAATAATATAGTTAGCTAAATCGATCATATTTTATATTTTATCTAGTATTATCATAAAAGGTGAAAAAGATAATACAATACATGTTAGGGCTCTTTAATTTAGTTATAAAAATAAATATCTATAGCCTTAATATAACCTTATGTTGAGAAAAGAAAGAAGGCTTCTCATGCATGTCGGTCCAGTAACTATTCTTGATAGAATTCTTTATGCAGGATTGAAAAATAACGTGGGATTTTCTTCGCCAGAGTTTATTCAAGCTTTTCAGTACTCACTAAAAAAGGTAAGAGAGCTATTTCAAGTAGATAACACATATCAGCCTTTCTTAATTCCCGGTGGAGGAACCTCTGCGATGGAAAGCGTTACTTCTTTACTTAAGGAAGGGGAAAAAGTGCTCGTTGTAACTAATGGTGTCTTTGGTGATAGATGGATAGAAATTTTCAAAAAATACCCGGTGAAAATAGATGTATTAAAGGCTGAGCCGGGATATTATGTTGAGCCAGAGATAATAGAGAAACAAGTTAAAAAAGAGAAATATTCTCTAATTACTTTCACTCATGTAGAGACCAGCACTGGGGTTAGACAACCAATTAAGGAAAGCGTGAAAGTAGTAAGGGATTATGTTGACCTAGTTGTTGTAGATGGAGTTTCAAGTGTTGGGGCAGAAGAAGTGAAAGCAAAAGAATGGGGAGTAGATGTATATCTGACAGCCAGTCAGAAAGCATTAGGTGTACCGCCTGGTATTGGAATTCTAGTATTATCTGAGAATGCGATGAAAAGACTTAGTGATGAGAAAAGTGTTGCAGGATATTATCTTGATTTAAGGAATTGGCTACCAGTAATGAGGGGGATGGAAGAGGGAAAAGGAGGATATTTCTCAACTCCACCAGTACATACAATTTTGATGCTTCAAGAAGCACTTAAAATAATCATAGAAGAAGAAGGACTAGAAAATAGGATAAAAAGACATGAAAGAGTAGCAGCAACTATAAGGGCAGGAATTGAAGGCATGGGATTAGAAATAGTAGCAAAAAGGCCAGAAGCTTATAGCAATACGGTAACTGGAGTTTTACTCAAAAAAGTAAATGCAGAAAATGTCCTCACCAATATAATATCAGAAGGCATTGAAGTGGCCCCAGGTGTTCATCCAGCATTAAGAGGAAAATACTTTAGAATTGGCCATATGGGATGGGTCACAGAGAATGACGCAATAGCAACAATAGCAACTATTGAGAGGGTGCTTAAAAAACTAGGTGAAAACGTAAAAGTCGGAGAAGGAGTAAAAGCTGCGCAGCTTTACTTAAGCAGCAGCGAATAAGATGTTTTTCAAACTTTTATGTAAATTCACAAAGTACCATGAGAAGATTGCTATAGAAATAGAAATAACGAACAAAACCTAAGAACATAAAGAATAGTAATAAAAGATCTTCTAAAAACTAAAGTACAATTCGAAAATAAGCTTAACTCTTTGCATCTTAACTAGTGCTCAAAGAGAAAGTTAAAATAGCAGTAGGGGAATTTTTACCTTTTTAATGAATGTAAAAATTTAGACATTAGCCTATAAAGGGACGAAATTACTATGTATTCAATAAAAAATATTAACAATGAATAAGGAATGAGAAACCAGAAGGAAAGGGCTAAAGACATTACTTCTTTTCCATACACTTTTTCTAATGAATAGAGAGCTATGGGCTCATCGATTAGTGTAAATAACAGAGAGAGTAAGACGAAAGTAATTTTCATATAATAAAATAAGGAATTAAAATACAAAAACCTTTTTATTTCGAAGAAACGTGAGATGCTAACTGAAACTTTCTCCATATATTCTATATTACACGTTAGTAGCTACGAGACAACTTATTCCTTTGTCCCCAATACCATTTAATTGTTTACTGCAATTTCTCTATATAAAGACCTTTACCATATCTCTTATGATATTTGCTTCAAAACTTCAGACCATTAGAAAGAAATTAAAAAGAAAACAAATATCAGCTTATATTTGTTCGTTTTTAACTATCTTACTAACAGCTTGTTTTCTTTTTCCAAACTTCTTTTTTCAATAATTGATGAAACTATAACTCCTACGAAATATAAAGAGGAAAGGGTTACACCAATAGTTGTTTCTATTAATCCTCCAGTTGTTCCGGGAGAAACTATCCAAGCAATTATGAAAGAGATTAAGACACCCCATCTCCAGTTCTCTCTCCATGTTTTTGCCTTCACTAAACCTAACTTGGTTAAAGATGCCATAATTATTGGTAATTCAAAAGACCCGCCTACAGCTATCATCAAAGTTACTACAGTGCTTACGAAAGCTCTTAAGCTAAGTGTGGGCTCAACCCCCAAATCTAGGTCTAATCTGTAAACAAATAACATCATAAGAGGGATGAGCAGAAAGTAAGCGAAAGAAGCCCCAGCGATAAATAGTACTGTAGCTGGAATTAAGACCTTTTTAATAAGCCTTTTCTCATGCTCATATAGTCCAGGAGCAATAAATGCCCATATTTCTCTAAACACTAGCGGGAATGCGGTTATAAGGGCCAATAGAAATGACACATAAGCTGAAGCATATAATGGGTCAAAAGGGTTTAAAGTAATTAAATGGAGGCTTGCTGGTTTTTCTCTATCTAAGAATGAGTTGACAGTCTGAATTGCAATGCTGTGATATAAAGTTGGGTAAAGAATAGGAATTGTATATGAGCCTATTTTGACAAATGAAATTCCAAAAAGGAAATATATGACAAAGAAAATGGAAAGATAAATAACTATATTTCTAACCCTAAGTGCAAGCTCTCTTAGATGTTCAATTAAAGGGGCTTCTTTATCTGTAGCGGATTTCTGAATACTCATGCAGTATCACTGCTATTTTTATTTTCTTTTAATTTTCTTAACTCATTTTCAAGTTGCCTTATTCTCTCCTCTAGTAATTTTATTCTTATGTCATCAAAGTTACTTCTAGTGTATGTAGTATTTAATTCGTTAATAGCGGTTCTGAACTGATTAGAGACCTGCCTTATCGGCGAGGTGGTCTCATTTGTTATTTCATTTAGTTCCCTTCTTAGTTCTGCTGTTAATTCGTCTCTCCTTTTCTTATATTCATTATATGCTTTAAGCAAATTTTTTATAGAGCTCGCATTTTTATCTCCTGCAAAAAGCAAAAGGGCAACTAACACAACAATTAAAAAATCATCTAAATTTCCAATCATTTTAAATCACCTTAATTTAAAAATAAAAAAGAAATTACTTGTTATTATTTGACTGAGACTGACTTTGGGCCTGCTTCTTTAATTCTTCTAGTTGTTTTTGAAGCTCTTGTATTTTAGCCTCTAACTCTTTTTCTCTTGAAGTTTGTTGCTGCAGTTGTGACTGTTGCAGTTGTTGCTGCATTTGCGCGAGCTCCATTTCCGCTTCTAATTGTCCTTTCTTAAACTCACCAGTAGCTCTCCCTAAAGCTCTAAAAATTTCTGGTAATTTTGAAGCTCCGAAGAGAAGTATTATTGCAACGATAATCACTATAATTATGTCCATAGCAGATGTAATCATATCTCTCATAAAATCTTTTTCGCGCATATTAATAAACTTTGCCTTCAATTTTTTGAATGCGATTATTTGTACATATTTATTTTTTGGATACTTAACTATTTTTATACAGAAATTTATATATTTCCAGGACTTATAATGTCTTCTATAAAGGGAAGATAACGAAGCTACCTTTTGGTTACCATCTGTTTCAGCAAATCAAAATACTAACGATTAAGTAGCAAAGCTTTTTAATAATATTGAAAAAGTTAGACACTCGGTGAGTAAATGGAAGAATCCTAGAAGGGATAAATCTAGCTTACGCTTATATTGATGATAACTTTGTATTTAGAGGGGTTAATGTAACTGCTTATGATAAGGAATTAATAGCTATAGTAGGCCCTTCAGGTGTTGGCAAGTCTACGTTACTTAGAGTTTTAGGGGGATTTATACCGCCAAAGGAAGGAGAAGTTAGACTAATGGGGAAGAAAATAACTAAGCCCACGCCAAAAATAGCATTAATTCATCAATCTATTGCAACCTTTCCCTGGATGACCGCATTAGAGAACGTTAAGCTTGGATTAAAATATAGAAAATTACCTAAGGAAGAAGAAGATAAAATTGCTAGAAAAATGTTAGAAATTGTAGGTTTATCTGGATTTGAGAATTTCTATCCCAAACAACTAAGCGGGGGAATGAGACAAAGAGTGGCAATTGCTAGGGCTTTAGCTGCAGAACCCATAGTTTTACTTATGGATGAGCCATTCTCTCACTTAGATGAATTAACAGCTGAAGGATTAAGGCAAGAAATTTATCAAATGATATTCTCGCCAGAAACAAATCTTAGGGCTGCAGTACTAGTTTCTCATAATCTTAATGAAGTAGTAGAACTTGCAGATAGAGTTTATGTATTAAATGGAAGCCCAGCTACAGTAGTTGATGTAATAAAAATAGAGATGGAAAGACCAAGAGATCCTAGAGACCCACAATTCGCTAAGTATTTGGACGAACTTTATAAGTCACTGACACCAATAAGGAAAAAACTAAATAATGAGGGGAAATTATGAATCTTTCACTTCTTATAGTGATGATTTTAGCTTCTTTGGTCACACTTGGGAGAGTTTGGGTTACAATTTTATTCTCTATTGTTAGTGGCTGGTTCTTAGCGTATGCAAGCATTAAAAATAGAATTTTTGAGAATATCTATGTAAGTTTGATAGAGGTCTTTGAGTCTGTCCCGGTTTTTAGCTTCTTCCCAGTTGTTTTACTCTTCTTTGTTTTCGATATTGGAGGAAGTTTAGGTGTAGAACTTGCCGTACTTTTCTTAGTGTTTACCGCTGTTACATGGAATATTTGGATGGGACAATATCAAGCCTTTAAAACTGTACCCCAAGATCTCTTAGAAGTATCAGAGAACTACAGGTTAAAATTCTGGGGAAAACTATCCAAAGTTTATATTCCGTACTCTATACCTAGAATAGCTGCAAACTTAATACCTAGTTTTGCTGATGCAATGTTCTATATAACTGTTAGTGAAGTTTTTGCAGTTGGAGTTCATACTTATCAAGTGTTTGGCATTGGAACTATTATTGCAAATCTTGTAGCGAGCGGAGATTATCTTGACGCGATAATAGGTGTTATTATAATAGGAATTTTTACAACTATAATTACTCTTCTTCTTAGAGAATTTTCTAGGTATGCTGTAGATAGATACGGTTTAGATACTGAAATTGTCGTAAGAAAGAGAGGGAGAATACATTTTGGCTACACTACAAGGTTAACAAGCGCTCTTTCTTACGTAACTAGATTGTCTAAAGTATTTCCTACTCCAGCAATACTAAGTAAAAGCGTTGAAGAGGAAGAGGAGAAAGAGCACAAATATCTATGGAAAATAAGCGGAATTTTAGTTGGCTCACTTCTTTTAGCTTTGATTTTGTATGGAGCAATTACTACAATTTTATCGGTTCCTCTTTCTACGTGGAAATACTTGATATCAACAATACCAGAAGATTTAGTAGCAATAGGAGTAGATTATTTAAGGGTTGCAGTAATTAGTATAGTATCACTAGCTTTTGCAATATTTGTAGGATATTATCTCGCTACACATGAAAGAGCAGAAAAAATTGTAATTCCAATAATTCAGGCTTATGCTGCATTACCTGCACCTGCTTATTTCCCATTACTCTTTCTTGTAACAATATCTTTTGTAAGTAAAATTTTTGGTCTATTTACTAATGAAGTATACGTACTATTTCTAGGATTTATATCGACTTTTTACTATGTATTTTATAGTTACTGGATGGGAGTAAAGAATTTGCCACATCAATACTGGGAAATTATGAAAAATTATAACTTAAGCTTCTGGCAGAAAATGAGATATGTAATTTTGCCTGGGACATTTCCTTATATAATTGCGGGTTTATCTAGCACTATAAATAGTGCCTGGGGAGGACTTGCAATAGCAGAATATTGGCCAAATATTATACAAAACTACAATTTAGAAGTTCACACAGGCCTTATGAAAATTATAGACGTGGCTACTGCAAATGGAAATATTACATTGGCATCCTGGATTTCTGTGTTTTTTGGAATCATAGTAATAATTTATTCGATATTCTTCACAAGAAAACTAATGGACTTAGCAAGAAAGAAATATATTGCTGAAGAAGGAATTTATCTTGCATGATGTGGAATCCGGGACCTGAGCGCTGATGATATACGCGAGCTCTGATTTTTCCTTTATTTTATCTATCAAATAATAATTATTTAAATATGTTAATATTATGATAAAAATAATTTTAAAGTTATAATATTAAGTAAAACATTATAGAAGAGTTATTAAAATTATTATCATTTATATTTTGAGATAAAAATACGCGATTACACAGACTAAAAGTGCCGTAAAGATCTTCATAGAGAAAATAGCTAATAGAACTAGGAATTATATAAAAATGGCATAGAATATTCTTTATAGGATCGTCTAAGTCTTTTTCCTAAGCGAGAATGCCTGCAGCAGCCCTAACGATCTTTTCACCTAAATTAGGTCCTAATAGTTGTTTGACTTTCTCTGGATTTAATACAATATCTTCTGGTCTTTTAATCCCATGTTGGTATAATAGTCTTGCTCTCACCCTACCTATTCCAGGGACTTTAACAAGTTCAATTAACTCTGGCTTCACGCCATCTTTTACTCTTTGATGTAGTTCATTAAGCAAATCTTTATGGTCTTTTAATCCCAAAACTGAAGCAACATGATAGCCAGAATAAGTCAGCCAGTCCATAGTTTCAATAATAGCTCTTAGATCTCCTGACCCAATACCATATTTATTGAGTATTGTGTCTTCATCAACTTCATTTATCCAATCATAAACTATGAATGCAGTTTTTAAGGCAGAAATATAATTTGAAAACTCAATTTCATCTTCTGGTTCATCTATAAAAAGTTCGCAATTAAGATTTTCAATTAATGCTTCTTCTTCACCTTTACTTACACTAATTAAAGGTCCGTCTGGAGTATAAGCTAATAAGTGAAGATAAGCAATCTCACATCCTTTTTCATTTTTCTCTAAGGCTTCTCTAATAGTAACAGCCGTAAAGGGATTAATATAAAGGTCTGAAACCCTCCTTCCAAACCTAGTTAAAACTATTTTATCCTCTTTTAGCCCAAATATATCATGATCTATTAACCACTCTAGACCAGAATCAAAATATTTTCTAATTAAGTCTTTTGGCAAAAGAGATTCCTTAACATAGCTCAATAGGTCTTCTTTACTCATCTCCCCTTCAGAAGCTACAATAGAAATTAGAAATGAGTAAAATGCGCTTTCCGAGCCTAATTTAGATTCTAGAGGTTCAACATCCGACATTAAATACCTTTTAAAAACTTTATCCGCTTCACTTCTAGACCTAACGACAATTACTGCTTCGCCACTCTCATCAAACCCCGGTCTTCCCGCTCTTCCACTCATTTGCTTATAATCCATGACCGGAATAGGTTCCAGAAAGCCAAGCACTTTCCTATTATATCTGTATATATCACCTATTACTACAGCTCTAGCTGGCAAATTAACTCCAGCAGCAAGTGTAGGAGTTGCAACTATTACTTTCAGTATTCTATCTCTAAATGAAGATTCTATAACATCTCTAAGTCCTTTTGACAAGCCTGCATGATGATAAGCCACACCTCTTATTATTAAGTTATATAAATCTTCTTTTTCATTGCTTCCTGCATCCTCGACCTCCTTAATCCTATTTGCCACTTCAAGAAGTTTTTTATCGTCTAACTTAACGAAACTCATACTTTGAGCTATTTTTCTTGCAGTAGTTTCTGCCAGCTTTCTTGATGATCTAAATATAAGTACCTGACCCCCTTTAGAAACTACATCTAAAGTATAGGCTATTATAGCGTCTTCTCCGTAAACTTTCCTTGACGTATTATCCTTATAAACTATAATGTAACTTTTTTTCCTCTCTGATTCTGGAATTATAATGCCTTCCTTTAGCGGGACTGGTCTCCAATTTGTTGCAACTAGCTCAGCACCTAGCCACTTAGCAATTTTTTCGCCATTACTTATTGTTGCACTTAACCCAAGTATTATTCCTTTTTTCTTAGCCCTTATCGCTACTGATTCTATTGTTGGTCCTCTTTCAGGATCATTTAAATAATGCAGCTCATCTAAGACAAAATAAGAAACCTCACGTAACCATTTAGCGTTATGTCTCCATAAAGAATCTAATTTCTCGTACGTGGTCACTATTATATCATAGTTCTCGAGCCAGCTATCATCTGTATCATAATCACCGCTAGTCATCCCTACTTTTAAACCTAGTTTTTCCCAATCCTTAAAAGTAGTATATTTCTCATTCGTTAATGCCCTTAATGGAGTAATATAGACTGCTTTCCCACCCTTAGATAAAAGATGATTGACAATTCCTAGTTCTGCTATAAGTGTCTTACCAGAAGCTGTAGGAGAAGTAACTAGAAGTCTTTTTCCTTCTAGTAATCCTTTTCTAATTGCTTCTACTTGAGGAGGGTTTAATTTTCTAATCCCTCTAGCTTTCAAAATCTCTATAATTCTCTTATCTACTGGTAAATCATCAATAGCAATAGCTTCCATGTTAAAACTATTCTCTTTTAGATATTTTCATTTAAAAGGCTTGTTACTCATAAAAACGTTTAAAAATAGGCTATAGGTTACAACTCGCTGTATTTGTTTAGTTTTTAGGAAATCGTAGGTAAAGCTTTTTTTACGCCTTAACTATTTCTTTTCTGATGCTTATGATTACGATAAGAAAATTAAGCGATAACGAATTTGAAATGGATTTAGGAGAGGTAAAGACAATTTCATTTAAACTTGAAGAAGATTTCCTAAAACAAATTGACGAAACGGCAAAAATTTTAGGATACTCTAGTCGAAGTGATCTAATTAGAGACGCTATAATAGAATATATACAATATCTAAAAGAACTTGAAAAAGAAGTGAATAGAAAGACATGAATTTTTTATCAATTTTAATTTTTGTTACTGGATTATTAGCTTCATTTAGTGTTGGAGGAAACAATACAGCAATAGCACTTGGTATTTTACTCTCTACAAATGTCATGAAGAGAAAATATTCTTATGCAATAAACGCAATAGCACTTTTTATCGGTGCATCCTTAGGAAGCTATACTATGTTAGGAAGCATTTATGGCATTGTGTCATCGACGCAAAAAATATTAATTGAGACCCTTCTCTTCTCTATTTTAATTTCCTCAACAGCAGCTTTTTATTATTTAAATAAGCAAGGAATACCAACATCCTTAAGTCAAATGATTTATCCTTCAATTGCGGTCCTAGTCTTAGTTTCAAGAGGACTAATCTTGTTTAATTGGGGTAAATTCTGGTTTACTGTAGCTTCGTGGGGAATATCTCCTTCAATTGCCATAGTTGTATCTCTCCTTTCCTATCTATTTCTCTCCAAAATTATTTTAACTAAAACTAATAATTTTCTTTCTCAAATAAAATATTACAAAATATTACTTATTCTAGCATCTTTATTTACTTCTTACGTTACCGGGGCAAACGCAATAGGTATTATAATATCTGCCGGAATTCTAGCCGAACCTTACTATATTACCTCTTTTCTTTATGCGATTGCTGCAGTATTAGGATTTTATTTTAGCTCTAGAAAAGCTGCTATAACTGTGGGTTTTAGAATTACTAGGCTAGGTTATATCAGTGCTTCTTCTGCAATCATAGGAGGTGATATAATATCAGAAATATTTACAGTCTTAGGGGTTCCAATTTCAATAACGCAAACAATTATGGGAGGAATTATAGGGCTAAGCTTCAGGAGTTTTGGATTTGATATTAAAAAACAACTGATGCAAATCGCAAAAGGTTGGTCTGTGGCACCAATTTTAGCAATAATAATTAGCTTAGCAACTTACGGTGTAATAAGAAGTGTTTTAGGCCTTTAAAGTCGCATAAAGTACCTCTACACTTAACGTTGCTTCTTCCATTGAGTCAAGTATGTCATCTAAGAGAATTATGAAATCGCGCATCTGTAAAATAGTTATTATGTCTGTTTCTTTTTCAAGTTCATAAAGTTTTGAAATTAAGGTATCTTTCATATCGTCTCCTGATCTTTCTAATAGCTGAATCTCCCTGCTCACTTTTAGTGATTCTTGTAAATCCTTAGATAAAGCTGAAAGCATTACAATCATTTTTTCTGCTGCTTCTTCAATTATTGCTAAATAAGCTAAAAGAGGTTCTTTTATCGAAACAATGCCTTTTTCTGCAGGTCTCCTGGAAATAAGGGTTCTTGCAGAGTCTTTTACTGAATTGCTAGAGTGATATAACGCTTGAGTTAGCATTACCATTGCCTCTTTAAAATCGGGTAAAAACGCACCACCATAAAGTAGCTCTAACAACTCACCTCTAATCATTGAAATTCTCTCATCGAGGGTTTTTATTTTTACGAAATAACTATTTACAGAATCTTCATCACCATTTATAATGCTAGTAATAAGTGATTTTAATACCTCGCACTCGGCTTTTATATATTCTCCCATATTTACTAGTCTTTGGAACAACTCTTCTTCTTTGTTTATTTTAATTTTAACCAATTCAGGTCACTTAACCATCTATTAGAATAAATTTCTTTCTATCTCCTTATCCTTTATAGTATACTTAGTCTTAACCATTTTTATTACCCTTTTTACTTATTCTGTCTATTAAGGAGACTCTACTGTTTTGACAGAATTAAATGTTCTTAGAGCCTTTATTACTATTTCCTAAACTAGGAGAAATTTAAGATTAAGATTTATCAATTAATTATTTATTTCTAAGCCTTTCTCTTAATTTAGCAAAATAAGAGGACATCATATAAAACTTGCTATTAGTTTAATTTTCTTCTTCTATCTTTTTACGCACTTTCTTTATTTACATCTTTAGCCAATTCTCTTAGTTTTCTTAAAGCGAAATCTTTTTCTTTCTTTTCTAACTTGGCTTTTTCAAGAATATCTTCAAGAGTGTAAATTACTTCCCATGCCACTTTTCTATTTACAGGGTAAGGGACTCCATCTTTTCCACCTGCAGCAAACGCATATTTAAATGGGTCATAAGGATAATTAACTGGATCATTATACGATGGAGGTTCCCTATAAATTAGATCTGCAACTAAATACAGAGCTCTTGCAGTAGAAGGACCTAACCCATTTAAAAGCACTTCCTCCAAATTATTTGGATTTGCTTCATAGAGTCTAGCTAATACTTGCTGTACTCTATCTAGATCTATTGGCTTCATGTAAATCAATTTTAATTTAGGTGAAATGACAACATCAAACGCTTTATTGTACGAATCTAGCGTTGTCTGACCTTTAAGATATGCTATTGCCCTTTTTATTTCTCCTATTAAATTGCTGGGTCTCTCCTTCACTAGATCAACTATTAGTTTTCTAGTGCTTTCTCTGTCTTTTTCAATGACATTTATAGCTATCTCTTGCTTTGTTCCTGCAATTCCAGAATGAGGTTCTACAACAAAGTTTTCTGTTTCTTTCCAGTGATATCTTCTTGCATATTTAGTTTCTAAATTCATTCCTTGCTGAATTATGCCCCATTTACCAGAAGTGGTTACAATTAAAGAATGATGATATAATGTATGAGAGTCTTGAATTAATACGCTATCTACTTTTGCCACCAATCTGCTTGCTCTTATTAATTTTTCTGCATTAATGTTGAAACGTTTCGAAAGAGAAAGAACTTCTTCTGGCACTTTAATAGCGTTCTTACCTTTGCCTCCTAATACTGCTAACCCTTCTTCTTCAGGTTTTATTACTTCTTTTAATATCCCTAAAGTTACCGTAGTTGAGCCAGAAGAGTCCCAGTCCATTCCAATAATGTTATTAAACCCTTGAAACCACAAGGGATTAGAAAGCCTTTCTACAACTTTCTCCGGACCCCATTCTAATACCATAACATCTATTATAGCCTTACTTAATCTTTTCATAATCTGAGCTAACCATGGAGGAACGTGACCAGTATGTAAAGGTAAATCAGCAATTCCTTCTAATTTCACAATTAAATTTCTTATCTACAAAGCCTAATTTAAATTATGCTTATTGCAGCAACGTCTGACCTCCATTCACCGAAATACTTAACGCAATTCTTTGCAGCTTATAATAGCTTAAGAAACGTTAACATAGATTTGTTCCTTTTAGCGGGTGACTTAGCAGAGGAAGGAAAATATAATCACTTTTACCCAGTTTATGAGGTTTTAAAGAAATATACTGTTGTTGCAGTATTTGGGAACGAAGATTACATTGAGAGTAGAGAACACTATAGAAAGAACTTTAGCAAAATAATTTGGCTTGAAGACTCTTCCATAAAAATAGAAATAAATGGAAAAAAGGTTCTGATAGTAGGAAGCGACGGAGTATTACAAGAGCCCACAAAATGGCAAAAACTTAATGGAATGGATGAGAAATACTATAGGGATAAAAAAGAAAAAATAAAGAAAATGTTATGTGAAAATAATGCGGATCTTAAAATACTGTTAACACATTATGCGTCAACTTTTGCTACAGTGGTTGGAGAAAGAAAGTCTGCTTATCCACAACTAGGGGACAGGGTAATTGAAGAAGCAGAATGTCTACCAAATATTGCAATACATGGACATGCCCATTATGCAAAAATAACTTTTAGCGTAGTCAGAAATGTAAGGGTTTATAACGTTGCACTACCAGCAAATAAGAAAATTGTTTTAATTCAAACTCTATGAGTCGAAAATATCCTCTCATATAAATCGGCAAATTTTACATTCTGCAACTTAATGTTGTTCATTATTCATTTTAACTAAAAATTAAAGAAATTAAGTATTAAAACTAAATTAACTAAAGGAAAAGGAAGAATCCTTAAAAAGCGATTTTACATTATTAAGTCTTTCTTTTGGTACGGAATAAAACCTAACTCATTAATTACATTTGTAACTATTTTACTTAGCCAATTTAGCATCGGCTTTCTAAAGCCTAACCTGTTTAGTAAAAACCTCCAAAATGGCGCTTTTACCCCTGCTGCAGCGGCTAGTGGATGTCCTCCTCCACCTAGTTTTTCTGCATATTTTCTCACCTCTATTGTGTTGCTTCTAAACGAAATTGCTTTTCCGTTAGATGACACAAACATCACTGCATTATATCTGTTCATAAGGAATTGTGCAGCATAACTTATATCTGGTGGACCTTTCCATCTTACAGCAACAACTATTTTCTTACCTTGAATATTGAGAACTTTGATATACTTATGTAGTTGCTCAAATCCTTTCAATTCTTTATCAATTTGATCTATGAGGATTTTCTCAAATTCCTCGTCCCATAGTACTCCTTGATAAAACTTATTTATCAAATGCAGTTTCCAACTATAATCCTTATTTGATTCTACAACTCTCCTGAGCTTCTCTCCCATGGGATCGTCATGAAGCCACATATCAACTGAACAATCAGCGCTAGCTAGTTTCTTTGAAAACTCGTCATTAGGATTTAGATACTTTAAAACTACACCTGCACCACAAGTAGATGTATCAATGTATATTTCTACACCAATTTCTGATAATCTCTTTTTCCATTCTTCTTTCCATACATGATGATCAAACCACTGTATTTTTGCCCCCTGGCTTATAAGCTTCCTGAGATTCTGGACTAGAATATCAAATGTCGAAGCACTTATCCCTATATCAGCTACCATAATATTTTGGATTCCTCTGAGCTCGAGCTTACCTAATAAGTCATGAATTTTATTTGGCTCAGTAAAAAATACTGTTTTTGGCAAATTGCCTATTGCTCTAGCATATATCGCTGCTGAAGCTACACCATCAAAGTCATTATGGACTATAGCATAATAGTCCATAACTATACAGCTTTAAGCTCTAGTAATAAATTTTATTCCAGATGAGTCCGTAATCTTACCTCTATATAGATAATCTATCTGTCTTAATGCTGCATAGTAATCAAATTCCGTTAATGCTGAAATCCCGTCTTTCGCAACGATTACATTATACCATCTTAATGCCGCACTACCTGCAGTATGTAAAACACAAATATTAGCTACAGTGCCAGTTATCACTAGGTTCTTTATCCCTTTAACTCTAAGAATATAGTCTAATGGAGTCTCAAAAAATGCATCGTAGCGATATTTTTTTATTATCACGTCATCTTTCTCAGGTTTAAGTTCATCAACAATTTCTGCGCCCCAAGTTCCAGCTAATGCGTGCTCACCCCAGATCTTAAACTCTGGATCATCTTTCATATGCCAATCTTGAGTATAAATGACTAGGACGTTATTCTTCCTTGCGTTATCTATAAGCTTTTTAATTGCTGGTATAGTTGCTTCTGCTGTTGGAACATATAGCTTCCCTTCTTTCCTAACAAAATCGTTTTGCATATCAATTATTAATAAGGCTGTATCTGAAGAGGAAAGTTGGACTTTCTTTTCCTCCGGAATGTTTGGAACTTCTACTTTCATAATTAATAATACGAACACAAGTTTTTTATTCTTTTTTCTTCAATTCTTTCGATAATTTGTCAGCAAGTCTTAAGACTGTTGGATATCCTCTTTTGGAAATAGTAATTATGTCGTCTAAATCGGTTTTGTTTCCAATACTATAAATGTATTTTCCACTTTTAACTCCAACTTTCTCATTATTAACAACTACATATGTTATGCCATTCTCTATCACGAATTCACCAGTTAACCTAGATTTTGCAACACCGATTGTCGGTTTATCTAAAAGAACACCAATTACTGTAGCGATGCCACTTTTCCTGGGATGAGCTAGACCTTGGCCATCAACTAGGATTAAGTCGCAGTCAAATTTCTCTAAAGCAGCTAGCATTAGCGGGGCTTCTCTCATAAACAAAAACGTTGGAATATAAGGAAAGAAAACTTCCCCCTTAACTAGGTTATGCTCAAACTTACCGTTTTCCTCTTTAACCGCAACCGCATAACCAATATCTCCTTTATATGCAATATCTACTCCGCATATAGATTTAACATTCTCTAAACCCAAATGTCGAATTTTTACATTATTAGCAATTAAATGCTGAATTTTTATTAAAAAATCTAAAACATATTTCTCCATTTGTCCCTCATCTTTTCAAGTTGTAATAAGAAGAGCTCTTGTTCATAGGTTTGTACAGCTCCAGGCCTATATTTTCTTACTTCTTCTATTGCCTCTCCGCTATCCATTCCTTCTTCAAGTATCAGATATGCGGCAATTACAGTACCGGTTCTGCCAATTCCACCAACGCAATGAACTAAATTGCCTAAACCACTCTTTAGCCATCTATATATTACTTTCATTTGATCAAAAGTTGGCGGATAACCATCTGGGATTGGAACGTGAAGGAATTCAAGTCCTTTCTCTTTTAATATTGAGAAATAGTAGTCAACTGAACCCCATGCTTCTTCAATTTCCCATTCTTCTGGTAAAACCAGAACCCTTTTTACACCTTCTTTTTTCCACTCTTCTATTTCATCTTCTGTGTAAGGAATAGGGGATCCGCCAATTATACCTTTCCTCACCCAGTACATCATTAATCACTCAGAAGATCCGCTGCTCTTCATCATATTTTATTAGTTTAAAACTCCAAATTTAAAATTATGATTAGGCTTTCAACTGGTATACCAGATTTTGACAAATTAATAGAGGGAGGAATTCCTCAAGGCTTCTTTGTTGCAGTCACTGGCGAGCCTGGAACAGGGAAAACAATATTCTCTCTGCATTTCATTGCTGAGGGATTAAAAGAAGGGGATAACTGTATATATGTGACGACTGAAGAAAGCAGAGATTCTATTATCAGGCAAGCAAAACAGTTTAATTGGGATTTTGAGGAATACATAGAGAAAAAACTCATAATTATTGATGCATTAATGAAGGAAAAGGACGATGAGTGGAGCTTAACCGAATTAACCCCAGAAGAGTTAGTAAATAAAGTAATTTCTGCAAAACAAAAGTTAGGACAAGGAAGAGCCAGACTAGTAATTGATTCAGTTAGTGCTTTGTTTTTAGATAAGCCAGCAATGGCTAGAAAAATAAGTTACTATTTAAAGAGGGTTCTAAATAAGTGGAAATTTACAATTTATGCTACATCCCAATATGCAATAACTACTTCACAAGCTTTTGGATTTGGAGTTGAACATGTAGCCGATGGAATAATACGCTTTAGAAGGCGTATAAAAGATGGCATGTTACATAGATATGTTATTATAGAGAAAATGAGACAAACTAATCATGATAAACATGTTTGGGAAATTGACATAAAGCCTGAAAAAGGATTAGTACTTGTAGGAAGATTAGAAGAAAGAAGAGAAGATTATGCACTACCACCTAAAGTAATGCAAAAAATAAAGGAAGCATCAGAAGAAGAGGAAAAAGAGATTTGATTTTTAGATACGTATGATAAAAATAACATTAGAATCAAGATGCTTCAATTAGTTAGTTCGATATTTAAAATATATTAATAACAATTTTCGTGTAATGCGTTTGTAAATTTAAAAATAAAAGCTTTGGAGCTAAATAAATTAATGTGAGTGAATGTAAAGCAGCTGTTGTTGCTTTGATTACCAAAAGTGGCAAAATTTTGCTCATAAAAAGGAAAGAAAACAAGAACGACCCTTGGAGTGGACAAATAGCCTTGCCTGGTGGAAGAAGAGAAGATGAAGAAGATTGCAAAGATACTGCAATAAGAGAATGCTCAGAGGAGGTTGGAATAAAACCTAATAAATTAATAGAATTGGGACTCTATTACCCACGTAACATGAGCTCTCTATTAGTGAAAGCTTTTATAAGTTGCATAGAAGAAGAAATGGCACCGAAGATACAGAAAGAGGAAGTAGATAAAGCCTTTTGGGTTAAATTGTCTGAGCTAAAAAAAGGAGAAGACGAAGCATTTTATTACGACAAATATAGGATTTGGGGAATGACATACAGAATTTTAAGGGACATTATAAATAAAAAGTTATACGAAATTTGTAGTCAGTCAGGCAACGACACATCATAATTTCAGTTCCGTTGCCACTCATCACTTCAATAGTAGCTTCTCATACTCTTTTACATATTCCACGCTTCTCTTAAGGTCTGAGAATAGCTTTGATGCTTCCATTACGTCTTCTTCTTTCACGACATTTCTTCCGTTCCTTTGTGCTATTATATATGATGGTTCTAGTAACTGTACAGCATATCTTAAACTATATTCTACTCCTAATTTTGTTAAAGCTTCTAAGGCTTTGTTATCAAGAGGTACGTCGATTTCATCTGCCCTTATTTTTAATATCTCCCTAATCTCATCAGCAGTATATGGCTTTGTAGGTATTATTAGCAATCTATCTAGTAAATCAAGTGGTATTCCGTGAGGAGCTTCAATATCAGTGCCTCTAATCTTAGTTATCCCTCTATTAGTAGCTAGAATTAATATTGGAGCTAAATCAGATTCTAATGCCTTAGTTAAGAATGAAAATGCTTCAATATCTAACATATGTGCATCATCAATAAAGAGAACGCCAGGGACTAGTTCCGCTTCTCCTTTACTTACCATATCTTTTACCCATTTGTCCACATTCTGTCTTATTTCAGAAGTTATTTCTCTCTCTGTAAAGAAGCTAAATAGTGCTGTTATTGAAATGTTCCTTACCGCTACATTTAAATCTAGGTCATGAAGTGTTACAGTTATTGTTGTCTCCTTTTCCTTCTTTATAGGACCGCTAGGTATCTCAACAGTTCTTACCGTTTCAATATCATATGTTCTTACTCCTTCAAAATTTTTAGCCTTGCCTATCTTACTAACTTCCCCAGTTTCTGCATCTATCCAAATAACGTCCCCTTTTCTTACGTTAAGTTGCATAAGTTGCTCAGCTACACTCTCACCTACACTAAGTGTCCTCTCATCATCTTTAGTTGCTAACACTATTTGTGCTTCCCTAGGAATAACTGCGTATGGATTTAACTTACTCCTAGCAATTTTTAGTTTTATATCTTTTACTACACCTTCATAGACTATTCTTCTCTGTCTTATTCTTACACCTATAGATTTTCTTATTGCTTGAGTTAATATTTCTGTCTTCTTCAGCTCTGTAGAATAAATTTCAGCAGCATTTATACTGGTAAATGGCGTATCCTCTCCAAGTTCTTTAGCTATAGCTACTGCCAAAGCCGTTTTACCTGTACCTGGCGGACCTACAAGTAATACTCCTTTACCTGCCATTTTACCTTGTTTTATAAGCTGTACAACAATACCTGCAGCTTCTCTAGCTTCTATCTGACCAACGAGCCCATCTGCCTTAAATTTTGCTTTTCCTTTCTCATCTAAACCCAAACCAGTAATATGACTGTGAATGCTGGCAATTTCTCGTTCAACTTTTCTTATTTCCCTTATTTCGGCCATACTAATGAGAATATTAAAGAATTAAGTTTTTGAAATTAACCCTTTTTAGCTGTAGTAAATTTTATATATATAGTGATGAAGACCTTTGGGCCTGATCTGTGCTGAGGTGGCGGCTGTCTGAGGTCAGATAAAAATGAAATATATTCATCTCGCGGTAGGAAGATTTAACATAGACGTAATAGTAAGAATTGAAAAAATACCAGATATAGACGAGTTTTTAACAACAGACTTAATGGAAATTTTACCAGGGGGATCAGCAGTAAATTACGCAGTAATGGTGAATAGACTGGGTCATAGTAGCAAGCTTTTAGCAAAAGTAGGGAAAAGTAATTTGACTCAAAGCTTAATGGAAAGCATAGCAGAAATGGGAGTAGGGCTAGATTATGTTGAAGAAGTAAATGCACCACAAAGTATGGCTTTAATTTTTCTAAGAGAGAATGGAAAAATCTCAATAGTAAGGAAGTTGGGGGCTTCACTACTTATCTCTGCTGAAGATGTAAAGAAATACTTTGGATTATTTGATGTAATTCACTTTGCGTCCGTACCTCCTACCGTCTTAGTTAGAGACCCAATGGCCAGACTAATTTCATATGATCCAGGACCATTTAGCAAAGATGTAAATAATGTTGATGTTGACGTTCTTTACATAAATGAAAAGGAAAGTAGTCTAATAAATTTAGATAAAATCAATGCAAAAATTATCGTAATAAAAATGGGAGAGAAGGGGGCTAGAGTAATCACCGAAAATCAAGAATGTATCGCAGAAGCATATAAAATAAATAATGTTGTTGACACAACTGGTGCGGGGGACATATTTGATGCGACATTTAATTACGGTTTACTTGAAGGTCTATCGATAGAAGAGACACTTAGGCTATCTGTAACTGCGTCTGCCCTCAAAGTCCAAAGATTAGGAGGAATAAACTCTCCTACACTTTCTGAAATATACGAGGCATTAAAAACTTATAGGCCAAAAGTTGTGTGTAAATAATGATTGTTTTATTTGTCGACTTTGACTATTTCTTTGCCCAAGTAGAGGAAGTTTTACATCCCGAATATAAGGGGAAACCTTTAGTTGTTTGCGTATATTCTGGTAGAAACGAAAAAAGTGGTGCAGTAGCTACTGCAAATTATGAGGCAAGAAGACTTGGAATAAAGGCTGGAATTCCAATATCAAAAGCAATGGAACTTGCTCCAAATGCAATTTTTGTCCCAATGAGAAAAGAAATTTACATACAAGTTTCTAATAGAATAATGAACTTACTTAGGAAGTATTCGGATAAATTAGAGATTGCTAGCATTGATGAAGCTTATCTTGATATAACAAATAAAGTTAAGGACTATAATGAGGCAATGCAATTAGGTAAAAGGATAAAAGAGGAAATACTAGAGAAAGAGAAAATTACAGTGACTGTAGGTATTGCCCCTAACAAAGTATTCGCTAAAATTATTGCTGAAAGAGCAAAACCGAACGGACTTGCAGTGCTTAGACCAGAAGAAGTTGGAAATTTCATTAAGCAACTAGATGTTACCGAAATTCCAGGTATAGGAGAAGTGTTATCTAAGAAGCTTAACACTATAGGAATTAATAAACTAATAGACGTGCTAAATGTTCCTTTTGAAAGACTAAAAGAGGAAATAGGAGAAGCAAAAGCCACTTATTTATATAAGTTAGCTACAAATACGTACTCAGAGCCAGTAGTAAATAAAGAGAGAAAGCCTCGCGGCAGATATCTTACATTACCCAAAAATACAAGGGATTTAGAGATTATTGAACCTTACTTAAAAAAAGCGATAGATGAGGCTTATAGTAAAATTGATGGCTTCCCTAAGACCTTAACTGTAGTAGCAATTATGGAAGATTTAGATATTGTAAGTAAAAGCAAGAGCTTTAAATCTGGAATTGTAAAAGAAAAAGCATACAAAGAGGCATTAGAGTTGCTAAAACAAATATTAGAAAAAGATAAAAGATTGGTAAGAAGAATTGGCGTTAAATTAGATAATATTTATAAGGCAAAAGGATTAGAAGATTTTATTTAGATGCAATCTCTATTTCAAGACTCACTATATTAGTAAGTTTGTGAACGTCTATTTTCCCATACTTCGAAATATAATTGATATAACCCTTTACTCCTTTCTCTCTAATGTCAACATCTCTTAAAACCTCAATATTTACATATAACGGGATTCTATTACTTCTTAAGTATCTATCTATTCTTATGACTTGTTGTAATTTCTTTAGATCTTCTTCCACACCTTCTGCGAAAACTATTGTTTTATCTCCCCTTATTGCTGTTTCCTCTTCCCTTATCTCCTCATATTTATCTTGAATAAGAACGAATCTTGCAAGCCTTCCCCCTTCTATATCCTCGTAAAAGTTTAATGCAAGCAAAAAATCCCCTTTTCTTGTTATTGGAATAATAATGAGTTCTTCTCTACCTATTACATTAGCAATAGGATTTATTTTTACGCGCATATTATACTCACCAGAATGTTAGAGATTGATGGCTCTTTCGGAGAAGGAGGAGGTCAAATTTTAAGGACAGCATTAACATTATCCGCATTAACAAAAAAGCCCTTCAGAATTTATAAAATTAGAGCAAATAGACCCAAGCCCGGGCTTCAAAGACAACATTTAACTGCAGTTAATGCAGTTAAAGTATTAACTAATGCAAAAGTAAAAGGCGATAAACTTGGCTCTACTGAACTGATTTTTGAGCCAGGAGATGTAGTTGAGGAAGGGGAATTTACTTTTGATGTAGGTACAGCTGGTAGTGTAACTTTGATTCTTCAAACAATTCTACCTTTAATGCTTAATAGAAAAATAAAGGTAACAATAAAAGGAGGAACGGATGTTCCTAAATCCCCAAGTATAGATTATATTAGACTTACTTTTCTTCCTTTGCTAGAAAAAATTGGAATCAAAGGTAAAATAGAATTAATAAGAAGAGGGCACTATCCGGAAGGCGGAGGAGAAATAAGAATTTATGACGTTAAAGGGGAAATTTTACCTTTCTCTTTAGTTTCACAAGGGAAATTGATAGAAATAAAAGGAATTGCTCATGTATCTTCATTGCCTAGACATATAGCTGAAAGAGAGGCAAAAGCAGCAAAAGACTTCTTATCCAAACATTTTAACGTCCCCATAAATATTGAGATTGACGTAAGAGAGAAAGAGATAAGTAAAGGTACGGGGATCGCTTTGGTTTCTGTCTTTGAAAACACTTTTTTGGGCTCTGATTCGTTAGGGGAAATAGGCAAAAGAGCAGAAATTGTAGGGGAAGAAGCAGGAAAAATTTTGTATGAAGATATAATGACTAGGGCTACTGCAGATAGACATATGGGGGACATGTTAATGCTTTATGCTTCTCTTTCTCCAAAAGCAGAATATTTAGGGGCCGAATTAACAAGTCATGCTAGGACAAATGCAGAAATTATTTCTAAGTTCTTAAATAATGCTAAAATTGAAATAAAGGGCGAAAAACCATTTTATTTTAAGAAAGAATAATGACTCGTTTGTCCTTCTCTAGGCAAGATATCATAAAGTGTAAGATATAAAGGCAAAGAGTAGCTTAACTTCTTTGTAAAGAGCAATAAATTTTATCAAATTACCTAAAGTGATCATTCATTTTATACTAAAACTAATTTAACTAATTTATCGAAAGTACAACTTTAATTTTACCAACCCAATTTGAGGTAAGAGTTTATCTCCCACTCACTTATTTCCTTCTCATAATCTTCAATTTCTTTTTTCTTTAACTCTATAAAAGTATTTACTAGTTGTTCTCCTAAATAATACTTTAGTTTTGTATCATTGTCAAGCTTTTGTAAAGCGTCTTTAAGATTTGTAGGTAAAGTAGAAACCTCATAATTAGGATCAACATCTAATCCTCTTTCTATCCCATCGATACCTGCGTATATCATAGAGGAAAGTAATAGATATGGATTTGCTAGAGGATCTGCAAGCCTAAATTCGAAGACTCCTTCATCTTTATATGTAGATGGAATCCTAATTATATAATGCCTTTCATTTCCTATTCCTGCTACATTTGGGGTATCAACTTCTTTATATCTTTTATAGGAATTGATTGTAGGTGAAGCTATAGCAAGAATCGAGCCTATATGTTCTAAGATGCCAGCCAAAAAATTATAAAGTACTTTACTCAGCCCGAGGCCTTTAGGATCTGAAGGATCCACACCAACTGGTTTATTTGAAAGATCCACAAGCTTAACATAGATGTCCATACTACTGCTTGGGTACTCTTTAAACGGCTTAGGCATAAAGGTTGAGTAAAGACGATATAATCTTGCAGTATCCCTTATTATTTCTCTTGCGGTAATTAAAGAGTCAGCGGCATTAAGCGAATTAGTCATATTAAATGTTACCTCATACTGGCCTGGACTGTAATGCTTATTTATGTACTGTACTTGTATGCCAACGTTTTCCAGGTATTTAATTAGCTCTTTTAAAAAGTTTTGTTGTTCCATTAATCCTTCCGATGAGAATGCCCTAGCTTCATCTGCAGGTATAACTTTGCCATCTTTAAAGGTTATGAGATAAAAGGCTAGTTCAAATGAGACTTGAAGATTGTAACCGAACTCATTTAATTTCTCTATTGCTCTAGTTAAAAGGGATCTTGTACATAAGGGATGAGGAGAATTGTCTGGAGTAGTAACGAAAGATAACACTCTTGCTGTCCTTTCTAAATAAGGAATTATAATAAAAGTATTTATATCTGGTACTGCAAAAATGTCACCATACCTAGATTTTATTGGCGAATCCCTAAAATCTAACAGTAAAAGAGCTTCAGAATATTCTACTCCTTTACCTTTCTCTAATATCTTTTCAAATTCTATTCTTCTTAAAGATCTACCTCTAGTATTTCCTAAAACATCAACAAACACTACTCTTACATAGTCTACTCTCCCGCTTTTTAAAATGTCGAGGACTTCCTCTCTGCTCAATTTTCTCAGCAATACTTAAACTCAAAATTTAAAAATATTAACTAAACTGAACAAAAGATATGCGGCACAGATTATTTATTTGGTATTCCCATTAAATTCTTCTTTGTTTCTTTATAATAAAGACAAAAGACAACTCTCAACTACTGGACTAAAAATCTTACTTATTTCTTAACTATATCAACTACTACGTGATAAACCCTTGGTTTTACACTTCTCACCACTCTTGAAAAAGTAACATTTGGATATTTTTTCATTGCAATTTTTTCTGGCTCTTCTCCTTCTATTTGTGTATAAAGATGTATTATACCTCCTTGTTTTACATGATTCCAAGCTACTTCGAATGCTTCATCTGCTTTTTCCGGTAATGGAGAGATTATTCTATCCGCTATAGGTAAATGTTCAATTTTTTTAAAAGCATCACCATAAATCGGAATAACTCCATATGCTTTGTTTAAATCGACATTAACCATCATATAATAGTAAGCATAAGGGTTGATATCAATCGAATACACAATGTTGGGTTTGCCTAAAACGTAAGAAAGTATTGAAAAAGGTCCGTAGCCAGCGAACATGTTTATTACTATTTCTCCTTGTCTTACTTGTTTTGCGACTCTTAAATGTTCATAAGAAAGTTTCGAGGAGAAAAACACTTTCGTTATATCAAGAAAATACTTGCATCCATGTTCCTTATAAATTGTCTCACTTCTCTTTTCACCAGCCAAATGAACAAAAGTAGAAAGCCTATATTCACCCTTTGTATCTCTATAATGACCCCATACCGATTTAATGTAAGGTATTTTCTCTAATATAGCTTCAGCAAACGGTTTTACATCTTCAGGGGATTTATCAAAAGGTATTGCTAATACTGCTATATCACCTACTATTTCTACTCTTTTCCATAGCCCTAATTCTCTCGCCAAGTCTTTTATCAACTTCTTCCACCCTCTTTAATCCCTCTTCAACATCTTTTAACCCTACATTTAATGGTACTCCTCCATCTAATACTGCTTCTCCATCTACAAATACGGTTTCTATAGAATATCCAGAATAAAGTAGTGTTTCATAAGGTGAATTAAAATCTAGCGGAAAAGCTGGAGGTTCCCTATACTCATATATTACGAGATCCGCATTAGCGTTAACTCTTAAATATCCAGAGTCAATGCCTAGTTGTTGATAGCCCCAGACTGTAATAGCTTTAAAAGCTTCCTCTGCAGTTAGCATTAACCTAGTTGAAGCATAAGCTGCCTCAAATCTAATGTCAAACATAGGACTTAGATCAAGAGCTACTGAAGGCTTAAATTCACTTAATGGAAACTTTGCCACTTCAAATGAGGGAGTAAATGACAGATAAATATTATTGCTCTTTATAAAATCTAAATCTGTTCTTGATCCTCCACCTAATGCAATTACTGTCTTAGGTAAATCTACTTTTTTAAAGAAACGTAAATCTACAGTTCTCTCAACTAGTACTGCCACATCATATTGCTTAGCCAACTCAAAAGCTTCTCTTGCTGCCTCTTGATTGCACACTTTTAAAATTACGTTGTTAGCACCTTGATGAGACCACCTATTATACATAAGTTTAAACTCCTTTTCCCAATCTGCAGGGGAATTTGCACAGCCTACAGGAACAGCTATTATTGGCTTTAATCCTACATTAGTTACAGCTCTAGCTACTGGGTCGAGAAATTTATCGCTAAAAGTTACCGTTGTCACACCAGAACGCAAAAGATGATATGCCCCTAATAGGGCTAAATAATAAACGTCATTATTACTAATTACAGAGAGTAAATCGTTAGCATTAATTTTTCCGTTAAATATTCTATATCTAAAAGGATAAAGAGTTAGAAATGTATGAATGGAAATAAAACTAGGTGAAAGTAATCTGTCCCAACCGCCAACGTCCAGTTCCGCATCTTCATAACCTGAAGGTTCTTCATAACTTATGACTTCTATTTTATTGTTATTAACACCAACATAAACTTTTTTTAGTGGTTGTTCTGCACCTAAGGCTATTCCTGCTCTAATAATGCTTTTCATTTCTAACTACACTTTAACATTATATGGACTATATTAAATTACTTGAAGAAGAACTAAACACTAACTACAAAGTTAACTCTGATATTCAGCTTGACGAAGGTTATGTAGTTGGGGCAGGAGACTCTTATGCAGCTGGGTTAGTTGTGCAAGAGAAAAAGAAGGGAAAAGTGTTTGTTTTAGACCCTTATGAAGCACTAGATTTTAATTTTGATAAGCCTGTCATAGTTTTATCGGTTTCTGGAAAAACTAAATATAACGTCTTGCTAGCCAAAAAATTAAGAAATAAAACAAGAGTCATCACAATAACTGCAAATTTAGAGTCACCTTTAGCTAAAGAGTCTAAAGAAATAATAGAATTGCCATATAAACCAAAGGCTAGACTTCCAGGCTTTCTATCTTTCTTAATGTCACTCTCAGCCTTATATTCCATTTTTAGAATAGAAGAGGATAAAGAAGAAGGCAAAAGTTTTAATATAGAGAAAAATCCATTCTTTGTAGGAAAAGGAGAAAATTATGGTGTAGCTTATTTTGCAAGCTTAAAAATGGCTGAAATATTTGGAGAGCCTTCAAATTACGAGAGATTAGAACTTTTTGTCCATGCACCAATTTTTAGCAGTAGAAATAGACAAATAGTCATATTTTCTTCTGGGGATGAAAGGGAAAAAACCCTGAAAAATTTAATAGATTATACTAGAGTGGAAATGACAGAATGTATAGGAGCCTTTTGTAATACAAAAAGTTTGCTTCGCTCCTTAATATTGAAAATGAGAAGGGAAAATTGGAACAGGATTTACTTCTTAGAAGATGAAAAGATACTAAATATTAGTTCTGAAATGATATACTAACTACTGCGTGTAACTTTAAGAAAAGTAAAAACTGGGGAAAAATAAGATGGGGAAAGTTTATATCATAGGTGGAGGTCCAGGAGATCCCGAACTTATAACTCTAAAAGCTTACAACATACTTAAGCAAGCAGATGTTGTAATTTATGATAGGCTTGTCCCAAAAAGTTTGATAGAAGGGTTAAAGGCTGAATTAATTTATGTAGGTAAAGAAATAGGGGATGCCAATCTTCAAGAGTATATAAATCGTCTTTTGGTTGAGAAAGCTAAAGAGCACAAAATAGTTGTCAGATTAAAAGGAGGAGATCCTTATGTTTTTGGAAGAGGAGAAGAAGAATGTATTTATGTGCTAAGTAATGGAATAGAATGTGAGGTTGTTCCAGGAGTAACTAGTGCAATTGCTGTGCCAACATATGCTGGAATACCAGTTACAAGCAGACTTGTTTCTTCATCTTCCGGTTTTACTGTAATAACAGCTACGAGGGCAGAAGGAAAACTAATAGACACTGATTATATACCAAAAAAAGGTACTTTAATAATTCTTATGGGAATCCATGTAATTAAAGAAATTGAAAGTATCTTATTGAAAGTGAGGGACAGAAATGAACTAGTAGCTGTAATAGAAAATGGCACTACTGAAAAGCAAAGAGTATTTATAGGAAAACTTGAGGAGTTATCTAAAATTGTTGAAACGAATAACGTAAAATCGCCTGCAATAATAGTTGTAGGTGAGGTTGTCAAATTAAGAGATAAGCTCTGGAAGCTAACTTAAAAAACTTATATGCGTAAATAAAAATATGAAAGTTAAAGATCCTGTATGCGGGGCGGAAATAGAAGATTCTACGCCCTACAAATTTGTATATAAGGGGAAGACTTACTATTTCTGTAGTCCAATGTGTATGGTCGAGTTCAAAAAGAGACCAGAAAAGTATATAAATTAAATTTTCCATTCTATTTCTATGTATCCTCCTAAGTTTGGTTATGTGATCCCAGAAAATTTAAATGAGGCTTTAGAGTTCCTTGAGGAACATCCAGACGCTAAACCATTAGCTGGCGGACAGAGTTTAATCCGCCAGTTAAAATTGAGACAAATAAGACCTTCTTATTTAGTAGAGATTAGAAGATTACCTTTAGATTATATTAGGAAAGAAGGAAATATTTACAAGATAGGTGCCTTAACCACACATTATACTCTATCTAAGTCACAAATACCATTATTAAATGAGACAGCAAGTAAAACGGCAGACCCGCAAGTTAGAAACATGGGAACTATTGGAGGTGTTGTAGCTCTAATGCATCCTGCAACTGATAATTTTGCTGCACTAATTGCGATGGATGCAAAAGTTAAAATAACTAGTAGAAAGCAAGAGAGAATAGTTGATTTTTCGTCATTCCAGAAAGGTAGGTTTAAAGCAGATCTTAGTCCTGGTGAGTTAGTAACAGAGATTCAAATACCCACTTTTGAAGGCTATAAGTTCTCTTATCAAAAGCTTGCAAAGAGAATTATAGATCACCCAATAGTAGGGGTAGGAGTATTAGTAAAACTTTCTGGTGATACAATAGAGGATATAAGAATAGGTATTACAGGTGCTAGCGATGTTCCAGCAGTTAGAGCTAAAGGGGCAGAAGAGGAATTATTAGGTAAGAGAATAAACGATGAAATTATTGAAAAAGCGGCAAATAGAGCAATGGAAAGTGTAAATCCGGCATCCGATCTTGTGGCATCAGCAGAATATAGAAAGAAAATGGTAAAAGTTTTAACTAAAAAAGCAATATTGAATGCGTTAAAGAGGTGAGAAAAATGAAAGTTATTAAACCAGATGAAAAAGTAAAGATCACACTAACAATCAATGGACAAAAATATGAGACAGAAGTTGAACCTAGAAAACTTTTAGTTCATGTGCTTAGAGAGTTGGGCTTTACTAGTGTACATGTAGGATGCGACGACTCATACTGTGGCGCTTGTACAGTAATTATGAATGGAAAGAGTGTGAAATCTTGTACAGTATTAGCAGTTGAAGCGGACGGAGCAGAAATTCTGACAGTAGAGGGATTAGCTAAAAACGGTAAACTTCATCCAATTCAGGAAGCATTCTGGGAAAACCATGCCCTTCAATGTGGTTTCTGTACTCCAGGATTTATAATGCAAACCTATTGGTTATTACAGGAGAAGCCTAATCCAACAGAAGAAGAAATAAGAGAAGGAATTTCTGGCAATATATGCAGATGTACCGGATATCAAAATATAGTAAAAGCAGTTAAATCTGCTGCAGAGAAATTAAGTCAGACTCCGTATCAACGTCAACAATAACTTCTTTTCCTGCCTCTACAAAACATACATCTTTTCTATTTTTCAGAATTTCTCTAGCTCCTATATCTCCTTCTAGTTTCATAAGTTGAGAATACAAAATCCTAGAAATTAGAACAGGGTTTCCTCTTATACCTTGATATACTGGTATAATAGCTGAACATTCTGGCCTATATGCCGATATAATTCTCTTTATTGTATCTTGAGTCAAAAGTGGCATATCAGCTAGAACTATTAGGACTGCATCGTAATCCTGAAAGAATCTTAACCCAAGTTTTATTGATTCGCTAATCCCAAACCTCCATCTAGGATTATAAATTACAATTTCGTCCTTTAAATACGGTAATAACTCTTCCGCATATCTCCCAACTATTATAACTCTATCTAGAAAACTTACAGCTTCTATGACAATTTTTATAATAGGCTTTCCATTAAAATTTACTAAGAGCTTATTTCTTCCAAACCTCTTTGCTTCTCCTGCAGCTAATATTACTGAACCAATTTTCATCAAAGATAAATACTAAAAACATTTTATAATAAACTTATGAAATTTGAAGGAGAAGTGCAAGTGCCCATTTCATCCGAACAGTTGTGGAATTATATAATAGATCCAGAAAAAGTGGCTTCTTGTTTTCCGGGCATAAAGAGTATAAGTAAGGAAGGTGACGAATATAAGGTAATTGGAACTGCTGGAATAGGTTTTATTAAAGGGGAGTATAAGGCGAGTGTCAAATTTCTTCAAATAGACCCCTCAAGAAAAACTGTTTCTCTTTTAGCGAAAGGTAATGGATTAAACAGCAATGTTGATCTAACCGCTGTATTGACCGTTTTAGAAAATCCAACTAGGCTGAAATATTCTGCGGATGTAAAAATAAGCGGCGTAGTAGCATCTATTGGAATTAGGCTTTTAGATTCGGCCGCTAGCAAAATTTTAAATGACTTGTTTGACTGCATAAAAACAAAGGCCGGCACAACATGAAAATTATAAGGTAAAGAAAAAATTAGCAAAAGGAAAAATCTGCAACTGCCATTAAGACAATGATAACTAGTTTAAGATCAATAGCCAGAGCAAAAGATTAGGAATCGGGACACAAAGTTACTTTAACATTAATATAGGTTCACACAATTTTGCCAAGAAACCTACATTGTAACTGAGAAAATAGATCCTTGTGTAGCATACATGTCATCTTAGCTTATTAGTTCTGTTATCACTCCTAAGCCTCTTGTCCTTCCTTCTCTAAATACAAATATTTGACCTTTTTCAATATATTCTGGCCTATAAAGAAATGAGAGAAGAACTTCCGAGGAATCTCCTGTTCTTAGGTAGCCTTTAGCTATTTTTTCAAACTTTACTGCCTGCCTTATAGTATAAAGATGAAGCGTAGCTACATACCCTTCTCTAATTGTAGTAGGATGATGCAAAACAACCACTTTAGCCTTAAATCTCTTATAAGCACCAAAGTTATTTTTCACTAGCACCATACCTTTCCTTAAATGGTCTTTTTCTACCCCTTGTATTGCGAAAGTTGCAATACTACCGGAATTTACCTTATCTACAAATACTCTATTTACTTGTATTGTTTTCACTTTTACTTGTTTAAATTCTCCAAAATCTGTAGGACCTATATAATAAGTGTCATTAGATTTTACGCTACCCCTAATTACAGAACCTAAAACTACTGTTCCAACACCAGTAACGTTGTATATTTCATCAATGTAAACAAGAGGGTCTTGTGAAGCCTGAACATTTTCAGTTTTTTTAACAGGGGGTAACATACTTAAAAACTTTAGAAGTAAACCTAGTCCTTCGCCAGTAACATTAGATACTTTAAATATAGGAACTACTCTGCCAGTTTTCATTGCTAAAATTGCATTAAGAATGTCTTCCTCACTTTCTACTTCCATTATTAGCCGGTTAATTCCTGGTATTTTGAGAATGTTTTTTATATCATTAACTATTTGATTAATTCTCTCTTTGCTATATTTATCGATTTTAGTTATAACTATAAAAATTGGAAAACGTAAAACAGATGCTATTGCGAGATGTTCTTTGCCCATTGTTGATAATCCGTCGTCTGCACCCACTACCAACATTACATAATTTACTTCATAGCCTAACAGTCCTTTTAATGTGGTCCTTAAATATCTTTCATGTCCTCCTAGATCTATAAGTCTGACAATTTTAGAGCTGTTTAATGTGACTTCTGCCTCATCTAATGGGTCTTTTAAATTCCAGTTAACTACCTCGTTGTTATCTTTAAATCCAAGAAGTCTTAATGTTATTGAAGACGTTCTACCAGATATAACTTCATGTAGATGATTAGCAACTAGAGCCCTCAAGGTGCCATTTCCATCATCTAATTTGCCAAAAATCAAGACTCCAGTTAAGGTACTCTTCCCAGCATTAACGTGCCCCATTACTGCTATATTAACTTGCACTGGTATAGGATCTTTATGGATCCTTATTAGAACTTCAGCAATATACTTTCCTTTTTTAGCCTGAACTTTCCTAACATGAACAATTTTTGCATTTATTAATGAGGCAATTTTTGAGAGAATTTCTAAACTTTTATTTAATTCTTCTTCTGACAAGCCTAAAACTTCTCCATCATCACTAACCCCAATTATATAGAATGCTTCGCCTCCTCCTTCTTCTAGTCTATATTTCATCTGAGAAGCTAATTCTTGTAGCCGGTCTTCGTCTATCTCGTTAAGAATAAGCTTATATTCTATCTTACCTTCTTCGCTCTCCTTAGGATATTTCATCTTAGCACATTCAACAATAAATAATTTGTACCTTGATTTTAAAATTTATATGATAAAATGAGTGAACCAAAATTACTCTATGAAGGAAAACATATATGCCCAGTATGTAATAGAGAAACGCTTATTGTAAGAGAGTACATTTACGAAGCTCCTAAAGCCGGAAAATTATTGCTATCAGTATGGGAATGTGAAAGCTGTGGCTTTAGAGTAAGAGATGTAAAGCCTTTTGAGACCTTAAGTCCTATAAGGATAGAGATGAAGGTTGAAGGAAAAGAAGATTTAAATACATTTGTGTACAGGTCGGCCTTTGCAAATGTAATTATCCCAGAATTAGGGGTAGAAATAACTGCTGGTGCTGGATATCAAGGGGTAATAACAACTATAGAAGGAATTTTAGAAATAGTAATCGATCAAATTACAGATTGTAACGAGGAAACGTGTAAAGATATCTTTAAAGCAAAAGAGGGAGAAAAACCATTTACTTTAATAATTGAAGATCCTAGTGGATTAAGCTTTGTTCAAAGCGAAAAAGCTACAGTTAAAAAAATGGAGGTTACTCAACCTTAATTTCTGTTCCACTTTCTTGTGACTCTTTCTTCTTTAATGTTACTTGAAGAACACCATTATTATATGTTGCTTTAGCGCTTTTCTCATCAACTTCCGCTGGCAGCTCAACCTCTTTGTAGTACTTTCTGTCTTCTCCTTGAGCCTGAATTATTACTTTCTTACCAGTTACCCTCACTTTGATTTGATCTTTACTAACACCTGGTACTTCTGCAACAACCCTAATTTCATCTCCTCTCTCTATAACATCAACTAAAGGCTCTCTTTCTTCACTTATAATTGGTTTCCCTCTACGACTCCTAACGTTGCCAAACTCTTCAATTTTTGGCACACCATCAGGACCTACCGTTATTCTAAAGCCATAAACGTAGGGACCGTAAGTTTTACCTTTTCCCTCCTCAAATCCAAACCTCATAAATTCTTTTTCAAATCTCCTTATCTCATCTTCCATTTCTCTAATCATCTCGTCAAATAAATCAAAAATATCTCTATACTTCTTTGACATAGTTTATCCCAACTATAACTTAGAATTTAGAGATTAAAAAATCAATTAGTCTCTTGATTGCACTAACTCTAATAAAACCCCCATTACGCTTTTAGGGTGAACGAAGGCAACAAGATGACCTCTTGCTCCAGGTCTTGGCTTTTTATCAATTAGTTGAAACCCTTGGATCTCTAGTTCTTTTAATGAGGCTTCAATATCACTAACCCTAATCGCCAAATGATGTAAACCTGGACCTCTATTCTTAAGGAACTTAGCTATAGTGTTACTCATATCTTCATGTTTAATTGGCTCTAAAAGTTCAACGGCAGTTTCTCCGATTTTCCCAGTTAAAAATGCAACTTTAATTCCTCTATCTTCTAAAACTTCTTGATGTACCAACTTCATTCCTAATTTTTCAGTATAAAACTTTATTGCCTCGTCTATATTTTCTACGACAATTCCTATATGGTCTATGTTTTGGGTCTCCATCAGTATATTTCTACGTTTTTAATTTAAAAATTTGTTTAAAAAAGCAAAAAGTTTTATAGTGTTTAAACTTATATGAACTGTAGGGACTTAAGATTGGATATTGAAGATAAGATTAAAGAAAGTTATCAGCAGTGGGAAGAAAAAGTACTTAAACCTTGGCTAAGCAAATGGCCAGAAAGAAAAAAATCGTTCACAACACCTTCTGGTATTGAAGTCAAGAGACTTTACACACCATTAGATATAAAAGGGTCTTACGAAGAGAAAATTGGTTATCCAGGACAATATCCTTTTACAAGAGGCATCTATCCTACAATGTATAGGGGAAGATTATGGACAATTAGACAATATGCAGGATACGGTTCAGCTGAAGACACAAATGAAAGATTTAGAAAACTTCTTCAAGCGGGAGAAACAGGCCTTAGTATGGCTTTTGATTTACCCACCCAATTGGGCCTAGACCCTGATCACGTTTTAGCTTTCACTGAAGTTGGAGTTGTAGGCGTTTCAATGTTTCATTGGAAAGAAATGGATATAGTGATGAATCAAATCCCCCTTGATAAAGTTTCGACCTCCATGACAATAAATGCGACTGCAATAGAAATCTTGTCAATGTATTTAGCAGTAGCAGAAGCTAGAGGAATAGACAAAAAATTGTTAGATGGAACAGTCCAAAATGATATATTAAAGGAATATATTGCAAGAAAGAACTATATTTATCCTCCTGAACAATCTATGAGATATACAGTTGATTTAATAGAATATTCTACGAAAAATATTCCAAAATGGCACCCTATAAGTATAAGTGGATATCACATTAGGGAAGCTGGTGGTGATGCAGTACTTGAAGTAGCTTTCACATTAGCTGATGGAATAGAGTATGTGAGAAAAACCATAGAAAGAGGAATACCTGTAGATGAATTTGCTCCAAAGCTTTCCTTCTTCTTTGCAGCTTATACAAACATATTTGAGGAAGTGGCTAAGTTTAGAGCAGCAAGGAGAATGTGGGCAAAAATAATGAAAGAATGGTTTAACGCAAAAAAGCCAGAGTCAATGATGTTAAGATTTCATACACAAACTGGTGGTGCGGAACTAACAGTCCAGCAACCAGAAATTAACATTGTAAGAACAACACTACAAGCTTTAGCAGCGGTACTTGGTGGAACACAAAGCTTACACGTAAACTCCTATGATGAAGCGATGGCTTTACCTACTGAAAAAGCAGCAAAAATAGCAATTAGAGTTCAGCAAATTATAGCATATGAAAGTGGGGCGGCTGATACAATAGATCCTTTAGCTGGATCCTATTATATTGAAAGTTTAACTGACGAAATTGAAGAGAGGGCCTGGAAAATAATTGAAAAAATTGAAGATATGGGAGGAATGATGAAAGCAATAGAGAAAGGATATCCACAAGCGGAAATAGCAGAAAGTGCCTATAAGATACAGAAAAGAATTGAAAGTGGCGATCTAGTTAAAGTAGGGGTCAACATGTTCTATGAACCAGATTGGATAGGGACAACAGAAGTATTTAGAGTGAACCCAGTAGTAAGAAATAGGGTGTTAGAACGCTTGAAAAAATATAGAAGTGAGAGAGACGAAATAAAGTGGAGAGATTCGTTAAATCAACTTAGAAAAGCAGCAGAAAAAGAAAATGAGAATCTATTCCCATATATATTCAATGCAATAAAAGCTGGCGCAACAGTGGGAGAAATAAGCGGGGTCTTAAGAGAAGTTTGGGGAGAGTACAGGGAACCGATTATTTTCTAAGTTTATTAAGTATCTCAAGATATCTTTCTTTTTTATCTACTGGGGCTCCTATGTCTTCTCTTACTACTTCCCATTTGTCCCAAGGAAATATTATCCATTTATCGACCATCTTATAATAATAATCAGGATATTTTCTTGACCAGGGCTTTACATAAATTGCAGCAGATCTAATTATAGAAGGATTATACATCGTTAAAATATTGTTTACTGCATCTAATGTTTCTCCTGTATCTACCACATCATCTACAATGAGAACCTTTTTATTTTCAATACCATCTACATATACAGCTTTAATTACTGGTTTTCTTCCCCTTTCTTCTACACCCTTGTAAAATTTGATATCAATGTATTTAATTTCCTTTATTCCAACCGCATCTGAAATAAGCTTAGCTGGTATTACACCGCCAGTAAGAACTGCAACAAGAACGTCAGGAATGAAATTCTCATTAATCATTTTTTCTACTATATAGAGTATTCCTTCCTCTATTTCTTCCCATTTAGGTACATAATATTCAGGCATTTAATATCACCAAAGGAATATACATTTCATCTTCTGATAGCCCGCCGTGATGACCTTTCAATTTTGTATAGTTATCCATTTCATCTTTAAATGAGTAAATATATGCTTTGTTATCTGTTGGTACGGCTATAAAATCTGCATAAATCTGATTCGTTCCAACTAGTTTTTCGAAGTCTAATTTGTCAAAAACCCTTAGCTCAGGATATTTATGATAAAGAAAAGTCTTGAGTTCAGATCTAGTAATAAAGAATAAGGCTCTTGAATCTCCATACGGTGGTAAATCAAGCAACTCTAATAGTTCGCTATCAGAATTTAATAGTATATGAGAAGACACTTCTACGTGACCATGATCACTTGTTATAATAAACGTATATTCTTTATGATAAGAAGCTATTTGTTTAACGCCTTCAAAAATATCTTTTATTGCTTGTTTAACCGGTAAAGATGAAGGGCCATGTTTATGGGCAAGTGAATCTATATCTGGAATGTAAAAATAAACAAAATCGTAATTGTCTTTAAGTATATCGTTAAACTCGTATAACGCATCCCAGTAATTTGAATAAGTTTTTGTTGCGCTTACTCTACCATGGGTAGCCATAGTAAATTCTGCATTTTCAATTCCTTTTGGAACAACAGCTGCCGTTTTTTTGTCTTTTACGTCTGTTAAATAGCTTTTTACATTAGGGAATGCACTAACAAATTTTATGCTCTGACTAATAGAATCTCTCGTTTCTACAGGAGGATATGTATATTTAAGTGCGTTTGTAATTCCCCCTAGCCTTTTTGAGAAAGTAGTATAACCTAAAATTTTATGTTCACCAGGCAACTGAGCGGTAAAAAGGGTAGTTATAACTGTTGATGTAGTTGAGGGGAAGACGGTAGTTATTTTGCTTTCTATTTCATAGCCCATATTTCTGAGCATATTATATCCAAGACCATCAAGAAGGACTAATGCTAACCTTTTACCCGGAATATTAATTTTATTGCCTTTACAATCTCTTTTTACTTCCAAAAAGTCAGCAATGCCGCAAGCTAAATTGTAAATACTATTCTTGTTGTAATCGGGATAAACAAAACTCATACCACTAAAGTTTTATTCAAGTAATTAAACTTTATCTAGGATGAGTTCGACCGAATTGCTTCTTGTCTTAGCTTATATTGCAATGAGTATATCAATAATAGGGGCAGTAGCTGTAATAATAATCAGGATTAGAGGGGGTGAATAAAATTTACGATGCAGTAATAATAGGTGGAGGTCACAACGGTTTAGTTACTGCATCCTATTTAGCAAAGGAAGGACTAAAAGTAGCAGTTTTTGAAAGAAGAAATATTGTAGGAGGGGCTGCAGTTACAGAAGAATTAT
>ERZ1684502.25-NODE-25-length-52363-cov-1539.620689_pt1 | contig 52363 bp, 45 predicted proteins | sample MGYA00580192_ERZ1684502 | MGnify/ENA primary metagenome ERZ1684502 (study PRJEB41476, sample SAMN13258264) | hydrothermal vent metagenome | biome: caldera [ENVO_00000096]; feature: acid hot spring [ENVO_00002120]; material: acidic water [ENVO_01000358] | place...
CTACTGGCACAGTAGAACCATAGTATAACAATTGAGGAGTTCCAATAAAAGATGGATACACGTAATTTGTTTCCGTCAAATTCCCTATTTCTACTGTCCCGCTAGGTGTTGTTATTGTATATGAGTTCTCGTAAGTGAATGGTGATTCAATATACAGATAGGTATATCCGCTAATGTTTTGCATTTCCAGTACAACGCCATTCTCACTTATTGTTTTTGGTGATGACAAAGCTGTAGGTATTCCATAAGAAACATTGATTATTATAATTCCAAAGGAGTAAGAGAGAACGTCTGATGAGTTTGTCGCATTTGCAATTTCAGTGTATATATAAGCGTAATAAATCCCTTGGGGTGTTCCATTGGGAATTTGAACACGGAGTGAGTTACCCAATAAGTAGGCACCCGGATAATATGAATATTGTGGCTTAAAGAAACCAATGTCAGTAGAAATGGATGTATATGGCACAGTTCCATTTGGTATTGAAGAGAATGAAACATTGAAAATGTAAATTTTCCCTGGTTGAGCGTTTAATACATAAACATTGGGCTTTCCGTTGATGTAAGTTGTTATTGGCGAATATGAAGAGTGATATACATGAACATATAAAGTTTGGCTTTCAACAGATATATTATAGTTTCCTACTTTAAGAGATATTGGTACAGCTTGATAGGAATATGGAGATAGCGTTACTGTATTATAGAGCGAAGAATTAACATATACTGGAACACTTTCTTGTGTAAAAGTGGGGTTAAAGAGATATAGATTAAAAGTCGCTGAAGAACCAGTAGTAGTTATCCCTATGACACCTTGTGGATAATAGCCAGAGTAATATGGCGTTGGCGCTACGTTAACAATTACTTGTTGGCTTGTTGATAAAGAAGAAAAAGTTATTGTACTTATGCTTAATATTAATATTCCTAGCAGTATTAGGTGAAGCTTTCTTTTCGCAATCATGTTGATGTTCTTAATTATACAAAAGCTATTAAGTGTATTGCAAATAATATCAAGGCCTAATCCTTAAATCGAGTTAAGATAAACAAGATAGGAATTAATTTTTTGCTTTAATCTTTACGAGGATTTTGTTTATGATCGATTTTCATAGCTTCAATCTTGTTTACTTTACCATTTTTTGATAAATGATAGAAAGATGACTGGGTTAAAGATTCGAAGTTGTATATGAAAGTTTATTTAAAAAACGGTAAGTCATTTGTATACAAGTGTATACAAAGCTTTATAAACAGATACTCTTTCTTTTTTGTCAGAAGTGCCATGAATAAAACCCTAGGCCTGATCCTATCTATTCTCTTCATATTTGAAATATTCCTAATTGGAATACCGTTAACAACAACGCAAGCAACTACGTTACCACCTCTAAATAACGGCATTGCAGTATATCTACCAAACTATAATACAACAGTTTTTGTATTTAACGTTAATAATATAACGCTTAGCAAGACAAATGTTTCCGTTCTAGCATCTGCATTTTACAACTATTTTGAAGTAAGTTTAAACTTTAACGGAACCATTTATAAATTGCCACTATATTATGTTTCAAATGCTAACAAATATGACGTTTACTTTGCATATAACCCAACTACTAACAAGATTGAGTATGTAATAATCTTAGCCTATGTAATTGGGAAATATCTTTCGTCGGGCATAACAGTACGTGCATCTGATGTACTACAAGAACTAGGCATAACAAATTTAGCCATAACTAATGAATTTGAAACACCTACTCCAGTAACTGAATTGAACTCCACTAACATCGTCTACGCTGCCTTCCAAAATAAAATTATTCCTCAAAGTGTTTGCAATGATTTACAAAATCCACAGAATACAGCTCCTTATTTCTTCTATGAGCATGTAGCTGGTTATATATCTGGTACTATAAGTCTTTACTCGGTTTCAATACCCGCTGGCTATACGACTAATTATGTCTTGGTATTTGCCCCATTGAGCTTTATACCCCCAGGATTCTTCAATCCATTACAGCAGTCTGGAGCCTTAGGTTCAAAATTGCAATCTGTAGCATCCACTAGGCCATATATCTGGGGAAGAGCACTGATAAATACAAGCATAATTGATCCATTTATATCATCAGGGACAGAACCATTACTATTCCAGTTGAACTATTCAACTTCAGGTGCATTACAGATTAATATGGCTCAAGTGGCATGGATAAGTGCTATAACAAACTTCCCAAGCAGTTTAACATATCTGTCTTATAACTTCTCCAATGGCTATGTAAGCTTCATTGGAATTATAACTGGAGGTGATAATGCAACTGTAGAAATTAATGGAGTACCAGTTCCTTCCCCGATAAGTGGGGCTACAGTTCTAAACATAAGTGACCCAACTTATCAGTATAATATATCATTAATAGCAATAACACCTCTAGCTAAGAAGAATGGAACTGTGATTCAGTACGTCTCTAACTTGACATATTACTATTATAACGGAATATCACAGCAACCAGTTCTTGGTCAATTCTATTATTACAATGGAACAACTAAAACTTATACCCCTACTTTGCCAGTATATGGTTATTATGCTCCACCAGGATCTAAGATAACTATTACCGGTACATTTAATGGAGTAACCAAGACTATAACTATTACAATAGGAAGTACTCCTAGCATAACAGTTTATACATCATATGTTTCATTGTATGCATCGGCATATGAAATAGTACCTGCACAGTTCACTGGTTATGTAACTCATTCAGGGATATTGTCTACTCCACCAACAACTATTACTCTTAAGGGTACAACACAGTTCCAAGTCGTTGCAAATATGACTGCTGAATATGAAACTTCCAATGTTACTTTATTAACAAACGCCACATTAACGTTTAGCAAAGTTTATTTAAACTATGTATCATTTAATGGCATTATAGTTACTCCAGCTTATCCATTTATAAATGGTACTACAGCAATGCAATATTTAGTTACTTCTGAATACCAGCAAATAGGACAAAATTATGAAACTGAAATACTAGGATCTCAAATTGAGATGACGACAGGTACTATGTATGGACTATTGAACTTATTATATTCACAAAACTTAGGTTACTTCACTACCACTATATCGGTTCCTTCGTCAGAGTTATCAACAGGGTATGCTGTACAAACGGGTAGCGGGCCTATGCAATTAGAGTTTACAACAGCATTGCCACAAGAATCATATGAAATGATGGTAGAACTTGGTATATGGAATAATGAGACCGTGGTTAGCGTATCAGCTTATGATCTATTTTACGAAGTTCCAACAAAGAACACAGCATCCTTCTACGCAATCATTATTCCTCCAAGGATAATCACTTCTGCGGTAACTCCACAAAGCTTTATATGCGGTAATGCTCCGTATGTTGAGATTTATGATCCAGATGCAATATTAGTGCCTGGCAATCCTACTGGTAACTTCACTTATGCTATAATTTCATCACCTCAATACGGGGTCTATATATCGGTACCCACTTCACCTTCAACAGCTGTATCCGTCCCATTAACGTATCCTTCATGGTATCATGTCCAGCAATTGGCGGTAATAGCTTATAGTGGTAATGTGTATTACTACACCTATAACCCCACTTATAATGAATGGATGCTCAACTTGAATGCCACCTTTACTGAAGTTAATGGCGAATTGCAAGTTTACCTCGTTAAAAACGGTGGTATATACGGACCATATAATGTGTATGCAAATAATGCCTCTGAGATAGTTAATTTACAATATTATGCAGACAATAATCCAACTGTAAACTTCTACTTCGAGCAGACATCCCCATCATTAATGTCTTTGTATTTAGCTGGGCTAAATGTAAGTTATAGTAATATCTTATTATCGCCAGAAAAACAAATAGGATACATAGAATTAACTCCAACAAATGCATACTACAATATTACTAACTATGTAACATTCACCGGACATTCATCACTAGAAGTTGTAGGTGCAAACACCCTCAAGGCAACTACACCAGTTTCATCATTTGTTGGTGCCACTGTCTACTACAAGTATGTATCTACTGACTACGCTGTATACCACGATTTCATGAAGACAGGTCAGTATATGGTGCAAGCTCAAATTACTGTGCCAAATGTTACTGCAAAATTGTACTTTGCTAACTCAATTACTCCACTATATGCAACTGCTACTCAACTATACTACTATGAACCCTACTATGCTGAGAAGACCTCAGCATATCTAAGCATAGGCACTGGTGGACAATTAACGCTGTATCCTAAAAACTTAGACTTGGCAAAGATCCTTAATGTTAGTGTAACATTATCTAACGGAAATATGTACACAATAGCATTAACGACAAAGAACATCACCACTCTATTCGTATCATTAATTGCACAGCAACTACAATACTGTAACGGAACATATGAATTTGAAATTAGCATTCCAGGCTTGGAGAGCATATTAGGCTTGAATGCCCAGCAATTAAATGGTAGCACACTAACAGTCTCAGTATATGACTATGTTACTCATGAGACATTAGTAGCAAGTACAAAGTTAGTAGCTCTAAAAGAGTTAACTTTAGTAAAAGCACAGCCTGGTAAAGTGTTCTACTTCCTAACATTCAAAGCATCAACTGTTACATTAACAGCATCTACACCATGGTTCATAGCTACAAGCATGTATAAAGAACCAGCACTCCACTTAACTGATTATGAATATGCTCATACCAATCCAACAAGCATATTGCACTTAACAATAGACAGTATAACTGTATATCACAATGGCTATAAGGCAATGGTATACTATAACGCAACAAGCGGAAGAACAATAGCAATTAACGTATATGGTAAAGTAGTAGCAAACTATTCTGGTAACTTATTACCAACAATATCTGAAACAGATGCAGATAGTGGAATGTTCAATGGAACACTACCATTCAAAATTATACCAAATACTACTGTAACCTCATTAACATTAAGCGGAATATCTCTATACACCAATGGAACATTGGCAATAATGCTATCGAACGGTAGTGTAGTACCATTAGGACCTGCAGGATTGTTCGTATTGCCAATATTAACATATCAAGGAAAATTAATAGGATATAATGCAAATGTATCAGTAACTGTATCTGATCCAGTAACCAATGTAACAGTATCAACATATTTAGAATCTGCTAACATAACACCAATTAGATTAGCTCCTGTTCCAACAATTCCACCAATATCTCATGCCCCAGTAGGAAACTATTACTACACATCACCAATAACTATAACTCCATCTAGCCCAGTAATTAACATATATGCAACTAGCGTAATACCATATCCATATGAGTTCTATATAATTGCAATAGCCAGGCCAGGTGTAAATGCATCTTCAACAGCTCCAGTAGTATACTACTCATACCAGGCAGTAGTTGCTAAGCCAGCTTTAGGGATATCATCACAGCCCTACATAGAAGTAGCTGTGCAAATGAGCGGAATTATCTCATTACCACCAGGTACCTATACAATACAGATGTTTGCAGTGCCATTCTCACAAGGTCCAGCAATCTCTGAATATCCTGCAAGCTTAGTCTTTACTAACGTAACTGTAGAGTAAGGGGGATTATGAAAGGTTTTAAAAGTCAATCAATGTTTTTTATTTTGTTAGGATTTAAAGGGTGAAAAAGTATGAATATGCGTTTCGTTCTCGGTATAATTTTATCGATAATAGTTATATCGTTAGGTTTTAGTGGATTTGCAACTGCGGCGACTGGTATTCAAGTAATATCTCCTCAAAACGGTCAAACATTTTATTATGGTCAGCAGTTAATAATTGTAGCAAAGTATATTCCTAATACTGTAGCCACAGTTTATTTGGTTCATGGAACTACTAGCATAGCAGAGGGGACATACACCTTTAACTCTACTGGATATATAACTGTCGATCTAGGCAAATTTGGATCTGGCAATTTAGCTCAGCCTGGTGAATACGTAATAGATATAGATGTGAGCTCACCCTCATTTACAGCCACTAATGTAACAGTATACTATAAGCCATTTGAGGGCACGATAATTGCTCAAGTTCAAAATGAACAGCATTTGCCGTTATCTGGTGCAATGGTCTATCTATATAATACCACTGCAGGTATTCATAGTCTTATAGCTACTGCAATAACAAACTCAACAGGCTTGGCAGTCTTCCATGTTACAGCCTTTAATTTCACTCAAGATTTCCAAGTAGTAGCTACTGAAGCTGGATATGTAAATGCAAGTGCTAGTGTATCTATACTTGAAAATCAGACTAAGACAGTAACTTTAACACTGTATCCTGCTATACTCGATGTATATGTTGTAGCCGCGACGCAGAATGGAATGGCTATAGATCCATTAAATCCTGCTGGTTATACATCATTAGTGGCAACTGAAGGGGAAAATGTAACAGTATATATTGAAACTCTGTTTGCTGGAATGAAAATAACTAATGCAACAGTTGAAGTGATGGTAACAACACCTGAGGGTCATCCGAAAGTGTATACAGCTACTCCAGTGACATCTGGTGCATATGAAGGCTATTACATGGTATCATTTATGCTACCACCAACCAATGTCTCATATGATGCATTAATGAATATAACTGCAACTTATTCATCGTTAACTACAGCTATTTACGTCCCAATTGCTGCTCAAGTCAACTATACTGCATTAATTAATAGTTATGTAAATACATTAAAGGCTGAAATAGAGGCACTAAATAGCACTGTTAGCACATTAAAGTCTGAAATATCATCATTAAATAGTTCAATATCAAGTTTAGAATCTGAGTTGTCAAGTATTTCAAGTGAGGCATCTAGTCTTGAAAGTACTGTAAAGTCATTACAAAGCAGCATATCTTCGTTAAACAGTACAGTTAGCAGCTTACACAGTGAAGTATCAAGTTTAAGCAGTCAAGTTAGCAGTTTTAGCAGTCAACTTAATAGTCTAAATAGTAAGTTAAGTGGCATAACACCATTAGTATATGGAGGACTAATAGCTGGTATAATTGGTTTAATTATAGCTATAGTTGCAATAGTTTTAGTTTATAGAAAGATAAGTTAATTTTTTTCTTTTTCCTTTTGCTTTTTGATATTTGCAGTTTACGTTATTTTCTGTCTCTATTATTTTCTCCTATCAATTCTCTTATATATAAGAGTGACAATGTAAATTCGGCTAGTTTCTTGGTACATAGGAAAGGTATTGTTTTAAGCAAGAAATTTTATGAAATACTCAAAGGTATTTAATCAAGTGTTTTTCATATAAAATCATACCTACCTTAATTTTGATGAGCATTTGGTCAAAATTTTAAAAGTGTATTCAATATGTCCTTAGTCGCAAAGCTAAAGCGAAAAATTTTAAATCGCTCATAGTTAATTGTATAATGCGGCCGTCGTCTAGCCTGGATTAGGACGCTGGCCTTCCAAGCCAGTAATCCCGGGTTCAAATCCCGGCGGCCGCACCATTTAACTTTAATCTAACAGCATAGTATGAAACTATGAATAAGTAGGGGTACGGAAACATAAACCTTTTTTAAGCATGGATTGTAATAATTCATTTTAGAAAAGATGAGAGACGAACTCTCATAACGATGTGAGCACTGCTCTAAGTTATGAGAGCAATGAGTCTTTAAACCTTCATGTATTCCCCGTGCAGTTGGGGATGAAAGCCGCCCATGACCGTGTGGTGACTGCTGATGATCTACACATGAGGTGGAAGTCCCTAGAAGAAGCGAAGATAGAGAGGTTAATGACATCCTAAAGCATCATAAAGTATATGAAATCACGTTCTAGGGACAAACGGTTCGTTTTATTTGTGTTGAAAAAGAAGTACGCAATCTCATTAGAAGAACTAACTGGTCTAATTGAGGAGTTGAGAAACACGAACAAACAGAATAGATGGAAGACAATGCTCTTAGATTACCGCACACTTCAGAAAGCAATAATAACTAAGGCAATAGAATATAACGTTCCTATATACTTCATAGACCCTAGAGGCACATCAAAGTTATGTTATAGGTGTGGATCTGAGTTGGTGTTTTATGGCAGACTTGGTGTTTGTCCTAGATGTGGATTTGTTGTTGACAGAGGTAAAAACGCATCTATGAATATTTACAAGAGAATGTGGGGGAGCCTTGGGTCTCTCCTGAACGCCCCTGCAGTGAAGGATGAAACCAGACGGAGTGGGGGAAGAAGAGTGAGGGGATGAGGGGAGCTGTGCTGAAGATGCTATCTCGTATTTAGAAGTAACGAGAAATATGCGGAAGTAAGCTCCTGACCTTAACCCTCCACTTCGTCAGCAGTCGAGAAGTACAGAGAACTCTCCCCATATAAGTTGAGAACTGTGATATAATCTCTATACCTTTTAAATTCACGTTTTTCATTTAAGTGTTCTATATCTACTTTCTTTCATTAATGATCCATATTCAGGGCGAGTTGTTGTGAATGTGAAGGTGAGACGTATAAAACTTTAAGACCGTGCTTCTTAGCTTGCTACTCAACTTATCTTTGTATTCTTCTAATTTTGCACTAGGTGCAACTTTAACCTATAGTCCTTTCCTCAAGTCATAAATGTGTGAAATCGTTCTGTTTAGTCTTTCTAAAGACATTAGCTTTTAATAATATAGTAATCTAACTATTCATTTTCCAATTTTTAATGATTGTATTCCTCTCCATTCTAAAGAAGTGGGCAATTTTGTTGAGTATCTTTTTTGAACATATCCATCCGTAAGGATATCTCTTTTGTAGTTTTTGTGCTTCTAAGGCATAATGATATGTAGTATTTAACTTACTTAGTTGGGATTTCGACTACCTTTTTGCATTACCAATGAAGGTAAAATCTTAATTGATATTAACTGCTGTTATACCAGTTGACTTGTTATGAAAAAATAATGACATAACTAACATTGCGTCTGTAACATTTAGGAACGATATTACGTGAGTACTTTTATGCTCTAGAATAATTCACCTTGTGACTAAGAGGAAATATATTATTGTTGTTAACTTTGTAAACGAAATAATAAACTTTTTTAAATATTTCAGAGAATATATAATTATGAGTAGAGACGTAATCTCTGTAAGAGTAAGTAAAAAGCTGAAACAAGAATTAGAGGAACTTGGAATCGACTATGCAGACAAAGTTAGACAGTATTTTAAAGAACTTGTTATGAGGGAAAGGAGAAGAATGGCTTTAGAGAAAATTGACAAGCTGAAAAAAGAAATAAAAGAAGGAAGGCCTTTTTATGAAGACGTTAGAGAAGATAGGGAAAACAGATGATTGTGGTTGACGCTTCAGCTTTAGGTTCAATGATTTTTTCAGAGAAGTATGGAGAACTAGTTGAAGAGTTTATCAGAAATGAAGATAAAATATTAACATTAGATTTGGTTTATTACGAGTTTGCTAATGCTACAAGAAAAAGAATTAGTAGGAAAGAGTTATCGGTAGAAAAAGGCAGGGAGATTTTTGAAGATTTTAAAGAGTTAATGAGTGGTTTTGAAACTCATTCCTATTCTGAAGTTGTTGATGACGCTTCTGATTTAGCAATAAAGAATAACATAACTGTATTTGATGCTTCTTTTGTCGCATTAGCAATAAAGAATAATTGTAAACTTTTGACAACGGATCTTAGACTGTTTAATAACTCTGCTTTAAAATTTGTTGATATAACTAAATGAAGTGAAGAATAAGAATACCACTTTTAAAGCGAATTCTATAGTTTTAAAGCCGTGTCGTATCCTTTTTAGCTAATCGTTTTATTTCATTATTGTTGTTTATGGAAAGTTGTTTTATCTGGAAAATGAGAAGACATAGTACTTTAAAACGTTTCATAAATCCGGAGATTTGTGATTTCATCAATCTAGGAAGAACACTTTTATTTTATATATGCTCTCTTTCGAAAAGAAGTTTTTATTTTCTCCCTTTATTTTTTGTTCAAGTGTTTTTAATATCTTTTAATATCCTTTTAATAGTTCCTTTTTACAACTGAACTGTTTATATTTTAGATCCAAATTCCTCGTATTATATTAAGATCGTTATAGTTTAATTTAATATTTTACGCAAGATCCTTATACTTAATTAGTACCATATGCTTTGTAATCTCGAACAGTACAGAAACTAAATAATCATAATAAACAAATATATAGTGATATATTATATTTAGATTTTGACCTCTGTTGATTATTAGGCAGTACTTGCCGATACCAAAACAAACGGATAGCGAATTTTGGACAGTTGAGAGAATAGAACACATTCGTAAGCTTGCTTTGACCGGTAAACCTCAACAGATTTTTCCTCAGTGGAATTCTCTAAGAATTTTAGATAGGGTTCATTTCAAAAGTGAGGATCCAAAAATAACAGACTCACCAAGAGGTAAAACGGTAACGAAAATTGCAGGAATAGAGATGTCTGCTCCCCTTTATCTTGGAGATATGTCTTATGGTGCACTAAGCGGAAATCCCAACATTGTAATAGCTAAAGCTGCTGATATAACTGGTACTTTGGCTGGTACTGGTGAAGGCGGCCTTCATCCTGAAGTAGCAAAATCGAAAAGGATCTTTGTTCAATGGGCATCAGCTAGGTTTGGTGTTGACTTTGATGTTTTAATGCACGGTGCTGGAATAGTTATTAAGATAGGTCAAGGTGCAAAGCCTGGAATTGGTGGTCATTTGCCGGGGAGTAAAGTGACTGAGCCTATTTCTTTAACTAGAAGAATTCCAATAGGCATTGACGCAATTTCCCCTGCTCCACATCATGATATTTACTCCATTGAGGATTTAGGTCAAAGGATTGAAGCTTTGAAAGAGGCAACTGGCAAACCTATTTTCGTTAAAGTAGCAGCTACAAACTACATTCCTTATATAGTTTCTGGGATAGCAAGGATGGGGGCTTCTGGTGTTATTATTGATGGTCATGGTGCTGGTACTGGTGCAACTCCTATAGTAATAAGGGATAACGTTGGAATCCCAATTGAGTTAGCTGTAGCTTCTGCAGACAAAGTATTAAAACAACAAGGAATGAGGGAAAACTTTACTATAATTGCTGCTGGCAGAGTTGCAGATGCTACTGACGCTGCTAAGTTAATAGCTTTAGGAGCAGATGTTGTTAGCGTTGGGACTGGTGCTTTGGTAGCAATGGGGTGTGTAATGGTTCATAAGTGTCATATTGGTTCTTGTCCTACTGCTTTAACTAACAAGATTGACGGGACTAGAGAGATAGATATAGAGTTCGGTCTGAAAGTTTTAGTTAATTACATCAAGGGCTTCTCTCTCGAATTATCTAATATCCTTGATAATTTGGGTCTTTCTTCCATTGATCAACTTAAAGGCAGGAGAGATTTGCTTTTTGGTAAAGGTTTATCTAGGGAAACCCTTTCTGTCTTAGATATTGAAGGGGAAGAAGAGGAACTTCCCCCCAAACTTGGGGAGTTGTGGTCTAAGAGGAGAAAAGTGTATTTACATGAACTTGCAAACAAAGGTGACCCAGTAATTACGAGTATGGGTAGTACAGCCCCTCCAGATGTTGAGAAACCTGCAAGAATTGTTGATTGGTTAAGGAGTGATGGTGCGCAAGTAACCAGACCCTCAATTGACCCTTACAGAGAGGATATAGACACAAGCTTTTACCTAGCTAATGGTAAACTGTATTTGTCTTTACCAATCATCTTTGATATCATAGATGCACCGGAAGATGTTAAGAGCGCTGTTCAGTGGGCTTCCCTTGCCTTAAGCTCTGCAGTCTTTACAGATGTAACAGCTCCTTATTATGATGAGATATCAATAAGTTATGACGGCAATGGAATTATGAAGTGGAGCAAGGAATATGAACATGGGAGTTATATTTTACTTCCAAGTAATGAAGAGGCTATTGAGGAAGTTGTTGAGCTTAAGGGAATCCCCGGTTTCATCATAGATGAGGATCTTGGTAATCAAGACCTTGAAGTAGTTATTTCCGAAATTGACACCAGATTGAAGAGGATGGGGATTAGGAGGAAGTTTGACTTGATTGCAAAATCTTCTAGAATAAGAGATTCCGGAGATGTGTTTAAGCTCGTTGCTTTAGGGGCAGACTCAGTTATTATGTCCTACAAAGTATTTGATGTTGCCCTTGGAGATGGTAGTAAAAAAGACTTAAAGAGCAAGGCTTTCAACTTGATTTCAGGGTTTAAGAAGGAGGTAGCTCTGTTAGCTGGTGCTGCAGGCGTTTATTCAGTTCAGTCTAGTTTAACGGGAAATAGGGAGTTATTAAGGGCTGTTAACCTCAATTCGTATCTCTTACAAAAATTAAGGGTTAGGGTGGCTGGTTCGTTATGATTCATCCATCTGGTTGTGGTGTCTTAGGAGTTTTAAGGAAAAAACAAAGTAGAAAAATAAAAGGGATTGAAGTAGTTAATGCCATAGAGAGGGTAAGATATAGAGGTAGTGATAGAGGTGCTGGTTTTGCTGTCTTCGACAAAGACAGAGGGAACAAGTATGTATTGAAGGTGTTTTATGAAGGGGATCCAGCATCTCTTAGAAAAACGTTAGAAGGACACGGAATTAAGGTGGATAAACAAGAACTAGAATACACTGATGCTGATATTTGTGATTGTAAATATTACGTTACTTTAGACAACATAACCTCAGCCAAGAAGGCTTTTAGGAATGTAAATGAGATATTATGGTCTCAGAGGAAAGGAAGGCTGTACAGCTTTGGTTCTACTTTGGAAGTGTTTAAGGGTGTTGGTTATCCTAGAGACGTAGCACAAATATATAAGGTTGAGGAGTATGAAGGCGATTTATGGCTAGCCCATACTAGACAACCCACTAACTCTCCGGGGCACTATCCTTATTGGTCTCATCCTTTCTCGACATTCAACATTGCTATTGTGCATAATGGGGATGTAAGCTCATTTGGTGCTAATTTAGAGTATTTACTTGAGAGGAATTGGGAAGGGTTTGTTGGGACTGACAGTGAAGTTATCGCTTTCCTCTTTGAAGAGCTCATTTCTGAGGGGTTTTCAGTTGAGGAAGCTGTTAAGATCTTGGTAAATCCGTCTAGGAGGTTTAATGCCCTCCCCAAGGAGCTAGATTATTACTACAGAAATGCAAGACTTGATGGGCCCTTTACTGCAGTAATTGGGTATGACTCTGGAGATGACCTATATTTAATTGCTTTAGCAGATAGGTCTAAGTTTAGACCAGCAATCATTGGTGAAGACGAGAATTTCTATTATGTTGCTAGTGAGGAAAATGAGATCAGAGAGATAAACCCTAATGCAAGGGTATGGACTTTAAAGCCTGGTTCTTATTTTATAGCCTCTCTTAATCACGGAGTAATTAGTTATGGGAGAGATGAAGAGGAGCTGAAGAGCTTCTCTCCTCCTCCTATATTTACACCAGAAAAATATGACATAAACGCTAAAAACGTTGATTATAAAGAATTAAATTCCTTAATTATTCAAGAGGTTAAGAAGGGAAAGAGTGAGGTTACTGTTGCAAACGTTATGGGTCATCGTTATATTGGTATAAACTTCAAGAGGTTTGGCATACACGGTGTTAGGGTTAACTTGTATGGCGTTGTTGGTAATGTTTTAGCTAACTTAAATGAAGACAACTATTTCTATGTTTACGGAAATGTTGGTGACGATTGCTGTGATACGATGCACGGAGGCAAAGTTGTCATTTATGGCGATGCTAGAGACGTCTTAGCCCAAACTTTCCAAAATGGAAGAGTGTTTGTAAAAGGAAATGCGGGAAACAGAGTTGGTATACAGATGAGGGAGTACAAAGATAGAAGACCTTATCTAGTAATTGGAGGGATGGTTGATGATTATTTGGGTGAATATATGGCTGGTGGAGTTATAGTAGTCCTTGGTACTAATGTAAACAAGGAACCAGTAGGTAATTTCATAGGCACGGGAATGGTTGGTGGAAGGATATATATACGTGGCAGAGTTTCTCCCTCAAAAGTAGGTTTGCAACCACCTAAGACTGAAGTTATAAAACTGCTAAAGGCTTTAGTATTGGACAACTTAATTGATGAAGATACTTATGAAAAATTAAGGGAAAAAGAGTATATTGAAGTTATGGATATGTTGGAAGGTAAAGCAAAGGAATACGCTAAAAGGCTGTTTGAGGAGAAAGTAGGTATTCCAAAGGTTGAGTATAGGGAGTTAACTGAGGATGAGATCAAAGAACTAACCCCAATAATGAAGGAGTATAGCTTAGATATGAGGAGAGATTATGTTGAGTATTTAAAAGAAAAGTTTACTGTTGTAACATCAAGAGGAAAACTTTAATAATTGGTTTTCTTATTTTTTACCTTTTGGCTCTTTTATTTAAAAATTTTTATAAGATGAATGGTATTATTATCATGAGTTGTATTTTACTCTGGTTAAGATTATCGGAAAGGGTGAGGTAGCAAGTAAAATTTCTTCTTTGCTTTCTAGTTTAGGTTACATTGTTTCGAATGAAAAACCTAACTTATATATCGTTGTTGGGGAAATAGAGAAAGCATTGAAATTTGCTAATAGAAAATCAACTGGTCTAATTTTTGTGTCTGGAGACGGAGAATATGTAATTCCTTTAAAGGGTGAAAGTAAGGGTGTATCTTTTATCTCCTCTATTATTGCAGACCTTTTGAACGCAAACCTTATTTCAACCTCTAAGTTTTCTCAGCAAGGCTTACATAGCGTCGAGGAGTTTGCTTGGATTAATGCTTTGTTTACTAGAAACAAAGATAAAGTGAGGGAGTTAAACAAAAAATTACTGGAGAAAAAGAGACTTTATGTTTATGCTGATGGCATGCCCTTAATTACTCCAGAAGAATATGTTAAGATAGAAACACCATGTGAAGCCGATATAGTAATTGGCGAGGGAAAGTGCGGAGAAGTTGTGTTGAAACCAATAAAGATGATTGTAGGACTTCATTATATTGAAAAGATCCCAATAGAAGTTTTGCTCTATTCAATAAAGATGACCATGAAGAGTCTTTTTATCAATGAAAATAGGGTTGATGTTATTCTTACTCCGGTAAATGACAATAATGTAAAGCAAATTAGTAGAATACTAAACTCTGAACATAAGGTGATTAATGCTGATACTTGTGAAGACATGCTATATAGTTATGGAGGGAAAATTCTCTTAAAAAGTACGAGGAGAGCTTATGGAGTTTTTTCATGCCTAGCGGGATTATATCTTTAAATGCAAAAGAATATAATTACATATGAAAGTTTATAACGAGATCCTTGACGAGTATATTGAAGTTCCTAGGCCAATTAAAAAGATTGTAAGTCTAGACCCTGGAACTACGGAAACAATCTTTATGTTAGGTTATGGAGACAGAGTTATTGGAACTGATGCGTTTAGTTATAGACCAGCAGAAGCTAAGAAAATTCCTAAGATAGGAAGTTATACTCACGTAAATATTGAGTTTTTAGAGAAAAATAAGCCTGATGTAATATTTACCACTACTGGTGCTCAAAAAGATTTAACTAAAAAACTACTAAATCTAGGTTTCCTAGTCTATCCAGTTGGCGTAGTAACTTCTATCTCTAGAATACTTAACAACGTTATTATAGTATCTAATGTGATAGGTGCTCTGGAGGAGGGAAGGAGACTTTACTCTGATTTACTTTACTCACTTTCATCGTTAAGCAGAAGAGTTTCTAAGAGAGTCAAGGTATATGTTGAGTTTGATTTAGGAGGGCCCATAACTCCAGGTTTCCCTACTCATGTAAGTGATGCTATTTATCATGTCGGTGGTAGGAACATCTTTGATTATAAAGAAGATGCTTATTTTATGCCTAATCCTAACGAAATTCTTTCACAAGATCCAGATGTAGTGATATATGAACCTAAGCTGTACAAGGATTATGAGGTAGAGAGATTTAAGAACAGCTTAACACAGAGGGGATTGGAAGATCTTCTGAAAAAACCTATACTATTTACAAAAGGCGATTTTCTCGCCCACCAGGGGCCAAGTTTTATAACTGAAGGTGTTAAATGGCTATTTTCTTCTCTTGAACCTTTTACTAAGGCCAGTTTTATTAACGAGTAATGCTATTGCGCCATAACCAACTGCTACTACTCCTAATGCTATGAAGAATTCACTTACTGTAGTTATTACTCCTAAAAATGAATATAAACTGCTTAATTCACTATATGGGAACACACCATATCTAATTATAACGCCTTGGGTTGCATTTGTTGGATTATGAACGGCTATAGAATAATTTCCAGGATAGACTTTTGTTATCAATACTTCTGAATTGTTTGCTACTAATCCAGAAGAATTAATCACTTGTAAATAAAGTGTTGAGGAGTTACTAATGAGATATATAGTATTGTTTGTTTGAGTCGTGCTTAAAGTAAAAACTATTATAGTCTTTTGCGGAGGTATTTGTGCTTCTTTATAATTATTCTTAAGTGTGTTTTCAACATCTTTATAATTAGGAGCATATATAGGTGTTAAGAGATATACTGTTAGAAATATAACAATTAACAGTGCACCAACGATTAAAAATAAATAGTATTTGTTCATGATTCTTCCACTTCTAACTATAAAGTTTTTAAGCATAGGTAATAAGAGTAACCTATGACCGGTGTTTACGAAATCTGTTGAGGTATTAGATACAACCTTAAGGGATGGGGCACAATCTGCAAATGTCTCCTTCACTTTAAACGATAAAATAAGAATAGCTTTAGCGTTAGATGAATTAGGTATAAACTATATTGAGGCCGGATGGCCCGGGTCAAACCCTAAAGATGAGGAATTCTTTAAGGAAATAAAGAAATACTCTCTTTCAAATGCGAAAATTGCGGCTTTTGGTAGTACAAGGAGAAAGGAGTTTAACGCAAAGGAAGATCCTAATCTAAATGCAATAATAAAGGCTGATGTAGACGTTGCAGTAATTTTTGGAAAGTCTTGGATTCTTCATGTTACAGATGTGTTAAAAATAAAGCCGGAAGACAATATTGAGATCGTTTATGATAGTATAAGTTACTTAAAGAGTCATGGTCTTAAAGTAATATTTGATGCAGAACACTTTTATCAAGGTTTTAAAGAGGACAGAGATTACGCTTTAAAGGTTGTAAAAACTGCTGAAGAGGCTAAGGCTGACGTAATTGCTCTAGCTGATACAAATGGCGGAAGTCTTCCACATGAAGTTTATGAGATAACTAAAATTGTAACGAGTGAGGTTAAGACTAAAATAGGTTTGCATATGCATAACGACTCTGGTTGTGCTGTTGCTAACAGCATAATGGGTGTGTTAGCTGGTGCAAGGCACGTTCAAGGTACTATAAATGGTATTGGTGAGAGAACCGGAAATGCTGATCTAATACAGATTATACCCAATTTAGCGTTAAAGATGGGATTTGAAGTTCTTAAAGGAAAAGAGAGTTTAAAGAAGCTTAGAGAGGTATCAAGGCTAGTATATGAATTAGCAGGACTTCATCCAAATCCATATCAACCTTATGTGGGTGATTTCGCATTTACCCATAAGGCTGGAGTACATGCTGATGCTGTAATGAAAGTTACGAGGGCTTACGAACACATAGATCCCTCTTTGGTAGGTAATTCAAGGAGATTTGTAATTTCTGAATTATCTGGGACTTCCAACTTGATTACATATCTTGAGAACTTGGGATTAAAAATTGACAAAAAGGATGAGAGATTAAAGAAAGCACTAAAGAGAGTAAAGGAGTTAGAGAATAAGGGTTATAGCTTCGATCTAGCCCCAGCTTCGGCAGTTTTAGTTGCTTTACAAGAATTAGGCTTATACGAAAAGAAAATTGACGTGGAGTATTGGAAGGTAATAAATGAGAATAGTAATTTGTCAATAGCTGTAGTAAAGGTTAATGGACAGTTAGAGGTCTCTGAGGGTGTCGGTCCAGTAAATGCAGTCGATCTAGCGTTAAGGAAGGCATTACAAAAAGTTTACCCAGAAATAGGTAATGTAAGGCTAACTGATTACAGAGTAATTTTACCGGGAGAAGTTAAGAACACTGAGAGTGTTGTCAGAGTTACAATTGAATTTACTGATGGTTTGATGAGTTGGAGGACTGTAGGTGTTTCTAGCAGTGTAATTGAAGCCAGTATCCTTGCACTAATTGATGGACTTGATTATTATCTTCAGTACAAGAAGTTAAAAACTCTGAAAAATAATTAAACATATGCAGTGGGATCCTGGAGGAGCTGCGCAAAGTCAAAGCAAGCTTTATATTTACCTAAGGTTTTTGAGAATTGAGCAGACTTTCTTTAGTTTACCCATGGCTTACATGGGTGCTTTTGTAGCTATAAAGAAGATTCCTCCATTGTATATCTTAATATTGATTTTCATTTCACTCTTCTTTTTAAGGACGGCAGGGATGACAAACGATAATTTAGCAGATAGAGAAATTGATGCAAAAAACCCTAGAACCAAGACTAGGCCTTTGGTAACTGGTAAAATTTCAGTGAAAGAAGCAAAAATAATGATAACTGTCTCGTTAATAGGCTTCTTTATTTCTGCTTATTTCGTTAATATTTACGCTCTTTTGTTCTCACCTCTAGTTGCCTTAGTAGTTATGACCTATCCTTACATGAAAAGATATACTGAGTTTGCTAATTATCAAATAGCAACAGTCCAAGGTTTAGCTGTATTTAGTGGTGCTGTTGCATCATTAGGTTTATATGTTTCCTCTTTATCTCAACTTTTAGCTGGGATACCGTGGTTCTTTGTGATTAGCACAGTATTTTGGGCTGTAGGTTTTGATTTATATAATCACATTCCAGATGCAGATTTTGATAAACAAATGGGTTTGCATAGTTTTGCTGTCCGTTTAGGGAGTAAGGCCCTGCCTTTTGCTGGAGTCAATCAAATTCTCTCTGTAGTATTAGCTTTTGCCGGTGATTTCTTCTATCATTTAGGTTATATAGCATACTCAGCTACAGTGCTACATGGTTTAATAATGGCTTATGCTTACTATCTGGCTTCAAGAGGGGATTTTGGAAGAGCTTTCTACTACAACATATATTCTTCAGTAGTTTTAGGAATAGGAGTGATATTAGCTGTGATTTTTTGATCAGACTCGGGTTCTCTCTTCACTCATCCGCTAAGGGCGGGCTTCATCATTCCAGCCCACTACTTATACAGTTATCTCCCCATCCTTTCTTTAATCCTTGCTTGATCAAGTTTAAATACTCGCCTGAGGGTTTTCCTCTTAACTCTTTATCAGAGGAAACATAAGCATAAGCGTAATACTCTTTTCCTTCTCTGTCTTCCACCTTTATTACTTCTCTCATGTATTTTACTAAGTGGTTCTCTGCTTTATCAAGAGCGTTAAGTTCATCTTCAAGCATAACGTAAATATAGCCACATATTTTCCCTTTAGGGTCTTCAACCAAGTTTGCACAGTATCCCCATCTACAAGGGATATTAAATATCATTCTATAACCTTTAGCAATTACGTTAATTTTCTTTAACACTTTTTTAATTCCTCTTTGCTTTAAGACCTCATCATTAGTGTTCTCTGCATAGGCAAAGTAGTTTAATATAACAGGCATTCTTACATATTTAGAGTAGTCCCCTTCTTCTATTAAGTCCCTCCCGGAAATATCTTGATTATAAACGTAAATGTAAACATCAGAAAGAGAATATCTCCTTCTTTCATCAAAGTAAACTTTTGTTTTTTCCCTAACATAAAGGTCATCTGGCCTTCCATGATAATCTTCTACTTTATCTAGTAAAGCAACTGTTTCATCGTCTATTTCATATACTTCGCCATAAATTACTCCGTCCCCTCTTACCACTCCTGGGTAGCTCCCAAGATCGTACATTTTATAGCCTTCAGTGAATGCTAATCCTACAAAACGTGAATTTTTAAGTAAACCATGTAGTTCAAAACCGTATCTTAAGGATCCATAAGCGAAAATGTATGGCATTATGATTCACCAATATATTCCGCCCATAGCTCAAGCTCGCTTTTATCTAATTTCCTCTTTTTATTATTACCTTCTATTATATAAGCATCTAATATGATTAACTCATCTTTCTCTTTCCTTGTAACTATCTCAATTCTCCTACTTGTTTCTTCGTATTCTTCATCTGAACTCATGGCTTCACTAATAGAAGGGGGGTTATATCTTATTCTTATCTGTTCGCCTTCTTCAATTATTTCATAACCGGAATTCCTTAATAATTCAAGTGACGAAAGTTTAATTTTTACCATTCTCTGAATACTTCTTTACCCTTAATTTTAAACCTTCCATCCTTATAACGATCACTTTATCCCCTTCAAATATCGGCTCTTCAGCTATGGCTTTCCACATTTCTCCCTCAATCATAATATATCCTTCTCCACCCATAGGAATATTTTCAATAGCTTTCCCAATTTTTCCAACATATGAAAAAAAGTTTCTCCTTCTTGTCTTATATATTACATAACCTATTCTGTACGAAATAAAACCAACTATAGCCATTGAAGGGATTGCAACTATGGGATCTGCATATTGACCCGTGAGTATTAATGCTGCTATGACAATTGCAATGATTATAAGCGGAATTACAATATGACTTACCATAATACTTAATAGGTGAAAGTCTAAAAATAACTTTATGAGAATTATTCCGATATTGCTACTGCTTACTCTCACAATACTTCTAGTATCTCCTTTATCATTCTCTCTTTCCAGTTCAGCCTTTACTATATCGTATCCTATGGGTATTTCGTTCTATTCTTTATTCTCTACTTATCTTACTAATATAGTGATGGGGGTTGTTAATATTACTTCAATGAGTATTGGTTCATCATATTTACCTAATGGTCAATATTTAACGTCTGGCAATGCATCTCTGCAGTTAAATGCCGTAATAAATGGTATGTATTGGGCTCAAGACGTAATTCTATTTCACCAGATATCAAATAACAAATTTGAGGCAACGTTAGTTCTAAATCTATGGAATTTTACGGGTCCTTTCACCTCAAGATTTAACGGAAGTATAGCTACTTACCAAGGTCTTGGAGTAGTGTGTTACCAAGGCCCTACTTATACAATAACCCTTCCCTCTTCCATTTCCCTTTATATGTATATAGAGAACTCGACGTTGTATTTCGCTTATAAAATAAATAATGTTTCGGGTGTGTTTTACAAAGCTCCATTAGGTGGAGAGTTTTTGATTGGTGGTTTGTCACTAGCTGGAGTACCTAATGACTTGGAGTTTGTTTTTGGTGGGCCGGGGGGAGGAAGTGTTGTAGATATGAGTCTAGACGGAACAATGAACTTGTATTTTATGCAAAATGGGAAACTATCACTAGTTCCTTATGCATATTCGATAGGTTTTGACACTGCTGAATCAGTTGTAGGCGTACAGTCAAATGCTAATTTAACGAATTTGTGGAAGCCAAATGTAATACTTTCCTCTGGGCCCGATGACGCTATTGTGCTTTGGCCAGTAAAACCTAATATTACCACTTATGAAAGAAACAACACTATATATGTTAATATGAGCATTTATGGCAAACCCTTATCTAATGAACCGGTAATTATTGAAGATTTAGGTTTGACTGGTCTTAAGCCTATAGCTCAGAATTATACTAACCAGTTAGGTATGGCTGTTTTCCCTAATACTTCATCATCATTTTACATTGTTTATTATCCGGGCAATTTCACATTATCCTCAAGCTATGTAGTATCTTCCCCCATAATTAATTCCTTTGTTCAGCATCTTAAGTCAGCTTATGATAGTATGGTTAACTTTCTGAAAAGTTATAACTTCAAGAAATCTATTTCCTCATTCTTCAATGGAGTCCGTAACGATGTTGTGTATACTCAATCTGAAGAAAGCATAAACTACACCATTTTGATCTATATTTTAGGATTTACTGCTGGTTTAGTTATTTCAGCTATACTAATAAGATTTAAACTTTGAAATAGAATATATAGTATGATACCAGTAGATTTAATTGTAGGTTTAGTTTTCCTGTTCATCATCATAATCATATTTTTGGCAATGTCTTTTAGGATAGTCGCCGAATGGCAAAGAGCTGTTGTTTTACGTTTAGGAAGAGTTTTAGGTGTCAAGGGACCGGGTATAATTTTCTTGATTCCTTTTGTTGACAGACCTTTAATAGTAGATTTGCGTATTGTTACAGTTGATATTCCTCCTCAGACCATATTGACTAAAGACAACGTAACAGTAACAATAGACGCAGTAGTATATTACAAAGTTGTAGATCCACTTAAAGCAGTTGTAAGTGTTAGTAATTATGCCGCAGCCATATTAAACTATGCTCAGACTTCTCTAAGAGATATAGTCGGTCAAATGGATTTAGATGAAATTTTAACCAAGAGAGAAGAGATTAATAGGCGTCTTCAAGAGATTTTAGACACTACTACTGAAGGTTGGGGAATCAAAGCTACGCAAGTAACTGTAAGGGATATAAGAATATCACCAGAGCTTCTATCAGCTATAGCAGAACAAGCAAAGGCAGAAAGATTGAGAAGAGCGAAGATAATTTTAAGTGAAGGAGAGAGACAAGCAGCAAATATATTAGCTGAAGCTTCATTATCTTATCAGAACAATCCAGTAGCACTTCAATTAAGATTCTTAGAAATGCTATCAGACATCTCGCAAAGAGGTAATTTAGTTATAGTAGTTCCAGCAGGTCAAGAGTTGTTTGCAACTCTTTCAACACTAAAAACAATTCCGCCAACTAAGCCACAGTAATCAGATGGACTAGGAGATATCATCAATCAAGTTGTGGTCTTTTCATCACTTACTCTTTTTTATTATCTCATTAACTAATATATATGGATGAAAGACAAGAAGTCCTTATAAAATTAAAACAAGCGGTTGATATTTTTGTAAGTGATGAGAGGTCTTATTTACTTATCCCAGAAATAAGGACTAACATAGGTTATGCCTTAAGCAATGCAAAGACAGTTGAAGACGTTGCAGCAATTCCCGGCAGACTAACAGTTGCGTTTAATAGAGTTATATACTGCTTGCCTCCAGCCTTTGGTGCATCAGACCACGTTGCTAGGGTAATTTTAACAGCAATGCATTATGACAAAGAAAAAAGGAGTGCTATAAATATAAAATATTACGACGAAATAGTTAAAAATCTTCCAAAGGATAACACTTTCCTCTTTAATAGAAAAGAGGAACCAGAAGAGAGTAGGAAAAAAGAAGGGCACACTATGAACTATATGATGGAATTAGCTTATGAAAAACTAGGGAAAATACCAAATTATGTGGTAGATCTTGGTGAACATGGGAAAGAGCCAAGCATATTTGTAATAGATGCAGATCCACTTACAGTTGTAAAGAAAACATTAGAGTTACTCAGCTTTCTCAAATAAATCTATTAATTCTTTTTTGCAATTTTGCAATATTTCCGAGATTTGTTGAATCTTTTGGTCATCTATAACTTCCTTATTTACATATATCAAATAGCCTATTTCAAAAAGCACATCAATTATATTCTTCTTTATAGGACTAGACTCAGAAAATAGATTTTCTCTTTCTTTCCTTAACTTGCTATATTCTTCTTCTCCCTTTTTAGTAAGTTTATAGTACTTTTTCCCATTTTCTTCAAAACTTTCTACAAGTCCTTCTTTCATGAGGGACTTTAAAACAGGATAGATTGAACCAGGGCTAGGTTTGTAAAATCCTCCAGTCTTTGTTTGTATAGTTTTTATTATCTCATATACATACATTTGCTTTTCAGATAAGCATGATAATACAAGGGATCTGAGGGCACCCCTCTTTATCCGTTCAAGTGATATTTTTCTCATCATTTTAACATTATCATTTTACCTAAAAAATAGTTAAGCATCTTTTTAATACATAACCTTTAGGGTAATCCTAAACTTCATAAAATAAGTTTTTATGGAACAAAGGATAAAAAACTATGATGAAAGTCTTAGTTGTTGGAGCTGGAAATGGAGGAACTGTTGTAGCTAATTCCTTAGCAAAAAGAGGGATTGATGTTACTGTAATAGAGCCATCAGAGTACCATTATTATCAGCCTGGTATAGTTGACGTAGCTATGGGATTAGAGAAAGAAGATGCGATAAGGAGAAAAGTTTCTGATTTGTTAAATCCTAAAATAAAATTGATAAAAGATAGAGCAACAAAAGTTGATATAGAAAATAGAAAAGTTATTACGCAGAGCGGAAGAGAAATTAACTATGACTATCTAGTTTTATCACCCGGAGTAGTAAACAAGGATATAGGACTTCCACATTGGCATAACTTAGAAGGAGCAATTAAAATGAGGGAAATGATTAGCTCTTTCCAAGGTAATAAGATAGTTGTGGGATACTTTGGAGTCATAAAATGTCCTATGGCTCCTTTTGAATTTGCCTTCTTGTTAAGGCAGAGATTTCCTAAAGCAGATATAACATTGATAAACCCTGTATCTCAACCACCAGAATTACAAAAGCCTATGGCAGAGAAGTTAGGTAAAAGGTCTAAAGAATTAGGAATTAATGTAATGAGAGGAGTTAAAATTAGAGAAGTTGACAAAGAGAATAAGTTCATTTATACAGAAGATGGACAAAAAATAGAGTACGACCTTGCATTAATTGATACTCCAATAAAGGTAGGGGATGAATTCTCAAACCTTACCGATCAGTCTGGCTTTATCCCCGTAGATAAAGAAACCTTAAACTATAAGGATTACTCAGATGTCTACGTTATAGGTGATGCTACAAATATATTATTACCACCAAAAACCGGTAGCATAGCGCATTTCCAAGCGGTTTTAGTTAGTGAAAATATTGCTAATGAAATATTTGGGTATGAGAAAAAGAAATTTGATGGGAGAGCAATGTGTGCAGGTTACTCTGGATACAACGAGGGGATGTTTGTATACATGGATTATCAGAAAAGTAAAGCACTTGGGCCTTCTAATCTTTATCACTCTGCCAAAAAGAGTTTTACTCATTTGTACTGGTATACGCTAACGGGAAAAATCGACTTTATGTTAGATTTTGTGTCTAGGTTTGTGGGAAACAGCTTGACCAAAAGGAATTAATTTTCATTATATACTTTATGCTCTTTCTAATTAGGAGTCGAGGCATATACCAAAGTCAAACCTTGTGCGAACTTCTCCCTGCTCTTAAGAGCGAGTCTTTCAGTTGTAAAGTCAGAGGTGGTCCGACAATCATCAATCAGTAGTGCTCGACGTCATCATACTCAGAAATGAGTCTTCAATCACCTTTCATTAGGGGTGGAACAACATCATCGTTTTTATTTCTGAGTGGCAATTTTTAACCTATGATATTAGATGAGATTATTGAGGAATTAAAATTTTCTATTAAAGACAAGAAGATCATAAATGCTTGTGTTGGCATAACATATACAGCTATATTACTAAATGATGGTAGTTTAGGCATAGCTCATACTGTGCCGGATGGCAATAATTCTCTAGGCGGGGAACTACTAGGATTGGATTTAGAGGAAGCCGTTTCATCTCTGAAAAGTAATTCCTTAGAAAGGGGCATTCTTTTATCAATATTAAATGCTATAAGCAAAATACCAAATCCACAAATTGGCGATCCTTTAGATACACTTGAAGGGGGTAAATTATGCGTATTTGGATATGCACCAAAAATCGACACGACTAAGTTTTCCTCCATTATTGTATATGATTTTCTAGCTAATGAAGAGAAAAAACTAGGTAAGGTTGTTATAAAGCCTTTTTCGTCGTTTGTTAATGAAACATGCGATTCTGCTGTAGTTTTTGGTTCAGCTTTAGTTAATGGGCAAATAGATAAAATTGTGAAATCGGTTTCATCAAATAACTTGGTTTTAGAGGGGATATCATCTGTTTTTGCTCCACGGACTTTAAAGAATTATGGCTTTAATATCATAGGTAAAATAGAAGCAATAGATAAACTAAAGGTTTTTAGAATAATATGTGAGGGAGGAGATCCATCCAAAATATCATTATATTCTAATAAAATTTACACTAAAATCTAAAATAAATTGAATTCTATTTGATCTAGCGATTGGTAACAGTTGTCTTTATATCTGAAATCTTCCTGCTGACAGCCGTTGTCTTTAACTACCTCAACCCTAATATCATTCTTAATTTCTTTTTTACTCTTTATAAGCTCATTAATTTTTACGTAACCTATTGCAACCCTTGAAAGAACTCTTATATCCGTACCTAGTGTGTAAGCAATTTTCAATGTCTTTTCTGCTTTCTCCTTAATCTTATCATCTCCAGTTATAGCCCATAATTTAGATAAGAATATTGAGGCCTCAGCATTAGCTAAAGGTTCATAATATTCATGTTTTGTAATAGGATCTTCTAGAGGGTAATCTCTAAAACCTATATCACTTTCCAAGTTCTTTATAATCCATTCATAGACTTTTAATGCCATTTTTAAGAACTTTTCGTCAAATGTTCTCTGATATAGTGTTAAAAGAGCTGTTCCAGTTATAGCCTCATCAATAAGCAATCCCTTAACTTCTCTCTTTCCACTTCTATATACAACTCCATCTTCCGTGATTCTGTCAATTAGCTTATTTTCTGCATCTGTAATATCATAAATGATCTCTAAAGCTAAGATGTTAGTATAATTATCATCTAGTTGACCTTCTAATTTGCCAGAAAGCAAAAACTTACCTATAGGGTCTCCAGGCAAAATTATGCTTAAAGCTTTTTGGTATTCTTTATGGATTTTTGAGTAAAATAGAAAGAACTCAATACCTCTGAAATCAATAGGATTTCCATCCATAGCGAAATTTATTATATCAAAGAACTCGGCAACGTTTATATCTTCAACCTTTTCTGGTTTGGGAAATACAACTCCTTGCAGTTCTTTTCTTTTCTCATATATCTCTCTTAATTTATCTTGAATATAATTAGGGTCTATTGATTCTATAACTGAAATCAGCTTTCCTTCATTGTCTACGATGCTTAAAGCTGGTATTATTCCTCTGCTCAATCTCACTGTATATTGTAAATATTCATTTGCGTTTACTTTGAAAAGAAAATACTTTTGAGATATAGGGAGGTTCTTTACTTTTTCGAATAATTCGTCGCAGATAGTGCAGTTATCAGAGGTGAAGAACACACCAACTAGCTTATCATAAAACTTAGCGTCTGAAAACACTTTTTCACTAATCATACGTACCGCAATATTTATTTAGAAATTAATATTTTACTCTGTTGATGAGCAATAGACCACAAACTAAATGGAACTGTGGATTATGTGGAAAGCCAATATACTGGGATGAGCTGTTCACGTTCTTGTCAAACAAAGCAGTAGTTCACTATACTTGCTTGAGAGAAAAAGCAATGAAAACAAGTAAAGTAAGCCCAGATGTACTAAATATAGTTTTAGACTCATTAGAGGACGAGTTAAATAAAATTGTAATATACAAGCAAAGGTTAGGAAAAGTGGGAGATAATGAAGAAGTGAAAAAAGTATTAGACCAAACAGAAAAAGATGCTGAAAAGAATTCCGCTCTACTTACAAGGCTTGTAGAGAAGTTAAGTGACGTTCTATCTTAAAATGGTAATATCAAGTTGTTAATATTTTTTATGCCTTTGAATAAAGCTATTATTTATAATGAATGTTAGACTAGTTTCTTATACTAAGGATGGAGAGAGGACTATTGCTATAGCATCAAAGATGAGTAGGAGTAGGAAAGGCTGGGATTATCATGAAGCAAACATGACTGATGAGGAAATTGAGACTTGGATTAGAGATGCAATTCTTCATGGTTATTGGAGCGTGTTAGAGCACTCTGTTTACACTTTTTCAATTGAGGGAATAAGCAGAGTTGCCTCTCACCAATTGGTTAGGCACAGAATAGCGTCTTACACACAAATGAGCCATAGGTTTGCGAAACCCGTAGACGAGTATTATAAACCCGTTACACCTCCTTCAGTAAAAAAGAGGAACGAGGAAATCTTACAAGAGGCATATAGACAAGCTTATGAGAACTATTATAAACTCTTAGAGGCTGGAGTACCAGAGGAAGACGCTAGATACGTCTTACCAAATGGTGTAAACACAAACATAGTTGTAACTATGAATGCAAGGGAGTTGTATAACTTCTTTTCACTTAGATTATGTTCAAGGGCACAGTGGGAAATTAGGGCTATAGCGTGGAAGATGCTCGAAGAGGTCAAAAAAGTTCACCCGCGCCTCTTTAGGTATGCAGGGCCTAACTGCATCATTCACGAGAATTTTATCAGACAGGAACCAATAACCTTAGATGACGTGTTTAATAACGACAAGGTGGAGTTTATATCTCAGCGTTGCATCGAAGGAGTTGTTAGAGATGGGATATTAAAGTGTATAAGAAACTCTAAATCTATTTTGGATAGTTTAAAATAAATCCACTTTTTTTGATTCATCTACAAAAAATACTCTAAATCTATTTTTGTTTTTAAATTACCCTATTCTAACAATTAGTAGAAAAATATATTAGGCTTTTGCGATATCTATCATTGATGGCATTAACTCAAGCATTACTAGCTTTTGGTCTCCCACTTGTTCTGTTTCTATTAGCGGGATATGGAGGTTATAAGATCTTATCTATGGTTGTGCCAAGTGAATATAATCCAGTAAAGGTCAGTAGGTTTGAGGCCGGTAATATCCCTTATGGTGAAGGGAGGCTATGGTTTCCTTTACAGTATTATGGTTATATCTTGATTTATACTTCAATTGAACCTATAGTTGTCCTATTCTTTGCTATTGCTGAGGCAGCCTATTCTTCGTCATTTCTTCTATTTAGAAACCTTTTAATAATTATATTATCAAGCATTGTAATCTTATATCCAATACTTTATTACGCTGTCAAGCAAGTAAACATTATTGAAAATTGGTTAGTTAGGTGAATAATATGGCACAGCAGGCTCATCCTCAATCAATTTTAAATAATGTTATCTCTCAAGTAGTAGCTAAGTTCAAAGTTATAGGAAAGGCCGAAAGTGATAGAAGAGGGTTCATACAAGTAGATAAATCTCAGATCCTCCAAGTAGCAGAGTTTCTAAAAAGTCTAGGATATGATCATGTAAAATCTGTTACTGGGATAGATTATCCAGATACAAAGGAATTTGAAGTTGTTTATCATATTTCATCATATTCTAACATCGATTTAGCTAAAACAATTCTAGCTCTCAAGACTAGGACTAAGTATGAGGATCCTAAAGTCCCTTCTCTTTATTCAATTTGGGAAAGTGTGTGGACAGGCGAAAGAGAGACTTATGAAATGCTTGGAATAATATTTGAAGGCCACCCAGATTTGAGAAGATTATTTTTGCCAGAAGATTTTGAGGGAGTTTACCCATTAAGGAAAAGTTATAAACTTAAAACGGAGGGGTTATTTGTTGACAAGCCAAGCTGAGTATCCTTCTGGAATGGAAGTAGAGATTGTGCCTGTAGAAGGAGAGTTAAACGTAGGACCTCAACACCCTGGATCTGGCCACATGAGGATTTATGTTAAACTCAACGGTGATATAATAGTTGATGCCGAATTAGACCCTGGGTATGTGCACAGGGCTGTAGAGAAGTTGAGCGAAGTTAGAAACTATATGCATCTAATTCCTTTAGTTGAAAGACCCGCAATTTTAGATTCAATACATATGAATTTAGGCTATATAATGGCTGTAGAGAAAATTTTAGGTGTTGATGTGCCTGAAAGGGCTTTATATTTACGTACATTGGCGGCCGAGGTTAATAGGATTGCCAGCCATTTATACGGTACGGGAATATTAGCAATATTTTTGGGCCATTCCACAGGTTTCATGTGGGGGTTTGGGGATAGAGAAGTTTGGGTAGAAGTTCTACAAGCATTAACTGGCGCTAGAGTAACGAATTCTTACATAATCCCAGGCGGAGTAAGAAGGGACTTGACACCAGCTATTAAAGAGATGATAGAAAAGGCTATTGCTTATCAAAGAAAGAAAGTTCAAGATTGGTATAAAATATTTGTAAGAAACCCTAATATTAGGGATAGGTTAGAAAATGTTGGTGTAATGTCTAGGGAAAATGCTATTAAATGGGGTGCTGTCGGACCTAATCTGAGAGCCTCTGGTGTCTATTATGATGTAAGAAAAATTGAGCCCTACGCTGCTTATGACAAAGTAGATTTTGAAATTCCAGTGTATAAAGAAGGAGATGCTTATGCAAGGCTTTTGGTAAGATTTGAAGAGATAGAACAAAGTATGAGAATTTTAGAGCAAGTTATAAAGAATATCCCAGAGGGAAATATCTTAAGCGATAGGTTCTTTAAGCAAATTCCTCCTACAAGGTTAAAGAAGTGGTGGGAAGGACAAAGAAGAATAGTATTTCCGGGATATTACGCTTCCTTTAGGCCACCAAAAGGTGAAGCAGTATCTAGAGTTGAGGCTGCTAGGGGCGAATTATTATATTACGTAGTTAGTGATGGATCTCCTCATCCGTATAGACTAAGAATGATTACCCCGTCTTATCGTCTAATTCAAGTTTTTCAAGAGCTTGCCAAAGGTAGTCGTTATGCAGATTTAGTTGCAATTTATGGAAGTTTGGACTACTTCCCTCCGGAGGCTGATAGGTAATGGTTGATATACTTTTCGCATTAAGATATTATTTCTTTTACCCATCATTTTTTGCCGTTATCATATTCCCCGGATTAATTTTTACTACAATAATTCTACTGCTTACTATATGGTTCGAAAGGAAAGTTGCAGCAAGAGTTCAAATGAGAGTTGGTCCTTTATATGTCTCTAAAAGGACTGGAGGAATTTTGCAGCTGATTGCTGACGCAATAAGGCTAGTTTTCTCAGAAATAATAATACCAGTCGGAGTTAATCCAACTCTTTACGTTTTAGCTCCAGTATTTGTAATAGCCTTTACATTCATTCCAATGACTCTCATACCATTTTCAGCCATACCAAAAACTGGCTCTCTATTGTCTCCATATTTTAACATCTTCTATGATTATGAGATAGGTAAGGGAGTTTTTGTTGGCTATTTTGTTCCTTATAATATGGTTCTTATTTTAGGTTTAGCATCTATAGTTCCAATATTCATCTTATTACAAGCCTGGGCTACAAATAATAGGTTTGCAATAGTAGGAGCTGTTAGGGAAGCGTTACTTGCAGTATCTTACGATGTTCTTTTAGTAATGTCAATAGCAGCTGTAGCAATTGAGTACCACACGTTAGATATTGCAAAAGTTGTAGAGTCTGGTATACCCGGAATAGTTGCCAACCCATTAGCTGCAATAGTCTTCTTAGTGGGCATGCTAATGGGTACTGGAAAGTTTCCTTTTGAAATAGTGGAGGCGGAAAGCGAACTGGTAGTAGGCCCTTCAACAGAGTATAGCGGTTTTCTATTTGTTTTAGCGATGGGTGGAGGCTATATCTCAACATTTGCCTTATCTTTTGTATTCTCTGATGTGTTTTTAGGCGGTTGGCTGCCGTTCACTGGTTTACCCGGGGCACTTTGGAATGCAATAAAGGCTATTTTAGTCCTCTGGTTTACTGTATTTTTAAGAAGTGTTTATGGCAGATATAGGATTGATCAGGCTCTTAGGGGGTCATGGAAATACATGCTCCCCGTAGCTTTCGCATCTTTAGTTTTGGGTTTGGTGGTGGGATGGTTATGGATAAGGTAAAAGAATATAAAAAAGAAAATAATCCATTCAGGTTATTTGCAGACCACTTAAATGCAATAGGTACTGGAATAAAGTACATTGTTAAGCCACAGAGAATTACATTAAAATACCCGGAAGAGTCTCTAACGTTACCAACTGGATACAGAGGAATGATCAGACTTTACAAGGATGTCTGTATAGGCTGTACTCTATGTGCATTAATATGCCCTGCAGATGCAATGAAGATGGTTACAGAGGGTGGTAAAAAGTTCCCAACTATAAACTACGGTAGATGCGTATTCTGCGGTTTTTGTGTTGATGTATGCCCAGTAGATGCATTAAAAGAGACAAGGGTTCATGATGCTGTCTTCACTAACAGGAGAGACTTAGTGTTTAGACCAGATAGGTTTAACCAAGATTTTGATCAGCCAGTTCCTTCCCAGGCTGTAGTTAAGAAAGTTAGAGTGGTAATTGATGAGAAAAAGGGGATTAAGTATGTCCCTGACGAATGATTTCGCTATAGGATTTTTTACTTTTTTTGGAATTATTAGCATAGTAGCAGCTTTATTTATAACTAGGCAGAAAAACGTTTTTTATGCCGCTATAGGTCTAGTCTTCGTTGGCATATCTGTAGCGGTTATGATAGCTTTACTAAACACGTCCTATTCTTTTTACTCTGTTTTTCATATTTTACTTTACGTAGGTTCTACTGTAGTGTTTTTAGCTGTATCCTTGGTTATGTTTAGAGGTCTTGACGTTAAAGAGATTAAAGTGCCGTGGGCTTCTCTAGTCGCTCTTATTGTCGGTGTACTTATATTTCTTGATCTAGTAGTAAGTTTCTATAGTATAACTCCGGCTGCTGCAATAAGTTCCTTTAGCCTTCAGACACTAGCAAATGAGATTTTACAAAATTACTGGTTCCCAGCAATAATTATTATAATTGCTTTATTAACAACAATGATTGAAGCAATTACTCTTGCAAGGAGGGATTAAGATGGATGCTTTACTCTCTTATTATGGTTTAGTTATTGGTGTGATATTAGGAAGTATCGGAATATATGGTTTATTAAATAGTAAAAACATAGTTAGGATTTTATTATCTTCAGAGATAATTTTTAATTCAGCTATTTTATTAGTTTTTTCTGCTTCTTCTCTATTAGGAAGGACATATCTCCCAATTGTTTTTTCAATTTTCGCAGTTAGTATGGGTTTAGTTGAGGTTGTTGTAGCGTTTGCCGCAATTATCCTCTATTATAGGAATAAGAACTCTCTGGAGGTGGATTAAATGATTTCCCTCTTCCTTTTCATAATATCCTTTCTTCTCGCTTCAATAATATTTTTCTTCAAAGATAGAAAAACAGCAGCTTTACTCTCATTTATATCTATCTTAGTTAATGTATACTTTTTGTTTAGGTACGGATTATTCTATAAGTTTTTTGTTACCAATTATATAGGAAATTTTGGTTTCACTGTGAATGACCTAAACTATCCTTTCATCATAACAATTTTAGTTGTTACGCTAGTGACCGTATATTATTCTCTAAGGTATATGGAGAAAAGGTTCCATGAACTAGGATATGGAAACTGGGGTGTTTATTATGCTTTATACTCTTTGTTTGCTATTTCAATGCTATACACTGTTATTTCTATAAACTTACTAGAACTTTACATATTTTTGGAAGTTGCCCTAATAACATCATTTTTGTTAATTATGCTTTATGGATATGGTGATAGAAGGAGAATAAGTCTCTTATACTTCATTTGGACACATGTAGGTACAATACTCACATTATCATCAATTGTAATTCTTGGTTTAGTTAGCGGAAGAATGGACATATATAGTTCATTTGGACAGCTTTACAACTACTCGCTGATTTCATATGCACCATTAGTATTTATTGTAGGAGTAATAGGAATGTTAGTAAAAGGGGCTCAAGCTGGATTTAATATATGGCTTCCTTATGCGCACGGTGAAGCCCCAACACCAATCTCGATATTGTTAAGTCCAAACATGGTAGGGTTAGGAATTTTTGTAGTCATAATTTACTACTACTTATTCCCATCATTTTCTTACATCGCTCCTTTGTTTATAGGTTGGGCAGTAATTACAATGATATATGGAGGTTTGAATGCATTAGCTCAGAAAGACTTTAAGAGGTTCTTAGCATACTCTAGTGTTTCTCAAATGGGTTATATGCTCTTAGGGGCATCGATTGCATTTTATCTTGGCTTAAAGTCATCAGTTATAGATTTACCTTTAGGCATATTAGCTTCTGTCCTTATTTATACCTCTCATGGTTTTGGAAAAGCCCTACTTTTCATGAGTGCTGGTGCGGCCATTACCGAGTTAGAAGAAAGAGATATTGAAAGACTAGGCGGTTTGTATCTAGTCTCTCCGCTTCACTCTACGTTATCGTTTATGGGGCTCCTTAATATTCTAGGTTTACCACCAACTGTTGGTTTGATTAGTGAGGTTCTTTTACTTTTATCAGCTGGCCAACTTATTCCCTTAATCGGAGAAGGTTTCTTTGTTTTACTTGTAGCCCTTCTGATGATAGCAATTGGGGTGTCTTCTGGTTATGCTACGTACTTGTTCAAGAGAGTTTATTCTGGTATTAAGGAGATAAAAGTAAATGTCGATAAAGCAACAGAGTACTCAATCTCAATGATTATCGTAGCGGTTGTAAGCGTTATTTTCTTCTTCTTTCCTCAACTTTTAGTTCACTCCATTAGTAACTTTATTCAGATATTACCAAGCTCTTCACTGCCACTTTTCCTTATTGTATTCTTACCAGCTATAGGAGCTTTCCTTTCACTAGTTATCCCGATGCATCAAGATGCTAGAGGAGGATTAGTAACCGGGCTAATCGGCATTTCTATGATTTTAGCTATAATCAATTTGATTAGTTCTTTGCATACTAGTCTATCTTTACATACTAACCCAATTATACCTGAAACCAATAATGCAGTAACTGGTTATACAGTCTTTAGCTACTTCACTTTTAGCTCTTCATTATTACAAGCCCTCTTAGGAGTTTTTGTTTCATCTTTAGCTTTCTTCATATCTATGTATAGCATTGGCTATATGAAGGAGGATAATGTACTTAGGAGATACTGGGGTTTCTTCGGTTTCTTCGTTTCCTCTATGCTAGCTGTTGTATATTCCGACAACATACTACTCTTTTTGGCTGGTTGGGAGGGCACAAGCCTGGCATCCTATGGTTTAATTAGTTATTGGTTAGATGATAACGATAGAAATGTAGTAGGTGACTTTGGTAGAAAAGTTTTTGGTATACAATACTTGTCCAGACCAACAACTAGTGGCATTAGAGCCATGATATTCACTAGGATTGGTGATGTAGGTTTAATAATGGCTTTAGGATATCTGCTTTATCTGACTAAATTAACAGACTATTCTGGAGTAACTATAATTTATGGTCATATGGTTATCAACGGTACTATCTACAACGGGTTATTTACAGTATTTCCAAAACTTTTCGCATTACCCTACGCTTGGTTAATTCTTTTGATTATGTTCTTAGGCGGTTTAGGAAAGAGTGCACAATTCCCATTAACTCAATGGTTGCTAACTGCAATGACAGGTCCTACGCCAGTTAGTGCATTAATACATGCAGCTACAATGGTTAATTTAGGTGCTATCTTGACTTTCTTTGTTTATCCATTCTTAGTTTACCCAAGCCCTCAAACTACGCTTTTCATGTCAATCATGATTGGGATATCTATGTTCACGGCGATTTATACAAGCACTTCAGCAATAGCATCAAATGAGCAGAAACTTATTTTAGCATATTCAACAACAGATCAAATATCCTTAATGATTTTATCTTCATCTATTGGCGGTCTACTAGCTTCAATTTACTCAAACTATGGATTCCTAGTTGATGGCGTGTTAATTGGTTTAATTCAGATGTTTGCACATGGCATATATAAGGCAACATTGTTCATGAATGCTGGTAGCGTAATACACTTCACTGAAAACAGATATGTTGGAGTTTTCAAGTCTCTATATAAGAAGATGACAAGTGTGTTTGTGTTACAAGTCTTAGCTGCGCTTAATTTAGCCAGTATTCCTCCACTTATTGGTTTTTGGGCTCATGATTTGATCGGAGTATTGGCTTCAAATACCCCAATCTTCTATCTTTACGTGTTAACAGAATTCCTAGGGGGCCTTTACATCATACGTTATGTAGTTAAGGCATTTTTATGGAAGAATGGCGAAGAATTACATGAAGAAGGGCATGTTCATCCATTAATGATAGTAGCTCCAGCCGTATTAGTTTTAGCTTCAATCGTACTAGGTGTGTTATTCTTACCATCACTGGTGCCATTCTTTACTAGCATTGGTTTAAGTAGTTCATACGTAACTTTTGACATACCGTCCTTATCTTTAGCTATTGTAGGGGTGGTACTGGCTCTAGCATTATATCTAAATGGGTTAGATTTAGGTAAGTACAGAAGTGCAACGCCCTTAGTTAATTTCTTGTACTACGGTTGGTTTGTTAATCCTGCTTTTGACAAGTTTGGAATAGCGGGCTTTAGCTTTGCGAAGGGAGTATATCAGAAGTTTGAGTATGGAGTAATAGACATGTCATTAAATGTTCGCTTACCTCAAGGGATTATAAAAGCTGGAAATAGCATATTTAGAAGGACAGAAACTGGTATATTAAGAGACTATATTTTTATGTACTTGGTAGGGCTTATGATACTAGCCGTAGTAGCTATTATTTTCCTAATGGGGGTGTGAAAGAATGATGTATTTAGATTACATTCCAATAGTCCTTCCTTCAATCTTAATAGTATTTTCATCTATAACAGTTTTGTATTTAGACAACGGGACTAAGAAGGGATATTCAAGTGCAGTAAGTCTATCTCTAGCAGTTCTTGTAGTTTCTTTCCTTGTTCTCATAGTATTTTATGCTTTGGGCTACTATAATTACTCGTTATTTGCAGGCACACTTTACATCTCTAATTTTGGTTACTTCATCTCTATTTCAGCCTTATTGGCAACTATAATAACAATATATGGAGGAATTACACATTTAGAGACTTCTAAGACAAGATCATCTTTTCTTTCATTGGCCATGCTAACTGACTTAGGAGTTATCTATCTTTCATTCTCTTACAACGTTATAACAATATTAGCTTCATGGGGAGTAGCCTCAGCTGCAACTTATGTTATTGCTCTAATCAGAAAAGACTATTCCTCAACTATTGCTGGAGTTAAATACCTTGTTATGGGTCTTCTTTCAAGCTCGCTTATGGTCTTGGGTTTTGCATTTTATATTCTAGGTGTAGGTTCATTATCTCTTGACGCTTCAATACAATATCAAGCTCTAATAATTCTAGGAATTATAATCTTGTCAGTAGCTTTTCTCTTTAAAATTGGAGCATTTCCATTCCAAGCTTGGTTACCTGATGTCTACTCAATGTCTGATAGGGTTTCAGTAGCTTTTGTGTCTAGTGTGGGAAAGATAGTCGGTATTGCTCCACTGTTAGATGTAATTTATTTCTTAAGGCCAACTGGAGAGTTAGCCTTAACGATATTTGTAGTATTTGCAATAATAACTATCATGAGCTTGATTTTCGGAAACATTGTTGCTTTTTCTAGGCAAGATTTTGCTTCCATGTTATCTTATAGTAGTATAACGCAAGTTGGTTTCATGCTAATAGCTATAACTATGCTACCTTATAATTCTAGCGTTGCCGTTAGTGGTTTGATGGTTTATCTATTAGCTTATTCTATTGCACAAGCAGGTCTCTTTATCGCTTTATCTCACATAGAGAAAGTCTCTGGAACTAGTTATATCGAGGGTTTCAGAGGAATGAGCTCTTCAGATAAGGTCTTAGCTTTTAGTGTAACAGTTTTATTACTTAGCCTTCTAGGAATTCCTCCAATATTAGGTTTTTGGGCAAAGTTGTTTGTATTAGAAGCTTCATTCTCTCAACCATGGTTGACCGTTATAGGATTTCTCAACAGTGCTGTGTCTGCAGGTTATTATATTCCACCAATTAGAGAAATATTCAGAGAAGGTGAATTTAAGATGATAAATTCTACAGAAAGGGATGCAACAATTATAGCATCAGTTTTAAGTATAGCTTTAGGTATAGTAGCTCCATTGATAGTAGGTGTTATAGTTTGATAAAGGTCGCCATTTTTGGAGTGGGTAATGTTGCAAGTGCACTTTTGCAAGGGCTTGAGTGGATAAAACAAGGAAATGTTTTGCCAGGTTTATTACCTCTTCCTATTTCTCCAAGTGAAATTGAAATAGTGAAAGCATTCGATATTGATAAGAGAAAAGTTGGCAAAAGACTTTCTGAAGCCATATTTCAGAAGCCAAACGTTGTGCCAAAATATGTTGATGTCAGTTCTGATGTAACAGTCGAGAGGGGCCCCACTTTTGATGGTACTGACGGTTTTCTTTCTAACGTTATTGAAGAGTCAGAAGAATCTCCTGTTGACGTGGCTAATGAGCTAAAAGGGGTTGATGTTGCAATAAGCCTTTTACCAGCAGGTACACAAAAAGCAAACGAGTATTATGCAGAGTCTTCGCTTTCTTCTAATGTTGCGTTTATAAATGCAACTCCAGCTGAGATTGTTTCATTTTACTCACATAAATTCTCTGAAAAGAGAATCCCGCTTCTTGGGGATGACTTATTAAGCCAAATTGGGGGAACAATTCTTCACACTGGTATAATTGAGTTTTTAGAGAGCAGAGGGGTTAAAGTTACAAGAACTTATCAGATTGATATCTCTGGCACCACAGAGAGCTATGTAACATTAGAAGATTGGAGAAAAGACCTAAAGAAAGGAGTCAAGAGCAACTTTATTGCCTCTCATGGTGATAATATACAAGTTACAGCCGGCACTTCTGACTATGTTGAATTTCTAGGTGATAGAAGAGTTAGCTATATGGTTATTGAAGGGGTTTACGCATTCAACATCCCCTTGCGTATTGATATCTCATTTAAATCTCAAGATGCTCCTAATGCAGTTGCTCCTCTTATTGATTTAATAAGGTTAGCTAAATTAGCTAAAGATAGAGGAATTGGTGGAAGTATACCACAGATATGTGGTTATTATTTTAAGAGACCGCCAAAAATATATCCTTCTTTAGATGAAGCTAAAAATGAGCTAAATAGTTTTGTGAAAATGATGACAGAACCCCGGCTTGATAGATGATATAGCCGTGTGAGAGCTGACTATACTACAACTATTTCAGCTTCATCTATTAGTTTTTTATAATCTATGTTAGCTTCTTCCTCAGCTTTTATCACTTCATCTAAGTTAGCACTAGTTGTAGCTTTAGTAGATATAGCACAATACTCTGGCAACTTAGATGAAAATTCATATGTACCTATCTTTTTAGATAATTCTATTATTTCACTTTTATCAAATCCAATGAGAGGTCTAAATATTGGGATATTTATATTATACTCAGTAACGAAGAGATTTTTCATAGTCTGTGATGATACTTGTGAAAGCGATTCACCAGTAGTCGCAGAGTACGCATTTATCTCCTTTGCCAATAATTGAGCTGTCTTATACATTATCCTTTTTAAAACAACGACTCTGATGTATTTGTTTACATTTGCTAATGCAGTAAGTACTTTTATACCATCAACGAAATAGATCTTCATCTTGTGCCCGCTATTCCACTCAGAAAGAATTTTTGCCTCCTCCGTCACAATTTTTTTATGTAAATCCCCACCAAGTTTAAAGTTAAGTAATGTTACTGAAGTACCTCTTTTCATCATCATCCATGTAGCTACTGGGGAATCAAACCCTCCTGAGAAAAGAACTACTGTTTTCCCAGCTGTACCAATAGGCAGTCCTTTTGGTCCTTCGAAAATTTTGTCATAAATGTAAGCATGGTCTTGCTTAATATGAATATATATACTTATATCTGGATTTTCTAGGTTTACACCAGAAGAATAAGGATAGAGTGCGCCTCCCACAGCTTTCGCTACATCAAGACTTGTAAAATTATGATTTCCAACTCTTCTTACTCTAACTGCAAATTTCTTACCTTTAACTGCTTCAGCATATTTGTTTTTTACATATTCGACTAACTCATTTAAACTTGAAAAGAATATCACATCAACTGGAGAATAGGATGCAATTCCAAAGACCTTACTTAGTTTATCATAGCTTCCTTCTACATTAAGTATTATGTAACTTTGGTCAATGCTAGCGCGTTCCACGTTAATTACATTTTTTATATTTTGAATTAATGCGTGCTCATAATTCAATTTAGACCTAGGTGATTTAACTCCAAGTTCTCCTGAAAGTCTAACAAGAATTATCATTATAGTCTTACTTTACTGTTCAACTTTAAATAACTTCTCTATAGGTTTTAATACTCCTCTACCATCCATATCTACAGTAAAGTAAGCTATCCATGAACCTAATAACCATCCACCAAGAATGTCAATTGGCCAATGAACTCCAACATAAACTCTAGAATAAGAGACAATTAGTGCTTCTATCATAAAAGGTATCCATAGCCATTTTGGTGATGTTTTAAATAGAACCATTGCACCATCTCCCACGATTAACGCATGACCAGATGGGTAACTGTAGTCTGTTGGTTTAGGGACTAACAAGTAATCTGGAGAAATATAGTAGAATGGTCTTAATTGAGCCATTATTATCTTTGCTGCTTCACCTAATATTATAGCTACTATGAATGATGCCGCTAAAACTATTGCAATTCTTCTTGTCTTTTTAAATACTAGGAGTATAGCAGTCAAGGGAATCCAGACATATTCTCTTCCATACTTAGAAAAGAAAACGAAGAAAGGGTTAAGAAAGCTAACTTGATGATAGTTAATTAGTCTGAAGATTTCAGCGTTTAAGGGGAAGTTATTTTCCCCAACAATTTTTAAATAAATTGAAATAATTACAAAGATAACTAAAAGGATCCAATATTTACGCATAAGAGAGAATAGACAAATTTTTACTTATAAGTTTATTACCAATTTACTAGGTTTAACTGTTTATTTAAACGTTTTTTAATTTGTTAGTTGGAAGAACCTAATTTTGGGTAAAAGTTTAAAAATACTTTTTAGCGATAAATGACTGAGGCAAAATGAAGGGAATTTCAAATGTTGTGTTTGGAGCAGTAGCAATAATATTAATAATAGTAGCAGCAATAGGTTTTTATGAATATGCAAGCATTTCAAGTAAATATTCTTCATTGCAATCTTCATATTCTTCTCTTCAATCTTCATACTCTTCGTTGAATAGTAGTTATATGTCGTTACAGAATGTAAGTAATCAATATATGGCATTACAATCAAAGTACAGCCAATTATCTAAGAACTATACAGCACTAGAGTCAATGTATAATACTATTTTACAGTACCTTAAGGGTAATGAGTCATTATTAAACATGTATAAGATGCTGTACATGCAGGCTGAACAAAACCTAAGCAAACTTCAAGTATCAGTATCATCTTCTGGTAAAGAAGGAGGAGCTTTAGCAGTAGTAATGGAATTTTATGATGGAATTGCAATTGAAAGTCCTTCAGATGTGACACCATTCTTAGCACCAAACTTCACAGCAACGATTCAAGGTGAGCCGTTCCCAGGGACATATAGTTTATCAACATTCAACTCAACATGGCTATCTGATTTCTTCTCTACATATGAGACCGTTTACTTCTATACAACGGCATTACCAACAGTAACAATGATGAATAATAATACTTATCAAATTACAGATGTTGTGCAATATTTTGTAGCTCCAACGAGTGATCCAGTGTACTTACAAGTCTTCAACGCTTCTAACGTAATAACTGTACAATTCATAAAGGGAGTCCCATACATTACTAGCTTAATGTGGAAAGGAAATGAAGTTCCTCCATCAACAGTAATAGCTGGCTATCCATCACAGCACATGTTGCAGTCTAACCAAATTTTAGAAGAATACCTTTACGAGATTAATGCTTTGGGCGCTGAGTTCCCACCAAGTACAATAGCAACTTACTTCTCACCAAGTGCAACGCTAGTAGTAAATGGCACATTACCGCCAGGGTTAAAAGCTGGTACCTACACTGGATTATCTAACATAGAGAGCTTCTTTAACACTTGGGACAGTTACTTCATATTTGTCTTAGAGTACCTACAAAACTTATTACCAAATGGAACTGCTGTACCGCCAACTGTTCAAATTAATCTATCACCTAGTGGTGCAAATGCGACTTTAACAGTTAATGACACCGTAATATTTGGATTTGTTAACCAAGGCCAACCTGGCTTCCCAGCAATATATGACATGCATGCAGTTGTAACAACATATTTCGTTTATAATTCAACCTCTGGTATGTGGCAAATCACAAAGCAAGTATGGAATGTGCAAATGGTGCCAATAGCTTCCGATACTTTATACTATCCATTAGGCCCCGCAACTTTCATAGTAAACAGTGAATCAACAGTTACAGTGAATGCTACTAAAGGCGCAATTGTAACTGACGGCAATTTGATAGTTGTTTTACAACCAGGAACCTATGCATATAATACAAAGACTAACCAGACGCTAAGCGTATACAACTTCTCTGTGATCACATTTAGCATGGAAGGCGTATATGCCCCACCGAACACAAATCTCACACCATTATATGCATTCGCATTTGCTATAAATGGCCAAATAACTCCAGTATGGGAACTAGTAACTGCAAGTAAATCCCCATCACCAGCAATTACAGTACTATTAGGTGCGTCAGACACGTGGACATCATGGACATGGTTTGGTGGCACATTTAATGGAACTACATATGTTGGCGGTGGGTATAAGTTTGCAGACACTTGGGTCTATGGAGACGGAGTTATGGCAAACCTAGCGTTCTTCAAACCAGTTATTTGGGTATTTGAAGCCTCACAAACACCAATAGGACATGTACCAATGCCAGCTAGTGTTAAAGTAGGCCCAGTGTTTGGCATGAATCCAACTGTTGCCTATACATATACAATAAATGGTAGTGAGGGAGGTGTAATATTTGCTGGAAATATGATAACAATTATCAAACCAGGGTCTTATATAATAAATACTACAAGCAATATGACTTTAAAGACTTACAACTTCTCTGTAATATTCTATGAATTGAACAACTTACCTAATACAACTAATGGACAGACACCAGTTTTAGCATTTGCTTATGCTATAAACGGTCAGGTATCACCAAAATTAGCCTCAACACTCCCCTGGGTAACTGTTATACTTACGCCAACATCTCCAAATACAACAATGTGGACTTGGCTAAAAATGGGTAATAAACCTCCTACCTATGTATTTAAGGATCCAATAATATTAGGAAACGGAGTAGTAGTTAACTTAACATTCTTTAGACCAGTTCCATGGATATTAACAATGCAAACTGTGAATTCAACAACTACAACCACAAGTAGTAGTACTACTACATATTCTTCAACTATAGGATACTGAGCATAAGAGGAATAAGTAAAAAAGGAATTTCTTTTTTGTTTTTCTTATTTATTTATTCTATTTTTAATAATATTCTGCCATCTCTATTTTTATCAAATAATTCCTTTAAGGCTTCTGCTCCTTCTTCCAGCCCTCTTACTTTGTGTACTTTCACTTTAAGATGCTTTGCAAAATTAGCAAGTTCAACAAGCTCTTTCCTATTCCCTCCAGTTGTTCCTATTAGGCTTGCATGTTTGCCGTAAATTACACCTAAATCTAGATTGACATTACTACCCGTAATTCCACCGAAGAAGATCAATTTTCCATTACTGCCAAGTACTGAAAGGCTTTTCTCCCATACTGAAGTTCCAACAGAATTCACTACTATATCAGCCATTTTACCATTAGTTATCTCTTTTACCTTTTCCTCTACATTGTTGTAATCCACTATCTCATCTGCTCCGAAGTCCTTAACCCAGCTTTTGCTGCTAACAGCAATAACATGAGCTCCCATCATTTTAGCTATCTGCACAGCAAACTGTCCGGTATTTCCGCTTGCACCAAATACAACCACACTCTTATTGAATAGAGGAGCTACGGCATTCAGAGCGTGATATGAGGTTAGAGCCGCTACTGGTAAACTTGCTGCAACTTCATCTGCAATTCCATCTACTCTAACTAGATTCTGTTCTGGTACTGCAAAGTATTCTGAATATCCTCCATTATTCACAATACTCATTATTCCCCCATTTCTGCATAACATTTCCATTCCTTGTAAACACATATCGCATTTTCCGTCAAACACTCTATTGTATACAACTACCTTATCTCCAGGTTGAAAACCTTTTACATGGTCTCCCACTTTAACTACTTCTCCATATATTTCAGCACCTGGTATGTGAGGCATTGGTTTCACTGGGATGAAATTGACTACGAAGTAGTCTATTGGGTTCACTCCTGCCATCTTCACCTTTATTAAAACATCATGCACTCCTAGAGCAGGTTCGCTTACGTTTTGTACTTTTAAATTTTCTAATCCCGATTTTTCGAAAACTAACGCTTTCATTGTTAAATATATTCTCTTGATTAGTTTAATTCTTAACTTTACTTAAGTAAAGTTAATTTGCTTGAATTTAAAAACAAGTTATATTTTCATCAATCTTTTCCTCCTTTCTAATGCTTCTTGGTATACTTGTTTTTCCCTTTCGGTAAGAGGTATATACTCCTTAACTTTCATTGGTCTACCTTCCTTATCAACCCTTACGTAATTAAAATAAGCAGTGGTTACATGCTCCTCTACAAAGTTCTTTGTGTCTAGCCTCGTAACGTTCAATATTACCTCAAAAGAAGTGTTGCCAACGTATGAAATACCTGCCCTTATTTTTACTATATCTGAAAGCCTTATCGGAGTGTAGAAGCTAGTGCTATTTACTGATACTGTGACTACTGCTCCGTTTTCTTGTGTAAAATTTTCATAATTTACATAATTTAATGCCAAAGCCCCTCCAATATCATCCATTAGTTTCAATAGCTTTCCTGCGGAAATTATCCTTCCGTCATAGGTCATTTCTGGTGTTATGAAATATACAGATTCTGTCCTATATCTTAGTCCTTGTGTAGGGTCATCAATTTCATACCTTTTCTTAATCCTCTCTTTAATTATATCTAATCTAGCTTGCCTTCTCTTTATAGCTCTATCATATTTTTCTAGTTCATCACTCGATTCCGGAACAACTTTGTTCTCTATTATTGTAGGTCTTAGGAATTCATCTACTTTAACATAAGTACCTGTAGCCTCTACCAGCACATCAGAGTTTTTCAATGCCCTCATTGAAACTTCCATAGATGTATTCCCTACATATTCCACTTCTGCTTCAATATCTATGATATCTCCTAACATTATTGGTTTTTTAAATACCACATCATCTAGAGAAGCTATGACTGCTAAACCTCTTGCCACTTTCATTGCCGATATCATTCCAGTATCCACTAAGAAACTTAACATGTCTCCGCCATGGAGTCTTCCTAAGAAGTTTGTATTTTCATAATGGATTATCCTTCTCGTAGTAACTCTGGTATCAGAGATTCTCAAATAAGACACCGTTTATATCGTCAGCTATTTTTAAATATTTTTTATCGAATTTAGAGTAGTCTAATGCATAATCTCTAAGCTGATCAAGTATTTCCTTCCATTTCAGTTTTATATCCTTTAGTACGTCATCTGGTATTTTATCTAGATCTATTCTCTTCTGCTCAGCAGAGAAGAATGGCAAATATTCGTCTTGTGATAAAGAAACAATCACAACTCCTTTCCTATCTAATACATATTCGTGAACTCCTTTCTTAACTAGGCTAACTCCATAATCATCTGAAGGTGGAATTAATTTCATAGCTTCACGAAGGAAGTTTAATATACTTTCTTTGTCTCCTTTTGTTTTCATCTTTTTTATTGCTAATTTTAGTTCTTCCATTTAACTCGCCTTTGATAAATCGTAATGCCCTAATGGTGGTGGTACTGGAACTCTTATTTTAATTTTTCCTTCTCTAAGCCAAGGGGAAAGAAGATATGATACCCCGTTTTTCTCCCAACTCAGTATTTTTGCTTCACTCTTTGATAAACCAAGGCTTTCTGCTACTTCTGGTTTAATTCTAAAAATTACCTTTGTATTTGCTAATTGAACTATTATATCTGAAAGATCATTAGGATTATGAGTAGAGAAAATAAACCCTATTCTTCTCCTTCTTCCCAATCTCATCATAGTAGAGATCTTCCCTGCAACTCTTCTAACGTAATTCGCATCTTCTTCTCCACCACTGTTTGAGGGGAAAAACTTATGCGCTTCATCAATTATTAAAACCATTCTATCTTTTAGCGTGCCTTTTTTCATCTCTTTTTCTCTAATATCAAAGATCTTATCTAGAAAATAATATGTAAGTATTTTTTGCGTAAAGTCGTCAAGTTCGCTGTTATAAAGGTCAAGTACAAGGAGTCTGTGTGTATCTCTTAATAATTGACTCAGTGGTTTTCTTGCAGTCTTTACATCAAAAAGTCCGGTTTCCTTAAGTAAGTAGAGACCCCTCAGTATATTTTCCTTTGTGCTCTTATGTATGCTTAAATTCTCAATACTGTCAGAATTTAGGGCATCTATTAAGTCATCAAGCGAATTAAAATCATTACCGTGTTTTCTGATAAGTATTTTCAAAAATTGCGTTGCTTGTTCTGAGAAATAAGGGTTTAACCTAGGTAAAATCTTCTTTACATCGTTAAACCTAAAATAAAATGGGTAAATATAGGTCTCTGCTTTCCATTCACTGTTACTAATTACTATACTTCCGGTATTGACACTTATGTAAAAATTAAACCCCTTCTTTTTTAAGTAATTAACTATTGGCTCTACGTAAAGTCGATAATATGTTGTAGTAATGGTAAGTAAATCTCTCTTCCCGTTTGTGTATTTCTTTAACCACTTCCTAGATACTGGATATATTATTCCTAGTTCGATCTGATTGAACTTAGAATATAAGTTCTCAAAGAGAGATAAACTATCCTTAACTGCCTTGTTATTTTTGTCTGGAGGTAAAAAAATATGATAATAATCTCCAGTTGCATCAAACACAAAAACTCTAGTGTCTTCAGAAACCTTATAAATGCCAGCTATTAAGTCCTTTACAAAAGAAGTCTTCCCAGCCCCAGTTGTCCCTAAAATTAGCATGTGGTAATTTAGGTCATCCAAACTTATACTTACTTTTATATTACTTTCTGGGGAATCAAGATAACCAAGCTTTAATAGACCTCTATTCGTATCTAATGCCCTTTCTATCACATCCGGATTAGGTAATATAACTGGAGATTGCGGTTCAATTACTATATCTGCTGCTTCTGGTTCGGTAGATTCTACTATGTTAATTTTTGTTAGCATTTCGCATTTTACTACAACGTTAGACACTAGTGATCCTGGTTCTTCATCATCCTTCTCATTCATTGATAGCAGAGGAGAATCTGAGAAAAGAACAGATGATACATCACTTCTCTCATACCCTATAACTCGTAAAAGAACTACATAAAGTGTCTTTATGTCTATAGCTGCAAGCAATATTCCTATTCTTCCCAAAAACGGATATTTGTAGTAAGTTTGAGCATCTAATACAACATTTACTATATTATTCTCTTCATCTATTTTATTTGGTAAATATTTTGCTACCCTTCCTATAATAGTGCCTAGAGTAATTGCTAACGCCCTTGCCTTATCCATCTTGTCTTTGATAGAAGATATAAAATCTTCAGACAATGTTATACACCTCAAACTTATCTCTAAAGCTTTCTTGGAATCCTATTCTATTCAAAGAGAAAATTATGTACTTCAATATTCCGCTAGAGAGTTCTTTAGCTGTTTTATCTGCAATTGCTAAAATCTTTGGTATGCCATCACCAGAAAAAGGCAAGGAAGATATGATATTTACTGCATCTCTGCTTATTGATTCTATTCTCAAAATAGAGAATTTAGGTATGTATCTATGATAAGGGAGTACTAAATAGAAAATGTAATATCTTACTTTCTCAACCTCTCTAACAAGTGGCCCAATGGATAAGATAGGGTATGGAGGAGTATAATTGAACCTAACAAACTGATAAAGGAACGATTCATCTGAAAGAAAATTTTGAGGATTTATTTTATATTTATTTTCAAATTCTTTACTATTTTTACTTAGAACCTTAACTAGAAGATTTGATTTATCTAATCTTTTTACAACACCTATATAATTTTGGTCAATTATTTTGCTTCTTTCTTTAGTAAGTATAGTTTTAACCTTATCGGGCAAATAGATATATGAGGGAAATAATGGGCCATCAATAATTGTTAACCCTTTATCCTTAGTTATTTTTAGTGCCTCTGTTTCAAGGACTCCTCTAATCTCTGTCTCTATTCTTTCAGGATCATTAGTTGAGAGAAAAGGTTCCCCGTTTAACGAAATGGATGTCAGAAAAGAATTGGAAGAATAAAGAAAAGGTTCTATTTTACCCCTTGAGGGATTAGATGACGCTAACCCGATAAATGGTTTGTTAATTGGTAAGCCGGGTAGACCAAAAAGAGGAGGGAAAACACCGTAAATCGATAAATAAGAAGATGAGACTGCCAAGGTTGAAATACTAATTATCCCACCAGAAGAAGTTAAGCTTCTACTACTTCCGTCAATAGCATAGAGAGGTCTTTTGATATCTTTTGGTTCAACTTCATTAATTACTTCATTAGTTCCTAGAAATGTATCACTAGGAGCATTTTCTTCAAAGGTTCCACTTTTTACGTCAAAGTAATCTTTGATATATTTTTGCACAATCTCGTTAAGTAATACAAAGAGTCCCTTATTTTCAGTCATTTTTCATATAAAAATATTGATGGAAATATTTAAATATGGCGTAATACCAATTGGTATTACCTTTTCTCACTCATCTTTCCATTAGCTGTCTAATAGCAACAATAACCGGATCCCATACCCTACTTATAGCCGGTAAGTAACCCATCTCAATGAAGAATGCTTCTTCTAATGTAAATCCTTTCATTATAGCTGCAGCCATCATATCAATTCTTCCTAATACTTCCTCTTCTCCTACTATTTGAGCCCCTAGGATTTTTTTACTATTTTCATCTGCTATAACCTTAACATGAATATCCTTAGCTCCAGGATAATATCTCGCCCTAGTCTTCCCAGCTATAGTAGCTGAATAAGGTTTAAATCCATACTTTCTTGCTTCATCTTCTTGCAATCCTACTTTTGCTATGTAAAACTCCTTATACTTAGTTATTTGAGTATTTACTACTCCCGGAAAAGTCATTTCATGTCCCCCAATGTTACTTCCAGCCACATATCCCATTTTGTTGGCTACGGGGGCAAAAGGAACCCAATAGGAAGTTCTAGTTATTATATTAACTGATTCTGTGTTATCCCCTGCTGAATATACTTCTCTATAATTGGTTCTCATATGTTCATCTACTTTAATTGCTCCAGTTTCTCCTAGTTTTATTTTGCCTTTAACTAATTCAACATTAGGAGTTACACCAATTGCTATAACAGTTCCATCTACTTCATACTTTCCTTTATCAGTGGCTATGAGTCTTCCTCCTTTTTTTATCTCCTCAACTTTTTCTCCTAGTCTAACTTCTGCATCTTTTGTTACTCTCTGCGTTATAATACTTCCTAATTCTTGATCAATCATTCTGTTAAGAAGATAACTTCCTCTATGCAATAGTATAACCTTCTTTCCTAAGTGTGTTAAGGCCTCTGTCATCTCTACTCCTAGGATCCCCCCTCCTATAATCGCTATTGTATTTAATGACCAAAGTTTCTCTCTAAGTTCTACTGCATTAGCTGGATGATGTGCATAAAACACTCTTTCATTTCCATCCTCTACTTGAAGCTTTTTTGGAAGTGCTCCAGTACTAATTACGAGGTAATCATACTCAGTCTTTATTTTTCCATCTTTCGATTCTGCATACACTATCCTAGAATCAAGGTCAACTTCTGTTACTTTTGTGTTTATTCTGACATCAATCTTTCTTTTCTCTTGGAAGAATTGAGGAGTATAAGTCATAAATAAGTTTTCATCATTAAATAGACCTTCAACAAAGTATGGCACACCACATGGTGCATGACTTACCATCTTTGTCGCTTCAAAAACAGTAATTTCCATCTCAGGCTTCAACTTTCTAGCCCTAGATGAAGCACTCATACCAGCTGCTCCGCCGCCAATAACTACTAACTTTTCCATAGTGATTATATAAGAGAAGACCTTTTTATATTCCATTCAAAAATTCTTTTATGGAAACAACAAGAAATGTATTTGAGGATTTCATCAAAAGGTTAGAAAACACGACCGAAGCTGGTTTAGGTTTTAACGAGGCTGAAATCCTTAGATTTCTAAAAGCAGAAAGCAGAAAACAGCTAGATATTTTTAACAAACTTGAAGATAGCATAAAAGAGCAAAAATGGAGTGAAGCCCTCTCCAATTTACTTATCTTGGTTGAAAGGGTCAATGTATCCTTACTATTTCTCATGCAACCCACTAACTACTCCGTCTTAGTGAATAGTAAGATTTCAAGTTTATTTGAGGAATATTTATCCATTATATCACTCTATATTTCGTATTCTCTACTAGAGTTAAGGCCAAACTTAAAGAAAATAGGGATTGAAAGCATAACTGCTACCATTTCTTCTAATCCCCCTTCAATTAGCATCTCGATGGTGGTAAAAGAATGATTAATCCGTATGAGCAATGGGAAAGTTTTTTCTCAGAGGCTATAAAAGCGGATATACCTTCAATAGAAAAGATTGAAGAGTTAGTTTATTTAGGCATAGGAGGAAGCGGTATTCCCGGTAGGATTTTAGAACTTTTAAATCTTCCAGTTTCATATAGACTCTTCAGAGGTTACAACTCCTTTGTAACTGAGAAAAGCACAGTATTTGCAGTTAGTTATTCTGGTAACACCACAGAAACCATAGTTGCACTTCTTTCTTCTTTAAAGAAAACCAACAAGGCAGTGATAATAACTTCTGGTGGAAGGATGGAAGAAATCGCCAAGAAACATAATTTACCTTTGATTAAACTCCCTAAAGGGTTACAAACCAGATATGTATTTCCTTTTATTTTTACATACCTTGTTAGGTTGCTGAATGAGGGGTTAGGGACAAACTTTAATGTAAATGAACTGTTAGAGGGAGTAAGAGAAAGCGTGTCAAAAGTTAATGAAATAGCGAGCGTTTTAGCTTCTGAAATTTCTGGTAAGATACCCGTCTTTTATGCTTCTACTTTATTGCCAATAGCAGAAAGATTTAAACAAGAGGTTAATGAAAACGCAAAATATCCAGCGTTCTTTAGTGAATTACCAGAGGCTAATCACAATGAGATTGAGCTCTATTCCTCTCCTAATAACTTTTTCCCCATAGTCCTTGTTTCAGATAAGATAGATGAGGCAACTGCTGAATTAATAAACGCTTATAAGGTTTATCCGTTTTATTCCTCTATTTTGAAGAATATCTCAAGCTTAACTTTGTTAGCAGGTTACTTATCAGTAAAGTTAGCTTTATTACTAGGAGTAGAACCATCAGAATTAAAAATAATACCAAAGATTAGAGAGAGAACCTTCAAGCTATTCGAGGGTGAAATAAATAATGCAAATTAAGGTCTTTAACACTCTCGGAAAAACGCTCCAACCATTAGAGACTGTAGAGCCTCAAACTGTAAAAATGTATGTATGTGGACCTACAGTATATGATTATCTTCATATAGGTCATGGAAGGACTTTTGTAGCATTTGACGCAATGGTTAGGTATCTGAGGCTTAGAGGTTATAATGTAATAAGAGTGCAGAACATTACTGATATTGATGATAAAATTATAAAGAAGGCCCAAGATACTGGAAAGGATTGGAAAGAGATAGTCGATTTTTATACAAAAGACTATTTAGACGATTTGCAACAATTAAAAATTGAAATAGATCAACATCCTAGGGTTACTTATCATATAAAAGAGATAATTGATTTTATTCAAGCTCTTATTGATAAAGGTCATGCTTATGTTGCTCCAAGTGGCAGTGTTTACTTCGACGTTGACTCTTTTCCTTCATATGGTGCTTTATCTGGTACGAAAAAGGAGGAATGGAATCAAGGAGAAGAATTTGTAAAAGAAAAGAAAAACCCTTATGATTTTGCCTTATGGAAAGCTTGGAAACCTGGAGAACCTTATTGGGAATCTCCTTGGGGGAAAGGAAGACCAGGATGGCATATAGAATGCTCAACTATGTCCATGAGGTACTTAGGAGAACAGTTTGATATTCATGGTGGAGGAATCGATCTTGTATTTCCTCATCATGAAAATGAGAGGGCACAAAGTGAAGCACTAACCGGTAAGCAATGGGTTAAGTACTGGGTTCACGTATCATACCTAACAATTAGAAAGGAAAAAATGAGCAAATCTTTAGGTAATATAATTCCTCTTAATGAAGCGCTAAAAAGCTGGGGTGCTTCTGTGCTACGCTATTGGTATCTTTCCTCCCATTATAGGAGTAGTTTAGATTATAGTGAAGAATCACTAGAGCAAGCAAAGAACGCAATTGTTAGGTTAAAAGATGCTATGAGTGTTATAAGGAGCGTAATAAAAGAAGGGCCAAAATATTATTCTAAAGATGAAGACATCAAAGACCAAAAGAAAATAATTGAACTAACTAGAGGTTTTCATCAAGCCATGAGTGAGGATTTTGATACGGCAAAAGCTTTATCATATATTCATGAAATATCCGGCTTAGTATTCTCTAAGATACAATATTCTAGAGATTTTATGTCTGCAATGTTAGCGCTTGATGCTTTTAGGCAATTTA
>ERZ1684502.26-NODE-26-length-51087-cov-42.597547_pt1 | contig 51087 bp, 59 predicted proteins | sample MGYA00580192_ERZ1684502 | MGnify/ENA primary metagenome ERZ1684502 (study PRJEB41476, sample SAMN13258264) | hydrothermal vent metagenome | biome: caldera [ENVO_00000096]; feature: acid hot spring [ENVO_00002120]; material: acidic water [ENVO_01000358] | place: New...
AAGGAGAAGATCCGTAAGGTTCTTGAGGATACTATGAATTTAGGGTCTGAAGAGGAAATGTAACTCTGCCTTTATACTGTAAATGGTGATTATCATGTTATGGGAGAAAATTAAGGAATTAGAAGAGAAGAAAAAAGAACTTGAAGAAAAAATAACAAATTTAGAGAAATTATTGAAAGAGCTCCCTAATGGTCATTTAGAAGCTAAGCAGATTAATGGTAAAACTTACTATTATTTAAGATATTGGGAAGATGGTAGATTAAAGAGCAAATATATTGGAAAAGATCCTAAAGATATAGAAAGAGAGTTAAAAGAATCTCAGCAATTAAGAAGCCAATTGAGTTTATTAAAACAAGAAAGAGAAAAAATAAACAGAGTATTAATACGAATTATGAATATTTTAGATGAGAATTTATTTAGCTAACTTTTTATTCTATTAAGACAGAAGTATGCTAAAATGTTAGTAATAGATGCTTCACTCTCTCAATCTTTGGCAAGCTTAGCAACGGAAATAATAGGTGTAATCCCATCAATAATACTTTTCATAATAATTGTTATAATAGGTTATATTGTAGCAAAAATAGTAGCAGCTGTAATTCAAAGAGTTCTTAGTAGGTTATTTACGCAATCTCATATTCAAGTAAGTGCAGGGCTAGTTGCAGGCACGGTAGAGGCTCTTATAATTTTATTAACTTTAGCTATAGCGTTCTCAGTCCTTAGTTTAGGTCCTGCAACTGTTTATGTGGCTGAAGTTGCTAGATATTTACCATATTTGGCTGGAGCAATTCTCTTACTAACTCTAGGTATTACGCTAGTTAATGTTCTAGTAGATTATATGAGCAAACAAATGGCTCCGAGTGACCCGTTTGCCGGAGTTATACTAAACGTTTTAAGGTTTGGTCTATATGCAACTATTATAACGTTGGCAGCAACTTTAGCAATATTCTACTGGGTTCCTTTTATAAGTCCTTACCTATTCTATGACATCATAATAGGTTCTATAGTACTACTATTCAGCTTTACAATTGTAGATAAAGCAATGGAAAGTATATCTAAAAGTGATCCGAATGTTGGATATATAGTAACTTATGGCAGATTTTTACTCTATACAATATTTCTACTAGTGGCAGTAGCAATAATTGTACAACCTTTCTCCTCTGTTTTATCAATTATACAAACATTAGCTTGGGGATTAGCTATAGCCTTCGCAATATTGCTGATACCTTTAATTTACGCATTAATAAAAAGAATGTCATCGGAGCTAAAGTAAGGTTATTTTTTATCTAAGTTATTATTCTGGGTTCCGGTCAGGTGCAGATTTTTAGATGTTTTCCTTGATTTTCTAATTACGTATGGCAACTTCCTTTTGCACCCGTCCCCTCATCTTTATTCCCCCGCTTCGTCTGGTTTTATCCTTCATTGAAGGGGCGTTCAGGAAAGACCAGGGCCCCCCACATCCTCTTGTAGATATGTATATTGTGGTGTTTGTCTCTATCTATCTGTCACCAACTTCAACCTTCTCCCTTTCTTGGAGGATACACGGGTTCGTCAAGTTATCGAAATAATATTTATTTTTACAGTTGATAAGCTTTAGGTTTAAATCTAGCTAAAAATCTCTAGATTTAATGGAAATCACGAAAAAGCTTATCTACCCTAAAGGATGAAAACTTTCAGTTGCAAAAGATTCTCATCCTCTTTATAAATTAGGTTTTTATTTTTTATAACAATTATTAAGGTATGAAAAAGCTGTCTGAAGAAGAAATAAAAGAGAATCTTAAGGAATTAAAAGGGTGGAATTTGAAAGGAGAAAAATTAGAGAAGACTTTTACCTTTAAGGATTTTAAAAGCTCTGTAGATTTTCTTAACAAGATTGAACCTATAGCTGATGAAATGGATCACCATCCAGACGTATGTATTTATTATAATAAAGTTGTTATTCAACTTACTACTCATGATGTAGGTGGTTTAAGCGATTTAGATATAGAGTTAGCAAAGAAAATAGATTCTTTAGTTAGATAACAAACTTTATTTTTTCTATTCCACCTACTTTTATTCCTTTCTTTACCTTTAGAAATAGAATATTATTCTTTACTTTTACGTTTCCGTTTATTTTATATTCAGTCACTTTACCAGGTAAAATCCATAGTGCTTCATATGGATACTCAGTAATTTCTTCTTCATATATATCTTCATATTCATTAATCCCTTTCTTTAGTGTTCCTTTGAATTTTATTAAAAATTCAACATAAGGGTACTTTACAGAAAGAAGTCCTAATCTTACAAAAAGAACTTTTGCCTTTACTTTTTCTCTATTCACTTTTATTACTTCTTGATCAAGATAGTATTGCATGTTTTCTTTTAATTTTTTTATTTCATCTTTTATTTCATCTTTTTTCAAAGATGCATAATATTCGTCTTTATCATAATAATAAAAAACTATGAGTTGGTTAGTTTCTCCAAATGAATTCATATTAAAAAAACCTCTAGCATAGATAGGAACAATTTTACTCATTTCTTTCTCCTTTTTGTTCTGGTCTCTTGCGGTAAAAATGACGAAAGAGCCTCCATTAATCCGTTACACTCTTTTAATTTATTTAATAAAATATTTACAAAGCAGCATAAACTACCTAATCTCTCAAATGTTGTAAACTTTATTGAGTTTTGAGGTCTTTCTGTTGATATTGTTATGAACTTTACCTGTCCAGCCAAAGCTTTAAGAAAAAGTTTCTCTGTTTTTGCTAAATCTGTAGTGGTCCATTTTCCTTCCACTGGTTCTGGTAATTTCAACTCTTCACTCCAGGTGACTTTATCACAATTAGGCTCTGCGTCTATCTCAATTCTTTTTTCCCCTAGATCTACTACTTCAGATTCATATTCTCTTTGTTCCCCTAAAAATTGTGTTGTTAGTTCTTTTAGTTTTTCATTTTGATATGCGCAACAACTTAAAGTTGCCAGTTCTTCCAAAGATGAAAAGTCCCTTAAGTTTATGTTATTTACTCCTCTTGCGGTAGCTATTGAGAGTAATGTAACAGAGTTTGGTACCATTAGAACTTCAAATCTATAATAGTTGCTATCAGCTAGCCTTATAATATAGGTCTTTCCACTTTGGTCAGCTAATTTTCTGAACTCCTGGAGTTTATTTGAAAGGTATTCTTTATTGCAATTATCCAAAAGAAAATTAAACCCTCTTATATCTCTATTATTTTCTGTTGTGCATTTCATAAATTAAAGTTTAAGATAGAGTATTTAAAAATAAAACTACTTCTTATTCTCATTTAATAAGATACTACCTGTCCTTGTTAGTTCGTAATAATATTTTCTATTCTTTTTTATATTTACTAAGCCAAACCTCTGTAATAGTTCTAAATGATACCTTATTGTTGAGTAATTTAGATTTAGAGTTTTAGATAATTCATATGCATTTTTAGGACCAGACTTTAGCTCTTCTAATATTTTTTTCCTTGTATCCCATCCAGGCAACTCTAACAGTTCTTCTAATTTTAATATACTCATGTGTTATATTTTAGTCTAAATTTGCTTAACTCTAAGCTTTTTTCATTTTCAATTTCTCTCTGTTTATCATTGTTAAAATTAGTTTTATTGCAAAAAAGATGAAATTAAAGGCAAATAGGTTAGAAAGAGTAAAGGTAAAAATTACATTCATTATAAATAGAGCAATTTCAAACTTATTCATAAGTTAACTTTAGTCTTTTGCTTTATTACAATATACTTAATTAAATGGATAATACCTAATCCTAATAGATATTAGTATTAGGAATAGAAAGGCCAAAATTGTCATCAAGACTAATGAATAATAATCCCCTCTTAAACCAAGTAATAGAAGTAAAATTAATGAGAATGGTATTGGCAAGAATCCTTTGTTAAACCCTGATTGAAGTATTGAAACTCCAATAGCAGGGAATAAGAGTAAGGGATTGAAAAACGAGCCAATAAGAAGTATTATTAGTAATATTGTTAAGAGTAGCAAAATAATGTTACTTCTTTGTGCTAGCATCCTATCTATCATGTTAGTATAATATAAAAAAAAGTTATAGGTTCCTTAGAATGTCGTAAAAATCCCTATTATGCTCTCTGAAACTACTGAAAAATCTATTTTTTCTTACTTCATCTAGGTTAATTTCAGTTATTATACTATCTTCCTCAAATAATTTTGCTCTGGTAACTATTTCTCCACTAGGAGAAACTATCATAGATCCTCCCCAGAAAAATTCTTCTTCTTGGCTTCCTACATTATTGACAAAAGCTGTCCAAATGCCATTAATTAATGAATGAGCTTTTAGTAAAGCTTCCCAACTATCCTCAATCCAAAGTTTTGCCGATAATCTTCTCATTGGAGACGCAGAAGGGATAAATATTGCATCAGCCCCCATTAATGTAAGTGCTTGGATAGGTTCGTAATGCCAAGCATCTTCGCATATTACTACTCCAAATTTTATTCCTCTATATTCAAAAATTTTCAAGTCTTTTTTAGGATCCCCAGCTTGAAAATATCTTCTTTCTTCAAATAAACCGTAAGTAGGTAAATAAAACTTATAAACATAATCAACCTTATGATTAATTATAATTGCTGTAGCATTTCTTAAAATTCCTGGTCTAGTTTCTTTTACTAGACCAACAATAATACATCTATTTTCTTCCAATAATCTCTCTATAGCTTTCTCACTCTCCTTATACACTTCATAGACTAAATCCCTAAGTATGTATCCTGTAAGTGAAAGCTCAGGGAATATTACGCAATCTGCTGTCGAGGATTTTATTATTTCTAGATGTTTTTCTAGGTTTAGTTTTACATCACCAAGTTTTGGCCTTATCTGTGCCAACTCTATTTTTAACCCCATTGCCTTGGATACCTCCAATCTGAATTAATTGCCCTTCCACTTAATCTAAATATTTCTGGCGGCAATCTCTTATGTTGAGAAGTTTTAACCATTTTTATTATCTTTTGTATCTTTGTCGCATCTGTTTTAGTCATTTCTTCTATTTCTTCTATTTCTCTCATTTCTTCAAATCTTAGATAAAGGATCGAATCGATTGTCTCATAATCAAGACCTATTTCTCCTTCTGCTGTTTGCCCTTCCCATAGAGCAGGAGAAGGAGGTTTATTAACTATGTCTTCTGGTACCCCTAAATAATTACCTAACATTCTTACTTGAGTTTTGTAAAGATCCCCTATTGGTAATATATCAACTCCTCCATCCCCATATTTAGTAAAATACCCAAGCATTATTTCACTCTTGTCCCCTGTGCCTACTACTAGATAATTCATTTTTTGAGCGAAAGCATACAAAAGTATCATTCTTATTCTTGCCTTTATATTTCCTATTATTACTTTGTCCGTAGTTTTAACATCGTTTGAGAATTCCTCAGTAATATTATCGATATTTATTAAAGTGTATTTATCTTCAGCATTAATAATCTGTATAATTTTCATTGTATCTTCCATATCTTTTTTTGTCGTAGAAGATGACGGCATAAGTAAAATATGAAAATTTTTTGTAGCCTTCGAAAGTAAAATTGCTGTTACTGAGGAGTCTATACCTCCACTCAAGCCCATTATTCCTCCATCCTTTCCACTTTCTTCTATGTATTCTCTTATTCTTCTAGTTAGATATTTGGTAACCTCAGCGAAATCCAAGGAGAGCTTTTGTCTTACATATCCTGGCATCATCAAGTTATATTATTAAAATTTACCTTATATGTTGTAAAGTAATAATAAGGGTCAACTTCTACAACAAATACTGCGAAGTTAATTGCTTCAACATAATGATAAAAAACTACTATAGAATTAAGAAGTACTGCTACCCAGATGGCTGTAGTTTGATAAATTTTACTATAATTAGATAACAATCAAGTTCTCAGTGTCTATACTTCCCCTTCCAGCATCCCGTTACCGGGGAGTCCAACAACATACTGGTCTTGGGAATTGAAGTCCACTAAGTAATAATACGTTACAGCAAGAAACTTAGGCTTAACTTTTCGATCTAAAACATTTTAGCTTAACCTATCATAAAAATCAAAAATAGTTTTCGTACCCCTTCATATACGAAATTCCATAATCATATTTAGGTGATGGGACTTTGAAAAGTTTTATATTTACTATTTTGAAGTGTGAAGAAAATGAAATATATAATTTAGTATTTCATTATATAATAAATCTCTGTTTTCCCTTGTAACTATATATGTTTTCCCTTCTGTTAACTTAATTTTTCTATGAACTACTGCTATTAAATTATAGTTACCTCGAAGTATTTTATCTATCAACTCTTTTAGCCTAGGTATTGAAAGTTCCATTGGTCCTATTTCGTCAATTGCTAATATATTTGCTTTAAATATTTCTTCTTCCAGCTTCTTAACGGTTTCCACGCTTAAAATTACGTTATATTTTCCAATTTTGATATTACTTTCACCATAAATATTTGCTAACCAATCTTCTATTTTGCTATCAAAGCTTTTTATTTTAAATCCAACTCTTGTTCCTTTTTCTCTAACTTCTGGGCAATAAAAACCAGAAACATTTATACCTTCACGTAATAGTTCATTAATTATCTTCAACAAAAGAGTTGTTTTTCCTACCCCAGGTGCACCTGTTATATAAATACGTAGTGGTTTTAACATTCTTGTTGTACATTTCCTCAGTATATAATATAATTTTTCTGTTAGTTAACGAGTTAATGAAAGCTTAGCGCTTAAGAGGAAAAGTTAAGGAAGTCCTTATAAATAATATATTATTATATTCCTAAAATTCTATCTTCAGAGACAAATACAAATTTGCTTAAAGGTAAAACGAATCTTATCTTAACTAAGCTTATTATTTATGCTAAGTATATACATTATGTGAAATAATGTTAAACCATGTTTATATGGTTATTAGAATGTTCAGGTTCTCTGAAGGCTGGTGGAGGCTACAGAGGGAAGAAAGAAAAAAGATTCTTAGCCAGATTTCTGAAGTAGAAAAAGAATTTGAAGAGAGATTAGTCTCCCTGAAGAGATTCTTATCACTAAGACACGACGGTGATTTAATATATTGGACTTCAGATTTTTACACTGCGCCTTTAAACGAGTTTAGATACGCAATTCAATCGGCCACGTATTCATACTTAACAGAAAGGATATCATTGTTCTCTATCTTTAAGTCTTCTCCTTATATGGAAGGTGAAAATAAGGATTTATCTATATTACTAAAGACACCACCTCTTAAATATTTTGTTGCATATCCTATGAAAAAAAGTCCAGAATGGTACTTATTGCCTTTTGAAGATAGGCGAAGAATTATGGCTGAGCATATTAAAATCGCTAAAACTCATCAAGATAATGAAGGTATAAGGTCATATACTACTTATTCTTTTGGGATAGGTGACTACGAATTTGTAGTAATATATGAAATTCCAGACCTTTATAAGTGGACTAATGTTGTAGAGAAGTTAAGAGAAGCGAAAGCTAGGAAATGGATAACGTTAGAAGAACCTATATTAGTTGGTGAGCAAGGAGCTCTTGATATTTTTGTGAAATAAACAGCAGAGCGAGCATAGTTTTACCATCTTCTATTTTTCCGTCTAACACCAGCTTAACTGCGTCTCGAAGTTTTATTTCAAATGGCTCAATGATTTCGTACTCTTCTAATTGTTGTAAAGTTTTAACCAATTCTTTTGCAATAAATACATGTATAATTTCTGTTGTAACGCCCGGTGAAACATAAAACGAGAATAATTTTGTTATACTTTTAGCTCGATATCCTACTTCCTCTTCTAGTTCTCTTTTTGCTGTTTCCTCCTCATTTTCTCCTTCTTCTATTGTACCTGCAGGCAATTCATATAGCCATTTATTAATAATTGGCCTATATTGTTTAATCATAATGATTGTTTCTTTATCTATAAAAGGCACAATAACCGCTGATCCTCTATGTTTTACGTAAGCTTTTTCAGCTTCTTTACCATTTGGAAGTTTGAATTTATCTATAATTACATCAAATTTTGGAGACGAGAATATTTTCATTAGAGGAAATTAGATTTTCGGTTATTTAAGTACTTTTGAGCAATTTTCCAATAAATACTATGCCAATCTATCTTGATTAACACAATTCCTAAAATTATAAACAAAACTGTCAATCCTATAGATAGGAATAAAGGATTTATATCTATAATGTTACTTATCTTTATTATTCCAAATAATTCTATTGGTATTTCTATTGCACTTTTTAATATTTTAGAAGGTACTGTAATTAATAGCATTTTCATTAAAGACACTCTAGTTATTCCACCCCCAATATAGAGATAATCATCAAGAGGTAAACCAGGAATTATTGCAGTTATAAAAAGTGCTAGAGGGAAATATTTACTTTTTACGAATTTATCTAGAAGAGGTAAGTTTTTATTTTTATGCAATGGTTTTCTTAACGCGATGCCAAATAAATAGGTCAATGATTTAGATAATGCTGCTCCAACGCCAGATATGATAATGACAAGAATTAAGTTTTCAGCTGTCATGCCAAAGGCTATCAAGAAATTTGTTGCTATGAGTGTATAAGGGGTCCCAGCAAATGGTATTATATTTGAGATAAAGCTAATTGTAAAGATGATTATCAGAATTGAAACTGATATAGTCATCAAGTTAAAATTCATAAGTACACATTTTATAATTATTCATATGTGTACTTTTTGCAAGATTTTGAATAGACAATTAACTGGTTACTTTGTATATGAAGATAAAGATTTCGCTGCTTTTTTAGATAAATATCCAGCAGCTCCAGGTCATACCTTAGTTGTTACAAAAGAGCACTTTGAAAACTATCTTGAGGCCCCAGAAGAAATCCTAAGTGGGTTAGCAAAGGTCGTAAAAATAGTAGCTATCGGAGTAAAAGAAGCAGTAAAAGCCGATGGGATTAGAATATTAACTAATGTTGGTGAAAGTGCAGGTCAAGTAATATTTCATTTACATGTTCACATAGTTCCTACGTGGACAAACGGGTATCCAGAAGTCTTTAAGGACTTCATGCCAAGAAGAGAAATGAATGTTCAGTATTATGAATCATTGCAAAAAGTTATTAGTGAGTTAATTAAAAGGATTAAAGAGAAAAAATAAACCTGGTGATAATGGTGGGATTGAGAGAAGAATTAGAAGCAAGGTTTGGAGATAACTTCTCTGATAGCATTGTAGAGAGATTTTCTCATTCAGCAGATATGGGTTTTGTTCCCCAACTAGTTTGGGCTGGAATTAAAATTAATGTTATTCCAGATTATGTTATATATCCTAGATCAGTTGAAGATGTGATAGATGCAGTAAAAATTGCTTTGAAATATAAAGTTCCAATAACTCCATATGGAAGAGGAACTAACAGATATGGTAATGCATTAACTACTGAAGGGGGAATTCTCCTTGATTTTTCTAAAATGGATAAGGTTGAAATTGATGAAAACAATATGGTTGCTATAACAGAGCCAGGAGCTACCTGGAAATTAGTTGATCTAGTTGCTCAAAGCAAAGGACTACAATTGAGAACTTTTCCATCATCTTATGACTCTACAGTGGGAGGAGGAATAGCAGGAGACGCGCTAGGCATTGGATCTTACGAATATGGTTTTGTCTCAGATAACGTAACCTTTGTAGATATGATAAATCCTAAGGGAGAGTTAGTTCATCTTGAAGGTGCCAATTTAGCTCTAGCAGCAGGAGCTGAGGGAATTACTGGAATTATAGTAAAATCGGGAATAAAATTAAGAAAATACTCTTCAACGGAAGCACTTGTATTGTCATTTGATTCATTCGATAATACTATTAGGGCTATAGGAGAGTTTTATAGAGAAGTTATACCTGCATGGCATGTGCAAGTAAGGGGACCTTCAATTTCTACATATATTGCGCAGAAGTTTAATGCTAAACTATCGCCAGGAAAATGGAATATGATAGTATTATATCCTTCTTTGCGTTCTTCATTAGTTGAACCTAAACTTTATAGGATTGCTCAGGCTTTTAACGCTGAGATATATGAAGGTGAATGGACAGGCTGGTGGTCATTCAACCATGGCGTAGTAGCCGCATTAAGGACAAAAGGTCTTTTAATTCATCAGCATGGTCTTATTCATTATACAAAGCTTCAGGATCTAGTGAACGAACTTAGCGGTTTTCTTGGAAAATTAGGTGAAATAAATCCAAACTCCGGTTTTGATCTAGATATTGCATTAGAAAAAAGAGAAGTACTACTAGTTAATGCGTTTACTGAGGTTTCCTTAAAACCTAGCGATAAGAAGTTGATTTATGATTTAGCTAAGAATACTTTGATGATGGATTCGTTCGTTAAGGTTGGTGGTTCATTACTTTCAATAGGCATGTTTGGCCATAAGTATTCAAGAAATAGATTATCAGTAATGGGTAGGACGTTTCAACAATTAGGTGTTGACAGATACGAAATTATCAAAAAATATAAAGAAGAAATAGATCCAGAAGAGTTATTTAATCCAGGCAAAGTCTTAGAACCAAAGAAAAGAGGTAAAGTAGTATTTGAAATTGTAAGAAGGCAACAAGAAGCTTTGAGGTTTAGATTTGGTATAGGTTTTGCTAAAGCTGTTGTACCTGGTGGTGAGGTTGATGGGTATAAAATGATGAACAAATATCTTGATATCTTTACTGATTATTCGCTTGAATGTATTGATTGTGCAATGTGTGTTACTGTATGTCCGCAATTTAGGTTAATTCCTCAAGCCCCTTATGCGCCTAAAGGTATGTTTGACTTTGTTAGAGGGGCAATATCTTTCTATCATCTAAATGGAAGTGTTGATATACCAGACTCAGCAATAGCTGAAATTTCTGGATGTCATAAATGCGGTTTATGTGACGGTGTATGTCCAGCTAAGATTCCTATATCATCATTACTAATAAAACTGAACAGTATTGTGGCAAAGAAAATGCCAGAAGAGCCCCCCGTAGAAATACCATTAACACAAGATCTCGAAGTTGCTGACGCAATAGATAATAATAGTGATATAACTTTATGGGTTGGCAAATATCTTATTGATAATCCTGCAGTTGCAATTGCAGCTTTAAAGCTTTTGAAAGTGCTTGGATTAAAAGTAAGGCTGGTTGGCACTACATATGATAGTGGATTTATGAGTTATATAAGTGGTGGGGAAAGATTACAACAAAAGATTCAAAAGAATGAGGAAATCCTAAGTAATTCGTTAGAGGTACTTACTATAGCACCCGAAGATTATAAAGTTCTATCGGAAGTTTACAAGGAATACTCTAATATGTTAGGTTTGAAGACTGCATATGAAGTATCTCCTATCGATATAAGAGTCTTAAAATCTATTCAAATTGACGGAAAAGGAGAAGAGATATATTTACATGTTGCATGTTTCTCTGCATCATATGCTAATGAAGTTATAAAAAGGCTTACAGATATGGGATTTAGAGTTAGAAAAGTTGAGGGTTGTTCTGGAGCTGTATTAGAAAAGAACATTGGGAAAAGAGCTGATATGATGGCTAGAGCTTTAGGCTCTAAGTATCCTATGCTAATTACGCTTTGTCCTTTAGCTGCTGTAAAATTTAGAGAAAGTGGTGTAAATGCAAAGACACTAATTGAGTTTATTGCAGAAAAGATGAACATCAAAGTGTCTTCTCAGACATCTCAGACTAGGGTTGAGTTATCATCTGATGAGAAGAAGTCTTTACAAGCAGTAGTTCTTAATTCAATGGTAAATGCCTTTTCAAAAAGAATAAGCCTCATAGCAGATACAATAACATTTACTTCCAGTGGTATTGATGAGTATAAGAAGATTATAGAACCATTAGTAAAAGAAGCATTAGAAGAAGCTTCTAACTCAATAAGTTCTTATATATCTTCTATGGTTGAGCAAAGGAAAAAGGGTGCGTTCTCTAATGAAGACTTAGTATCTTATCTTAGTGCACTCACAAAAGAAATAAACGCTATTGTGTCTTCATTACAATTAGATCCCATAATTGATGGAATCGTATCACAAGTGAAGAAACAAACGACTGAAGAGTTTGACGCAGAAGTACTTAAAAATTCACTAATAATGGTAATGAGAAGCAATGACTGGATATTGAGAGAAAAAAGTGTTAAGATGAATGTTACTTTATAATATTTATATTTATTAAATTATTTTGATTATACTCATATTATTTAAAAATCAAATGAAATATTTACTTTTTCTTCTTAGCTCTTAAAGATTGGATTTTAGTAGAAATTAGCACTTTGGTCTAAATGCTTTTATAAATTTTTATGCAAACATTAAAACGTGGCGAAGATTTACTTAGGACCTGCGGGTATTCCCCATGCTGCTAAAAAAAGAAATACAATAGAAGGAATAAAGACTGTAAAAGAGTTAGGACTAAACGCAATGGAAGTTGAATTTGTACAGGGAGTAAAAATGAGTCAAGAAAGTGCAGAGGAAGCAGGAAAAGTTGCTAAAGAGTTAGGAGTTAGACTTTCTGTTCATGCTCCTTACTTTATAAATCTCTGTGCAGAAGAGGAAGAAAAAGTTAAAGCGTCAAAACAAAGGATTTTAGAAACTGCTGATAGGGCGGAGAGAATGGGGGCCGATGCAATAGCAATACATATTGCATTTTATGGTAAAAGAAAACCAGAAGAATGTTATGAAATGGTAAAATCTGGATTAGGAGAAGTAATAGATACTGCACTATCTATGGGTATAAAGAACGTAAAATTTGGAGTAGAAACAATGGCTAAAGAGACCGCCTTTGGAACTATAGATGAAGTCATATCGATTGCTAAAGAAGTAAAAAATGTTATTCCTTATATTGATTGGGCTCATACTTTTGCCAGACAAGGCGGACAAATAAATTATGGTGAAATCATAGACAGACTTACAAAAGAATTACATTTAACTCATATAAATTCGCACTTTGAGTCTTTAGTGTTTAGAAACGGCAAGTATGTAGATGAGCATTTACCAATAGAAAATAATACGCCTCCATTTGAGCCATTAGCAAGAGATATTCTAAAAAGAGACATCTCAATTACTCTTATATGTGAAAGCCCAGAATTAGAAAGAGACGCTTTAAAAATGAAAAAAATCTTAGAAGACATGGGGTATAAGTTTTGAGTCTAATGGTATTATCTGATTTTGATAGGACATTAGCTCATGAAAAAGACAATTTTGTAATTAGGGAGGATGTAGCAGAAGTTGTGAATGAGTTCTCAAAGAAATATTTATTTTTTGTTGTAACTGGTAGGGAAAAAAGATTCATAGACATTCTAGCTAAGGGACTCAAACCAACTGGATGGATTGTTGAGAATGGTGGGATAATTTTACTTGATAATAGAAAAATAAAACTAGTAGATGAAGAGTGGTTCTCTTCCAGAGAAGAGATATTGCGACTCTTGAGCAAAGAAGGTATAAAATATTCATTAGGTGAAGTTATAATTTATCTTAATTCTGTTCTAGATAGGAAGAATACACTGGACAAATTATATAACAACATGATAAGTGAAATAGCCAGAATAGAGTGGAATAGAAACGATGTTATGATCGTACCAAAAAATGTAAGCAAAGGTAATGCAATACGTCAATTAAAGTCAATTCTCAACTTTAAAGGTAAAACCATTGGTATAGGGGATAGCCAAAATGATATTTCTCTTTTCGAAGCAGTTGATATTAGAGTCGCGGTAGCTAATGCTTTGCCTGAGATAAAAAGGATTAGTGATATAGTTTTAGATAAAGAAGATGGAGAAGGGATTAAAGAATTTCTAAAGAATATTATTGATAATAGGCTTAATTTTTAGAAAAAAGATAAATATCTACAAGGAATTCATGAATTTTCTTTTTATGCCAAGGATAATAGGCTTTCATTTTAAACTTTTGCGTAAGTAACTCAGCTCTAAAACCTTTACTTTTACTTAAATTAATTATTATACTTCTACTTCTTTCGTTAGATTTATGAATACTATATATTACATTTGCAATTTCAAAAGCCTTAGAAAGAAACTCTAAGTCTACCCCTTTATTTACTACCCCAAATGGAGGATTTTGAATTACAGTATCTGCCTTTAGTTCTAAATATCTTATATTTGCGTTTAACATTTCTGCTTGCAAAGACTCTTTTTCAAAAAACTCTTTTGCAATTTTTAATGCTTCATAGTCAATATCGACACATACACAATAACCCCCTAAAAGGGAAATACCAGAACATAATTTACCTGTTCCGCATCCTAAATCAACTACTTTCTTCCCTTTAATATCTCCTCTTAAGTAGGCAATCCAAATTAACTCTGAGGCTAGATACGAAGGTGTTACGTACTGCTCCAACTCATATTTTGGATTTGGATGTGGCGGAATTTTTTCTAAAAATATTTCTAAGTATTTTTTATTAATTTTAGAGCTTGAAATAAATTATTCACCTTCTCTGCTTTTATATCATCATAGAAATTAGGTCTATCTAAAAGCAAAGGTTTTATGCCCGCTCTTAATGCACCAACGTAATCGATTTCATAAATGTCGCCTATATGATATTTTGGCGTTCCATATTTTTCTATTGCTATCCTAAATATTCTAGGGTGAGGTTTCATTATTCCATAATCACAAGAGGCAATAATATCGTCTAAGTATTTATCCAATCCTAAATCACTAACTATTTTGTAAACAGTTCTAGTAGCGTTTGTTATCAGTACTATCCTATAATTATCTTTCTTTAATTCCTTAAGAAAAGGTTCTGTATCCTCAAATAATTTCCATTTATTAGAAAGTAGCTGAATCTTTTCCATTTCCTCTATTAAACTTTCTTTAGGCACTATGCCAAGTTCATAAAGTAGATCCTTATAGTTGAGCACACTTAATCCTCCGAGTATTGGATCTGGGAAATGATCTTTGCTAAGTTGTTTATAAACTGCTCTAAACAATGCTCTCTCTGAAATTTTATACCCTTTTCCTATTAGGAATTGATATATTGGTTCATGAAACTTTGGAGTAAAACTTACTAAAGTTTCTCCCAAATCAACGAATACTACTTTGCTCATTTCTTATCCCTTATCAAGAATTTTGGTGGTTCTATGTTTTCACTTTTGCATCTAGGACATCTGCTTGGTTTTTTTATAATATCTAATTTAAAAACATAATTACAGTCTCTACAATATGGTAAGAAAACTATAAGTTCGTATTCTTTATGCTTAGAAGATTTTGCTATATGATTTAAATGCTCATAGACTTCTTTTTCTTTTTCAATCCCTAAGATTTCCTTAATCTCTTTTGCTGTTAATGGTTTTTCAGAACGTTTTAGTAAAAGAACAATTTTCTCCCTTACGGTCAAGAACTCATACTCAGTTTCCATTTTATTAACCCTTTGTTATGCTCAAATATATTTCTTCCACTTTAGATAGTATATTATCAGCGGTTATACCTTTATGTATAGAATAGATTGAGGCGCCTCCAGCACCAACACCTTCTTTTACATATCCTTGTTCATATAGTCTTAAACCCTCAAACTTAGATTTATTGAAATCTAACCAAGCTGCTAGGACTGGTATACCAATTTGTTTAGCTAAGGACAACATATCGGCACTTTTATCATTAACAATCCACTTAGTTGTTCCAATTGCAATATCTTTCAATTTATCTTTGTTAAATTCTTTAATTATTGCAGCAGCAGCTGTCATTTGAGTTCCTCCTGCTAATAAGACCTTTCCTTTAAAACCTAAAGTGATTCCAGCTACCCCTAATAGCATAGGATCTGATAGTTTTGCAAGTTTACTAATTAAGTCATTGGGTAAGTCTTTTATCGCTTCTAGCACAATTTTACGTTTAAGTTCTTTTGGATTTTCTGGAGACGCAGAACTTACTTTATCTAATGCATCATAACCCAATCCAACCAATACTGCCATTGCTGTTGTAGTACCTGCAGGAATAGACTCTCCAATAATTATGAAGTCAAAAGAATTTGACAGTTCTTCTCCAAGCGTTATACCATTATTTATTATTTTTTCAGCTATTTCTTTTCTTAAACTTCCTTTTCTGATATCTCTCCCTGGTTCCCCACCTAGGTCTATATATGGTAAGTTTGGTTTGACTTTACTGCCTGCATCAACAACGAGCTTAGGAATCTTAACAAACTCGAATGCAGCTTTAGTTATTATTGCAGGTGTTGGTATTCCGTTAGGCGTTACTGGTATAGTATTTATAACCATGCATTTTCCTTTTATTAAAAACTCTGCGTCTGCTGCAGGTGTAAAATGAGTTAATTCTGGAGTTGCTCCTGCAACTGTTATTCCAGGGATTAAGCTTACATCAGTTGTAGCTATTACTAATAAAAACGCGGAGTTTGATTTACTGGGAAGTTCAAAATTTCCGTTAAAAATTTTTATCATATCAAGGTAATTTTTTAGTGATCTATTTTAACATTATTTGTGTTTTGGGATAATTACAAGCTGATAGAATTAGGTACAAGAGTCAGCCTAGATGAGTTTATGAGAAATGAAGAGCTTAAAACTAAAGTAAAAAAAGGGATTATAGGCCTTTATTTAGATACGATGAATGAGGTTAGGAGAGTTACAGACAAGACCGATGAAGAAGCTATATGGGAATTGGCTAAAAAGGGAATTATTAGTTCTAATCTTATTCAAGAGCTATTAGATACTATATCAATTATTAAGAACCTTAGTAAATTAGACGACGAAATAATATATTCTATGTTAGTCAGAATAATGGAAAACTTTGAACAATTATATATAGCAGTGACCAAGAGTTAAAATAGAAACTAATAATTATTGCTAATTTTCTTAATTTCATCTATTGCTTTCATAACTTCTTCTTCGGTATTATAGAAATGAGTAGATATTCTTATTCCAACTCCTCTAGGAGATACAACAATTTTTCTCTTTAATAATTCATTAGCAACAGTTTTTGGATTCTTCACCTTAATAACTACTATTCCAGCTTTCTTATTCTCAGGCGTTATTACCTCAAATCCTTTTTCTTTCGCATATTTTATTGTGAAACTAGATAGCTCATTTACACGAGAGTCAATATCTTCCATGTGTTGGCTTAATATTTCACAAGATTTAGCTAAAGCTAAATTAGCCGCTACATCAATTGTTCCTATCTCAAATCTTCTTGGCCCTTTTTCTAATTTGAAATTTTCAGCATCAAATTCTAGATAAGTAGAAGAAGATCTCCAACCATAAAATGGAGGATCTTCTAATAGTTCTTCCTTAACATATATAAAGCCGGAACCTTGTGGACCCATTAACCATTTATATCCACCAGCTACAGCAAAGTCCATATTGAGGTCCTTAACATCTATTTTTGTTGCACCTGCACTTTGAATTATATCAGCCAGAGTTAAAGCTCCTACAGAATTTGCTTCTTTTGAGATTCTTTTAAAGTCAACCTTTACTCCAGTATTAAAACTGACATGGCTTATCGCTATGAGTCTAGTTTTGCTTGTAATTGCAGAAAGTATATCTTCTTCAAAAGTTTCTATCTTAGGTTTAATTAGCTTAACATTAACCCCCTTTTTTGCTAGCTTAAAAAAAGGGTATGTGACTGCAGGAAATTCTAGGTTATCAGTAATTACTTCATCTCCTTCCTTAAGACCTATGCCATGAGCCACAACATTTATTCCAAAACTAGTATTAGGTATAAAAGAAATCTCACTCGGTAAAGCGTTTATTAGTCTGGCTACTTTTTCTCTCATATGAAAGAAATCATCGCTCTCCTCCTGGTTTACTGGAATACTACCAAATCTACTAACGTCAAACAAATATCTTATGCTTTCATATAATACTGGCAAAGGTGTTGGGGAAATAGCTGCATGATTTAAATAAGTATATTCATTTACTACTGGTACTTGTTGCCTAAAAATTTCATGAAACTTCATTTTTATCTCCTTAGTGGGGCGAATTTTTAGGTATTGAGAGATATATTTCTTTTCCTAGAGGCATGTCTCTTATAATCCTAAAAATTCTTCTCATGGTACTTACACTTCTATATTTAGATACTTTTCCAACATATATAAAATTGACATTGATGTAGATAAGTTCTAATTTTTAGTGATTTTCTTACAGAATTTCTATCAGCTTTTTTAATAATTGTTTCTAAGGTTTATACAACTTTATTAGCACAAATTTTCAGTTTCCAGTACAAGCATGCTCTTAATCTATCATCTACGGGTAGATACGCTCAGATTTTAGCTATCATATCTGAAGGAAATTTGACATCTTGGATATTGAGGCATATTTTCTGTAACTTCAACACTGCTAAGCATATAGCGTTTGAGTAATTACTCTTAATAAATTTTTTAATTATTGATAAAAACCAAAAATTAACATTTTTCTATTATGTTTAAGAAATTTAATATTTTTCAGTTTCTTGAGTTATTTCATTTCCGCAATATGGGCAATAGGAATAAGGCTTAATAAAAACTCTTCCACAAGCCACACATTTATAAACATATTTTTTCTTATTTTTTATCGATATCCTTAATTTAACTGAGCTATACTTAATACCTAAATTTAGAAGTAAATTTTGTAACATAAGATCGTCTGTAAAAACAATACTAGGTCTAAACTCATATGCCAATGCAGCTACACTAATGTCAGTTAAAGAAAGTTTAAAAGCAGAGATTTTTTCTTTTATTTCATTTATTTTCTTATAACTTTCTTCGCTGGGCTCTATTATATAAACTTTTTGAGCATTGATTGCTAAGTCGAGTAATTCTTTTGATTTCTTATCCTTTACTTCAGAAATAACAAGCCTTGTAGTATAGACTCTATTATAGTAATTCTCCAAACCTGCAAGGAAAGCTGATGCATCAAAGACAATATTATGATACGAATTCATCAAATTCCATTGATCTAAAAAACCTTAATATTTTTGCTTTTTGTTGAGAGACTTTTATTTCTAGTTCTTCATCTTCCTTACTTATTAGATTGCCTACAACTATTCCATCACTTATAATTCTAACATTTTGAATTCTTCCCTTATCCTCTAATTTAATCCTGATTACCTCATTTTGTGGTAATATTATAGATCTGATGCACGGTGTTATTGGGTTCATAAAAGTCAATTCAATCCCGTTAACGTCTTTATGTAATAAAACTCTTGTAGCAGAATAACTCCATGCCCAGCTCCCTTGTGGAGTTGCCACCATCACTCCGTCCCCTTCAAAAACTATTTTCTTTTCTTTTATATTTACACTTCCATAAACTGTTTCTGGAATATTAAAAAGTACTGCTATCTCATTAAAGGCAGTGGTATTTATATTTTTACTTTTACCTTCTAGCATTATATATTCTTCTATTATATACTTATTTTCGCGTAAAAGCTCTAATACTTCTCTTATATTTTCTGGCGGTACATCTAATAAACTTGATCTTCTACCAAATTTTACTCCAATAATTGGTAAACCTTCTTTTACAGCTCTAAGTAATGTACCATCTCCTCCTATTACAATAATTATATCAGCATCTTTTTCGGTAACTGTGAATCCTAGTTTTTGAGCGAGCTCCTTAACGTAATTTCCAAATTCTATTGTCTTTGGAGAATTTTTAGTAAGAATTTTTACTCTCATCAAGTCTTTCTCCTCTATTCCGTTAAAATAGTTAAGGTCAGAGTAAATATTTTACTCTCATTAATTAATTCGATCTCCCCTATATAGTTAAGCAACCTAATTTTGTAGATTTTCTGTCTCATTCCATTATATATTAGTGTTACTCGGGGATAAGTACCAGATACAATTATTGTGGCTTTTCCATTCAATTTTATTTTGATTTTTTCATTAGGCCTTAATAATATTGTTTTTCTTGTTGCATTTTTTCCTACATATTCTATTCCAGTGGTAATAAGTTTTCTATAATATATAAACCATATATTTGTCAAAATAACAAATCCTATGAAATAAATTGTAAAGATAAATGGTATGAGATTCATCACTTATTTAATATAAACCTATGTATTAAGGTTTAAGTAAGTTTAAATATTGCAGACAAAAATAACATTAGTGGTGAGTTCCCTTTGACAGAGTACGACATCGTTATTATAGGTGGAGGTCCAGTAGGACTCTATGCAACATTCTATGCAGGATTAAGAGATATGAAAACTTTACTAATAGATGCACAAGATGAATTAGGTGGACAAGTAGTAACATTGTATCCTGAAAAAATGGTCTATGATGTAGGTGGCTTTCCAGGTGTTGTTGCATACGAATTAGCTCAACAATTAATAGAACAAGCAAAAATGTTCTCTCCAGATATTAGGCTTAAAGAATGGGCAGATATGATAGAAAGGACTTCAGATAACATGTGGATAGTAAAGACAGATAAAGGCAATTCATTCAAGACAAAAACAATTCTTGTTGCTGCTGGGATTGGTAAAATAGTTCCAACAAGATTAGGGGCAAAAGGTGAATTAGAATATGAAAATAAAGGGGTATACTATACAGTAAGGAGAAAGAAAGATTTCGAAGGTAAGAGGGTTTTAATTGTAGGAGGAGGAGATACTGCAGTAGATTGGGCGTTAACTCTTGCCCCTATAGCAAAGTCCGTTACACTAATTCATAGAAGGGATCAGTTTAGAGCACATGAAAGAAGTGTTAAACAATTGTTCCAAGTAGCTACAGTTTATGTTTGGCATGAATTAAAAGAAGTAAGAGGAGACGGTAATAGAGTTACACAAGCAGTTATATTTAATAATAGAACTAAGGAAGAGAAAGTGCTAGATGTTGATGCAATAATATTAAGTATAGGTTTCAAAGGAGATCTAGGTAATATACCAAAATGGGGATTGAATATGAAAGGAAATAATATAATAGTGAATTCGAGAATGGAGACCAATCTACCGGGTGTATATGCAGCTGGTGATATTGCATTACAAGAAGATGCTCCAAAGCTTGCATTAATGGCGATAGGTTTCGGGCAAGCTGCTATAGCGGTTAGTGTAGCTAAGAAGTACGTAGAACCAACCGCGTCTCTATTTGCAGGATATAGCTCTGGAATGGAGAAGTTTAAGAAACAAGCATGATATGCATAAAAATAGAGAAAAAGAAATCATTAGAAGTTATTCGTAATTTGATTAATAATATAGAACTTATTTTTTCTGATCATAATTATATATATATAGAACTTAATAATTCTATTCCTATTCAAGATAAAAATTTAGAGATTATTGACTGCTCTAGGATAGAAAAAAGGACACCACGGCTAAGTGAAATATTCCCCGGTATCAGAAGTTTTTATTTACTTGGTGATATTCTTCTTATTAGTCCAAAAAAAGAGATAGATAAAGTGTTTTTAGCGGAAGTAATACTGAAGATAAATCCTAGAGTAAAGACCATATTTTTAAGGAAAAAAGTTAGTGGAGAACTACGAATTAATGAGTTAGAATTTATAGGTAGAGAATATAAAACAAGTACGATATATAAAGAAAATGGCATTAATTTTTACGTAGATATTAGCAAAGTTTATGTAAACCCTAGTTTATCTACAGAAAGAGCAAGAGCGGCTAATGAAATAGAATGTCTAGGCATAATTTTAGATGCGTTTTGTGGTTATGGGGCATTTACCTTATATCTCTTAAGAAAGTGTAATTATGTCGTAGCTGGAGATCTAAATATAGAAGGCCTATATATGTTAAAAAAATCTATATCTCTAAATAAAATGAAAGGTGTCGTTGATATTGTTCAATATGACGCTAAGTTTTTACCATTTAGAGATAAGAGTTTTTACTTAATAATTGCAGATAATCCTACTTTAATAACTAATTTTAAGCAAGAATTATGTAGAGTTGGAAAAGAAGTACTTTTCTATATTCTTAGTAAAGACGAAAATGAGGCTAAAGAGAAATTAGGAGAAGGGGAATGGGTTCCTATTAATGACTATTCTAAAGATCTCAGAATCTTCAAGGGGAAAGTCGGATGCAATAATATAAGCAATTAGTTCAGTATCTTTATTTTTTAGTTCATCAATTAGATCTCTTCGTATATCTTTAGCCGATTTATCCGCTTTAATCATTACTGTAGCATCTGATATAAAATCTGATTTTCTAACTATTATTTTCTCTTTATTTTCTAGTGTTAATCTTGGATCACCAACTCCGTGAATTATTTCTACTTTATCTTTTACTTTAAGTACTAGGTATACATTCGCTCTTTTTTTTATTAGTTCCTTAACTTCGGGCGATAAATCATAAGCAGACTTGTTACTTTTAATTCCAATTATGCAATCCCCTCTAACAGTAAGAAAGTTCTCTCTAGTAATTTCTATTGTACTTCTATGAGTTGCTTTAACATTAATATGTCCATAGGACTTTATTATATCAATTGCTATCATCTTTTTTTGCTAGTATAAATGTAAATCCTCTTACTTCAATAAGTTTTGCTCCAGTAAGTTCAGCTATTTTTTTAGCAAAACTCTTTCTATCTTCTACATCCATTCCTATTCTGACTTTAACAACTCTGTGAACTTTTAATCTTCTTTTTATTTCATTAATTATCCCGTCAGTAATTCCTTTTTTGCCTATTCTTACATCTGCGTGTCTAGCTTTTGCCTTCTTTATTAGTTGTTTTATATTGTAGCTTATATCTTCTGGTCCATCCACAATATATACATGTCCTTACTAAGACTTTATTTTTTATTCTTCTCCTTTCTGTTATTCCAACAATTAAAGGTGCAAAACAATTTCTGCAATATAATCTTTTATATTCTAGAGGAATTTTAAAACCTATTTTGCGCGAATAAAGTAATGCTAGTCGTATATATTTCCTTGCCAGCTCTATATCGTTGCTTTTTGCCAACTCTACTGCAAGTTTTATTAGTTGAATGGCCCTCTTTTTATAAATCTTCACATTTTTTACTTTTTTCATTGTCATTAACCTCGTGGTGAAGATTAATCTTATACTACTTGATTCTTCCTTAGAATTAGTTCCAAAGGAAATTATAAACCATCCTGCAGTGATAAAAAATGCTAAAAAACGCGGTAAAAAACCAGAGCATACATTACTAGACATATCTTTGCATTATTATGCAATGAAAAATTTACAAAATAAAGAAAAAAGGGGAAGACCAGACATAGTACATTTAGCTATGATTATGTTCCTAACAGAGCAAAGCGATATCAAAGGTGATTTCTTTATACATACGATGGATGGTAAGATTATTAAAGTGAGTAAAGATATGAGGCCTCCAAAGAACTATAATAGATTCATAGGATTAATGGAACAATTATTAGTTTATGGGAAAATCCCAATAGGGGAAAACGAGAAAACGTTAATGGAAGTAACGAATATTAAACTTAAAGATCTTAAAGAAAAATACAAATTGGCAGTACTGAGCGAAGATGGAGAAAAAGTAAGACCAGAAGAATTATGTAACTTAGGTGAAAATTGGTTAATTGGTATCGGTGCTTTTCCTCATGGAGGTTTTTCTGAGGAGGTAAAAAGTTTGGCTGATCAATATTTTTCTATTAGCGGCTATAGGTTAGAGACCCATCAAGTAATTTGTAGACTTCTTTCTGCTTGTCTTCAGCAATTAAATTGGCCTTAACTATATCTAACTTTAGGATAAGAACATTATTTAACGCTTCGTGAGCAAAGTTTTCAAAGTTTCTTAATCATATCTATAAGGTAAACAGAATTTTACATTCAAAAATGTAAAACACATACAAAACATTGGAATCAGCTAGTGATTTAAACTTTATTGATACTAAGTTTTATATTATTTTTGGTGAGACAAAAAATGATTATTGCTGTAGGTTCAACAAATAAGGTTAAAGTTGAAGCTGTGAAAGAAGCAATAAAGATTATTGGTATTAATGCAGAAGTTATAAGTTTAAATGCAGAATCAGGAGTTTCCTCTCAGCCATTTTGTCATGAGACTTTTGTAGGGGCTAAGAATAGAGCATATAATGCTTTAAAAAACACTGAAGCCGATTTAGGTATTGGAATAGAAGGTGGAATATGTACATATGAAAATAAATATTTAGCTTTTGCAGTAGTTTATGCAGTAGATAGAGAAGGAACAGAGAATTTCTCATTTTCTATGGCATTCTCCTTGCCGGCTTCAATGGTAAAGCATATTCTTGATGGAAAAGAATTAGGCGAAGCTACAGATATACTATTTTCTACAAAAGGTAGCAAACAAAAGGAAGGGGCAATAGGTTATCTAACAAAAGTTATAAACAGAAAAGACTTGTATATACAACCTGTTATAGCTGCATTGTACCCATTCTATAATAAAATAGAATAAAATCTGTCACTTCACTATGTTTAAGAATAATTTACCTATCTCTGGTAGCTTTACTGTTTCATGTTCGTTAGGCCTTGGAACAGAAGCTAAAAATACCCCATATTCCTCTCTTTTTCCATCTTTAGTAGGTTCTCCATATGGTGAAAATATTATAAAGTCGTCAACCTTGTTTATGACGTTCTTAACTAGTCCATCTACTGCCTTATATATTTCGCATTTATCTTTTCCATTTTGAAGTAAGAATCTATCTATCGAGTTTATACTTGCTATGACCGGTTTTTTTTCGACGTACTGAAGAATTGCCCCTTCTACGTCTTTAATTTCCTCTTCTACTGAAACTGATGTATCGTAAGGTAGTCTGACTTCTCCATACGTAGGATTAGTAATAGGTATATTGATAAGTACAGAATCAGTCATTTCAACTAATTTCAACTCAGGAACTTGAGTAAGAAATGTCTCTATTTTTTGATAATCCATTTGCAGAACACTTAACCATGAGGGGGCTGGGTGATAATTAAGCTCTTTATTTGCCACTACCCCCCTAAATGTACTACTAAAAAGCATAAACAAAAACCTAGGATTACATTTCATAAAACTAGAGTAACTGAGCCCTGGAATACCTAAAAGAATAGGTTTCACTTTACTCACCTAACAAACTCTTTACTCTAATCTCTATTTCTTCTCTAGGCACTGCACCTATGACTTCGTCTACTGGTTCTCCATCTTTAAAGAATATAACGGTGGGTAAGCTCATCACGCCATACCTTGCTGCTATGTCTGGATTTTCATCTGCATTAACTTTTCCAAATCCTACTTGTGGGTAATCCTGAGCTAATTCTTCAATTATTGGGGCTAATATGAAACATGGTGCGCACCATTCAGCCCAAAAATCAACAACTGAAATTTTATGCGAAGCTATAAAAGAATCAAAGTTTTTGCTATCTAGATGAACTACTTCTGGTCTTATATCTTGTTGCTTAGCTTGTCGCAAAAGTTTTTTTGCTTTCTCCTCTAAAAGTTTCTCTAATTCAGGATCTTTCTCAGTGCTCATAAATATTTTTTAACTCTTCGTCATTTAAAAAGTTTATTATATTATATATTTAATAAGTAATTTATGGCTGATATAACTATAATTGGTGCTGGAATAACTGGACTCCTAGTCGCTAAGCTCTTCAAAGGTAAAAATGAAATTTTTGAAGAAAAACTAAAGATAGACCAAGTTAATTCAAATGCAAGCCTTTGGACTATTATTCCTCCTTTATGTGGTAACTACCTAAATGAATGTGAGGAAGCTATAAGTTTTTATGAAGATCTTAGTAGGAAGTATAACGTGTACTATAAAAAAACCTATACCCTTACGGATAAGGAACTAAGTAAAAGAGAAGTAAGTGAAAGTGAAATCCGTGAATTAGAACCAAATATAAGGATAGATAGTAAGCTAAGAAAAATAGAAAAAAGTATGTTTATTGAAGGAGACGAGCTTATTACAAAAATGGCTTCAGAATTAAATATACATTTTGGTAAAAAGGTAACTAAGCTAGGAGTATCTAACAATGAAGTGAAATATATAGAGACAGAATCTGGAGAAAGAATAAATGTAGAAAGGTTAATTATTGCTGCTGGCTATTGGACAAATAACTTAGTACCACTAGATCTTTCTCCCTTTAAAGGGCATTTAGTTATAGCAAAAACCCCTTACGATCTTTCTGGGATAATTTTCTATAAAGGTAAAATTATAGTAAAGGGCAAGAAAAATTTATATATTAATGCCGACTCGGTAAAAGATCCCTCTTTATCAATAAATTACGATATAGTAAAAGATCATATTGCAGTTACATCACAAATTTTACCAATAGTAGCTTCTGATATAAAAATAAAGGTAGGGATTAGAAGTGTTTCCAATGATGGCGAACCTATAGTAAAGCAAATTTATAAGAATACAGTAGTCATAACTGGATATAGGTTTGGATTTGCATTAGCACCATATATGGTAAACAAAGCATTAAAAATAATCGAAGGTGTTTAGATGGATATAAGGCTTATTTATTCGCTTTCAGATCCTGTAGGTAGGACAATAAAGAAACTTGGATATAAGTTTGAAGAAATTCAAGAAGATGTAGTAGATTTCAGATATGAAAAAGGAGATGTATTAGTAATTTTTTCTAGACATGAAAGTTCAGCTAAAGTTCCTTCATTAAGCGTTCATCATCCAGGTAATCCTTCAGACAAAATTATGGGAGGTGAACCAAGAAAGCTTGCTTTTTCTTTTCCTTCCCTTTTAACTTCGATATTTAGAGAAATACGAACTATAAACATCGAAATTCAAAAAGCAATAGAAGCTACCCACCATGGCCCCACATATCAAAAAGTTCCTATTATTTTTGTTGAGGTTGGTAGTTCAGAAGAATATTGGACAAATGAGAATATAGTTCGAAAGCTAGTTGAAGCTACATTAAGAGGCATAGATAATTATACCAATATACAATGCGAAAGTAAGATTGTAGGTTTTGGTGGTCCTCATTATGCTCCTTATTTTTCTCAATTGGCAGAAAAAGATTGTATTGGCCATATTATTTCTAAATATTATTTAAATGATATTTCCAATGACGTCATTATACAAACTATAACTAAATCAATAGAGAAGATTAATGAAGTAGTCTTTGATAATGTTAACTTAAAAATAAGGGAGAAAATAACTTCTGTTTTGAAAAATTATAATTTAACGTTTAAGTCTAGATAATAACTCATTAGTTAATATTGGGGTTCCAATAGCTAGTATTTTACAATCATTTATGCTCTTACAATCTACAAGAGTTATACTTGCGTTTGGAAGACGCAATCCCCATGCAGAAATTTCATCTAAATCTAAGATATAAGATAAGAACGCTTTAATTGGGTCATAATGTGTAACTACAACTATAGTTGAGCTTTCTTGAGACAGCACAGACTTTACAAAGTTTGTCATTCTCTTTTTTAACAATTCCCATGGCTCAAGTCCTTTTATCTCTTTTCTTGTGATAAGTAACTTCAAGTATTCTTCTTGATTTATTTTTGTATTATTAAGTTCTCCTAGTTCTCTTTCTCTCAATCTTTCATCAGCTATTGGTATTATACCTAAGGTTTCTCCAATTATTATAGCAGTCTGATAGGCTCTTAGTACTGGGCTAGTATATATTTTACTAGGGTTAATTTTTGTCAATTCATTAGCGGTATTAAGAGCTTGTCTTCTTCCCTCATCGGTCAAAGGGTAATTGTTTATATCATCAGATAATATTTTGTTTACATTAGCTACCGATTGTCCATGTCTTATAAAGGCTATCAAGGTCATAGTAGTCTTTTTATTATAGACCCTATATATTATTATCGCAAGAAAGATTTTTTGAGCGTTTAATATAATTTGGAATCTGTGATTTCTCAGTATCTGTTTATGAAATGTTATTTATAGAATTAATGAAAGAATATAATTCAGGAGTACCCTCGCCTATTAATGATTCCAGCAAGTCTGTTCTCCCTTTAGTGATAAAATCAACTACTTCTAAATACTAATAAATACTTTATTAATGACGTAAAAATCTATAAACTCTTAGCAATCTGCGAAGTTATTCCCACTTCATACTAAAGCTTATGTATTCTTACTAAATTTTAACTGAGTAAAAAGCTGTATGAAACTTCCCTAGATGATGCACAATGCGTTGAGGAGAGGAGTTGACAGCCACAAATGGGAGGCTCATGGCGTTAGCCTCAAGTGAGCCCCATGAAGTGTGGTTGAAGCTAATAATGCTAAACCTAGGGCTAACCTGGGCCATTAAACTAAGAATAGCTAAGATTTGTAAGGTCTGTGAAACGTTCAGTTTATCAAGTAAGAATTAAGAAATACGGAAATAGCAACTATAATGTAGTTTCAACTAATTAAATTTTTAAGTGATAGAATTCATTTTAAAACTAATGATAATATTCTACGCAATAGGTGAAAGAGAAAGAGCAAAAGAGCTAGTCAAAATAATAACGAAAACAAGGTGGAAAACCGTATCTAAACATGCTATAAAAATTTCTAGCTCTTCAATAGGTGCCTCTGTAGTATTGTTCAAACCAACTAAAGCTGGTTTAGCTGTAGCTTTTTGGTTAAAACGAAAAGCAGAAGAACTTGGTATGGTTGCTTTAGTTGGCTGGTTCACAGAGATTACAAAAATCCCTCCAGACGTAGAAGAGGCTGTGAAGACTGACTTAAATAAACTTCTTATGAAACAACTTGATGTGCAATGGTCACCGGAAACGTCTCATTAGATATTTGCACTATTTCGTCGCTTCTGGTTATTATGATATAGTCTACTACACCATTTAGATACCTTAGTAATTTTTCAAATCTTTTTTGATCGAACGCCATAAAGGATTCATCTGCTATAAAGTAAGGAGATTTAAAGTACTCTTTTAACGCTACGAGAACTAAGATCAACGCTAGAGTGGTTCTTTCAGAGGACGAAAGTTTTCTAATTTCAAGCTCTGTTCCTCTTCTTTTTACAACAAGCCTATAATTATTATCAATTTCTGCTGTGAAGTCAAATTCTAATTCCTTAAGTAGTGACGATGCCATTTCACTAAACCTTTCTCTTATTACTGTTAACCTTCTTATGTATTCTCTTTCTAGCTCATCTATTTGTTTACTAAATTCTTCTATCTGATTCTGAATACTTGTCATTTCTTCTAATATCTTGCTTGAAACTCCAAGTGTTTGGAGTTGATATTCCAAATCTCCTCTTTTCTTTTCTAGTTCTTTTAGCTTTTTATCAATATCTGATTCGTTACTTTCTACTATATATGACTCTGTTATCTCGTTTATTTTTTCTTCTAATTCTTTTATTTGTTTTTCAATATCCGTTATTTGATGATTTAACAGTTCTATTTTGCTAATTAGACTTTCTTTTTGAGATTCTTTGTCAGCTAAAATTTTTTCGGCTCTTTCTATTTCTTTTAATTTACTTTCTAGCTCGTTTTTCTTTAAAATTACTGAGTTATATTCGCCTATTATTTGAGTTTTCAAGACATTTGTATTTTCTATTTCTTTCAATATTATATCCATTCTTGTTTTCCAAATTGAAGGGTCTACCTTGCTTCCACATACATGACAAACTGTTGCATGTTCTTTATCTGATTCCTTTATTTCATCTAAGATTCTATTTAAGACTCCTATCTCTATATCAATAGAATTACGTTTAGCTGATAATTCCTGAAGCTTTTTATCTAAATCGGCAATTTCACTCCTAATCTTTTCTTTTAGTGCTGGATCAACTTCTTTCTTTAGTTCTTCTATTTCTTTCTTTAGTTTCTCTAACTTAGCTAAATTATCTTTAAGTTCTTTCTTTTTAGCATCAACTCTACTCTTTAGTTCGTTTAACCTATTTTGCCTAGTTAAGATTATGCTTTGCGTGGTATTTAGTTTTACGTTTTTCTTTTCTCTTTCTAATCTTTCTATTTCACTATCAATTTTAGCTAACTCAGTTGTTATATGTTTAATTTCTTGATATTTTCTTGATAGTTCACTATAATTATTCTTTAAGTCTTCTAATTTTCTTTCCAAATCTTCTTTTTTAGCTTTTATCTCGTGAATTTTAGAAGTTTTTGAAATAAACCATTCTACGTTTTCATCGCCCATCATTATCCTGGCTAATAATTGATTTTCTGGTGAGAAATATGATAATAATGATGCCCTATCATCGTCCATTATTAGGTTTCTTTCTTCTTCTATTCTATTTTTAACTCTTCTAAATTTTCTATAATATGTCTTTCCTTCTATTTCTGCTTCTATGTAACCTTCATCGCTAAATACATTTAGCAGATCTGCCGCTGTTATAGATGAAGTTAATAGAGATACTAAAGCTCTTGTCAATGACGTTTTTCCATATGCGTTAGGAGCTTTATATATTGTTAGTCCTTTCTCTAGAGAGAGAGAAAGCTCTCTAGTTATTCCCCCTATGTTTGATACTCTGACCTTCATTGAGTATGCTTTGGTTTCTATCCTTAAAAAGCTTATGGCATATTAAATAATATAAGTAACTAATAATCTATTATTTTCGTAAGAATTTATTATTAGAAAATAATATAAATAAATTTTTTATAGTATTATCAATAGATTTGTAAAAAAATTGATCTAAGTATAATAAAATTTCAAATCTTTTTGACCAAATTTGATCATAATATTTTATCTATATTTATTATAAAATATAATTAATCATTGGAATTTATTTAAGGAAACAACTTTGTGTATTATCACTAAAGTTAGAGTTAAATTATTTTCTTCTCTTTTCAAGTAGTTTTTGTTATGAGAAAAGTAATATTCGATACGGATACGGCTAGTGATGATGCGATAGCTCTAATGTTAGCATTAGATTTTTTTAAAGTAGTTGGTGTGACTATTGTAGCGGGTAACGTGAGCTTTGAACATGAGGCTAATAACGCATTATTTACATTAGAATATCTTGGAAAAAACGAAGTTCCAGTTTACTTAGGAGCAAGAAGACCTATCTTAGGACACTGGAGAACTGTAGAAGAAGTTCATGGGAAAAATGGATTTGGAGATTGGGAATATCCAAAACCTATAAAAAAACCAGAAAAAGAATTTGCACCAGACGCTATAATTGAACTTTCAAAAGAATACGAAGGGGAATTAGAAATATTAGCAGTCTCTCCATTAACTAATATTGCTTTAGCTTATCTGAAAGATCCTAAAATTAGAGATAGAATCAAGAAAATATGGATAATGGGAGGTGCTCTTTATAAGGGAAATACGACTGAAATAGCTGAATTTAATTTTTGGGTAGATCCAGAAGCTGCCCAGATTGTACTAAGAGCAGGTTTTGACATTACTATAGTGCCCTGGGAAGTAACAGAAGAGGCCGCAACTGTAACTGATCAAGAATGGGATATAATTAAAAAATTAGGTACTAATAGGTCAGAGTTTTTTATCAAAGTTAATCGCACTTTAAGGGAATACTCAAAATCGGTAGGTTCCAAAGGTAGCGTTCATCCTGATTCTTTAACAGTAACCATAGCTTATGACAACTCATTAATCCTGGAAGAAGTAAGCAAATCAGTTAAGGTAGAATTATGTTCTTCTTCTAGGGGCGCTATGCTAGTAGACTGGTATAATCTAGAAAAGAAGAAACCAAATGCAAAGATAGTAACTAAAGCAGATTCCTTTAAATTTAAGAAGTACTTGTTTGAGACTCTTTCAAAATCTTAGAGCAATCTGCTATAGCTACTATATTTAAATTTTTTACTAAAATTCCCAATTTTTCTAATTCATTATATAAAGTTTGAAGATTTATATCATTTATATCTATAATTTGATTTGTATCTTCACAATACACATTTATATGAAGATTCTTTTTCATTTCATACCAGCTCACTCCATTTATTTCAAAAGAATTCAATATACCCACTTTAGTCAAAGAGTTTAACGTATTATACACAGTTGAAAGGCTTATACTAGGTTCTGTCTTCTTTAATTCATTATATATTTGCTCACCGTTAAAATGTCCTCCCTTATAGAGTATCTTAAGTATTGAAATTCTTTGAGGTGTAACTTTTAGGTTATATGTTTTTAGCAGATTTGCTAATTCTACTTCCATCAAGAAACAACTATTATCACAAAGCCATTTAAAATTTCCTTTTGATGTTTTGATTTTTACTTGCACAAAAGATAAAAATTATTAGGCTAATTTTCTTTTATGAAAGTTTTAGTAGATATTGCGGTAGAACCTTTAGGTACTTCTTCGCCCAGTATATCTAAATATGTAAAAAAAGTACTCGAGATATTAGATAGAGAAGGAATTAAGTATTATTCGGCCCCCTCAATGACTACAATAGAATTAGATGACATTACCAAATTAGGATTTATTTTAAAAGAAATAGATGATGAGCTGGAAAAAATGGGTGTAAAAAGGATCTTAACCTTATTAAAGATAGACGATAGAAGAGATAAAGAAAATAGTATTGAGCGTATTTTAGAAGCAATTAAAAAGTAAAAAGTTTTTTAGTTTTTCTTCTTTTCATCTGTAGATACTTTTATAATATACTACTTGGTTTCCATCGTATATTATTCGGTTCTCTAATAATTTCCATAAAATAACTATACAAAATTTAAGTACATAAAAGCATAATTTATTAATTAATGGAGCAGTTCAGAGAAATTTTAATTAATATTGCCCTATCAAAAACCATTCCTAATTATCAAGATTTGCTCGACGAAGGTAAAAAGAAAAGGGATATATGTGCATATTTTGATGGAAAATATTGCAACAAATTTAAAGTAGCTAATAGTAATGTTCCAGCAAATTGGATAAGCGATAATCAGATGAGCCCTCATCCGATTATGTGTTTTATCTGCCCTTATTTTTCAATTAGATATTATGAAGATAAGCAGGTAGTGCTAGATTTATTAGAAATCCTTTTATATTATGAAGAACTTAGAGAAACCATAGAAAGAGAACTTAGTTTCATAGAAAATAAAATGAATGAAAGTAGTTTTTCATTGTCATTAAAAAGAAGGAGAGAAGAATTAGTTTCTTTGCTTAATGACATTGTAACCAAGATAAAGGTATTAAAAGAACTAATAAAGATTTTTAAATGATGGAGATTTTTAATGACTCTCAAGGATATAAGAAATGGTATGAAATTCACGATAAAATTTACGAGTCAGAAAAGAATTTAGTAGCAAAATTTAACCCTAAAGATTGTCTTGATATAGGAGCTGGTCCAGGTATATTTCATGAAGTATTTGATGGGGACACAATTTCTTTAGACATATCGATATTTATGCTCAAAGAAATTAAGAGAGATGAAGATAAAGTTTTAGCTGACGCTCATTATCTTCCGTTTAGAAATAATGCAGTAAAATGTGCGTTTATATCTGTAACTATATGCTTTTTAGAAAACATAGAAGCTTTCTATAAAGAGGTTCATAGAGTAGTTAAAGACAAAGTTATTACGTGTTTTGTCCCCCGTGATTCACCTTGGGGAGAATATTATTATAATCTCGGATTAAAGGGACATAAATATTACTCAAAGGCAAGTTTTATACGAAAACAAGAGCTGTATGAGATATTAAGGAAACACTTTAAGATTTCTAGGGTAATGTCTACTCTGTTTATTTCTCCCAATGATGAAGAAAAGTTTGAAGATATAAAAAATGATGATTCAGGATCATTTGTGTGTGTAGAAGCGTTAAAATCTGAGCCATTTTGAGAAAAAAGAAACGCCGTTTTTACCACTATATTACTTAAATAACGTTTTTTAAACTCATTAACCTTTTAGAAAATATAAAAATTAACTTCGGCCCCTCACTCATCGAAAAGCTTTATAGCCTCTCATGAGGGTGATCCTGCCATATTAACATATATTTTCTAAAGGGTAATAAAACATGATGAAACGTGCGCTAATAGTATATTGGATTATTTTCATAGAGTTTCTAGTTCTTTTTATACTAGGCAAAAACATCATTGCGTTAGCAGACAGTTTTCATGACCTTATAGATGCGATATCAATAACTTTTTCATTCTATACAGATAAAGTTGTAGATAACCGATCTTCAATATTTACATATGGTTTACATAGATTAGAAATAATCTCATCTCTCGTTAACTTCCTTATCATAATTTTTGGATCTATTTTTACCTTATATTTGTCATTTACACTTGGGAGTGATAATTATTCTCTTCTCGTTATTATTTTATCATTTATAGCTATATTTTTACTCCTTACTATACATGAAGATGATAAAAAAGATCTTAATAGAAAAGCAGTTGTTCTTCACTCTTTCTTTGATATCTTAACTTATATTATTGGCATAATAGCTCTAACTATTTCTTTTTTTATAACCACAAAATTTGTAACAATTTCTGCCGCAGTACTTATTGTTATAATTAGTTTAGTTGTCTCTTTTAATCCCTTAAAGCAGTCTCTTCTTATTATTTTAGAAGCTTCTCCTATTGATACTGAAAAACTAGAAAAAGAACTTAAAGCAATAAATCCTGGTGTTCATCATGTTCATGTATGGTCTATATGTGGCCATATAGATGTTGCTACTATTCACGTAGAAGTAAACGAAAATTTGACAATTAAAGAAGTTGATATCGAAAGAGAAAAGTTAGAAAAAATTCTTAGGGAAAGATATAGTATAAGCCATGTTACAATTCAGTTTGAATCTAAAAGAGCTGATTAGGCCACCACTCAGTAGTCCTTTTCTTAATATTAAGTATTTGCTGAATTCTTTCTATATCTTGTCGCGATACCCTTACATCTGTATGAACCTTTAAAAGTGGGTACGGATATCCCTTAATACTTATTGTTGACAAAAGATCCATAATTTTTTCTACATCTTTGTTAAACATATCTATCTTTAACACTTTTCCATCTTTACTTAATCTAATGTACGAGGAATAATATTTTACATTATTCAATTTTTGCGAAGCCATTAAAGAGAGCAAGTTTTTACCGTTGATCGACTTTTCCAAAGGTTTTGAGTAGCCGGACTCATTAGTAAGTAAATCTAGTAATGCTATATCACTTATATTTTCGCCGAAAAGTTCCGTTGATCTGCTATTCTTTGATATCCAAAGTAATTTATCTTTGTATTTTTCTATCAAATGTAAGATAACAACATGATTTTCTGCTATCAAATATTTATGCATTAGTCCCTCATTAGCTTCTTCAAGAGCATATATTTTATCATTTATTTCGATATCATCAAGCGTAGAATCTTTATCCTTAAATTCGTGATCTCCTATCTTTTTTAATAAACTTCCATCTAATAAAATATAGTCTGCTTCATTTCCATATTTATAGGCCAATTTTAACTCAAGGAGTTGCATTATAAGCGAGACAATTTCTTTTGCAATGTCTCCTGATCTTAATCTTAGAACACCTATAAGTCCCTTTGCATCTAGACTAGTAATATTGTATCCTTCAGCCTTAATAACTTCGGCATCAACTACATAGAGCGTACCAGTACGTAAGTCTTTTACCCATTCTCCTCCATCTATTGCAATAAACTTTCCTATGGTCTCCTTCGGTCTATACTCAATCCATTTCTCTTTAACCTTTTTTCCTATCTCTTGGTTTTTGATTTCATCTAAAAGTCTTAACTGCTTCTCTATCTCTACTTTTTTTGAGATAAGATCCTCATATATTTGCTTGATCAATATTGCTTACCTCCTCTATTATTTTGCTTGAATCTCCTCTTTTTTCTACTCTTAGTACATAGTCACCCGCTTGTAAAAGTTCTTCATCATGTGTTACTACAATAATTTGTGATACTACTTCAGTAGTAGATTTGATTATATCTATTAGCTCTCTTTTTCTATATTCATCAAGGTTTACGGTTGGTTCATCGAGTATTATGAAGCCAAGATCATTCATCAAGGATTTAGCTAAAGCTAGTCTAAGAGCTATAGCTATAGAGACTCTTTCCCCACCACTTAGCATATTTATATGTAGCTTTTGTCCATTCTGTGTATAAGCATAAATACCGTTTTTCTCATTAAAATTAACCTCAACCATTGTGAAAGATAAGTCGAACTTAGATAATATCTCATTAAGCTTGTTTTCTACTATTCTCTTTACTGTACTCATTAAATATGCTTGTAATCTTTTTTCTGATAAGGCATCTCTTAGTTTCTTAACTTTGTGGTATGCATCTCTTAATTTTTGTCTTTTCTTTAATTCGTTATCATAATCAATTATTTTTTCCTCTAAATCTTTAATGTCTCCCTCTAAGATCTCTAATTGCCCTTTTATCTTACGTTCTTCTGCTATCAACTGGGTATATATGCTTTCTACGTTTTCCTTCTCTTGGTGTAATTTTTTAAATTCCTCTTCATCAAAACCTAGCGAACCTAAGGTCATAATTAAGTCCTCTAGCTCTCTTATATTTCTATCTAATAGCCGTTTTTTCTCCTCTATTAAAGACAACTTGCTTTCAAGACTTTTAAGCTGGGCCTCTTTGTCTTCTAAGTCTTTAATCTTTGAATCTATCTCTTGAATCTCTTTGTCTATGTCTATATAATCATATTTACCTACCTCTTTTGATAGCTCATTTATATCTTTCTTGGTCTCTTCAATTTTCTTCTCAAGCTCTTCAATTTTCTTCTCATCAACGTCGGAATACTTCAAATATTCGTCATACTTCGGCTTTAGCTCTTCAAGCCTTTTACTTAGCTTTTCGTACTCTTCATGATCTTTCAACAACTCCATTTTCTTCTCTTCAAGTTGTTTCAACTTTTGGTTTAATTCGTCTAATTGTCTTCTTAAACTGAGATTTTCTGATAGTTTTTTACTTATAATGTCCTTCTCTTTTCTTTTCTTATCCAGCTCTTTATTTACTCTATCTATTTCCTCGTTAATCTTATTTAACGAAACATAGAGTTGTTTAAGCTTTTCACTTATATCAGCGAGTTGTTTTCTTTTCTCTTCTTTTAGTTGTAATTTATGAGCTTCATCAAGCTCTCTTCCGCAAACAGGGCATCTATTACCCTTTACTTCATCAAGATTTGCGAGTATTTTCTCTAATTCTTTTTTAGCTCCACCATATTCTCCTATTTGCTTATTTATTTCATCTTTCTTATTTTGTAGTTCTTCATATTTTCTAGTTAACTCATTGATTTCCTGATCTAGCCTAGTTAAATCCTCTTCCTTTACTTTATAATCAATCTTTGTCTGGATCTCCTGTATTTGTTCATTTAAACTGTCTATTTGAGCAATTACTCTATTGTATTGATTTTCTTTAGCCTTGAGCTCATTTGACTTACTAGATATTTGTAGATACTCGTCGTAGGCGGTTTTATTCTCATTTTTCTTTCTTAATTTTTCTTTTAATTCTGCCAAGCTTTTACTATCTATAGCGAGTATCTTTTCCTTGTTCCTCTTTAGTTCTATTTTTCCTTTTAAATAGATTAAATTTTCCTTATTTTTCCTTAACTGATCAAGTTGTTTAACTTCCTCTTCTAAAATCTTTTTCTTTTTCCTTATTTCTTCTTCTTCATTTATTTCATTCTTTAATCTTTCAATTTCACCTTGTAGTCTATTTATTTGAGACTTTATCTGTATAAATTTCTTTTCTTTTTCCTCTTCTTCATTAACTTTTTCGGTCAACTCTTTCAATCTAATCTCAATTTCGGTCTTTTTCCTCTCTATTTCACTTAATTCGTTCTTTAACTTTGATATCTCTTCTTCTTTTTCCCTTTTCTCAGCTTCAGTTTTCTTTTTCTCTTCTTCTACCCTGTCTAATGCTTTCAAATCTCCCTCAATCTCGGACTCAATATCTTTTAATGGACCTCTTGAATCTCTTAATTCCTCTATTTTGTCTATTTTCAGTATTTTCCTAATTGTCTCGGGTAGATCGTCAAAAACGCTCTCTATTTTGCCTTGTCCTATTATAACTGTAGATTCTAGCGTAGTCTTATCTAAGCCTAAAAGTTCAGTAATTTTTTCTGTCACAGTAGTTGCCCCTCTCGCGATTGTACTTCTCTTGCTATTTTCCTCAACTTCTGATATTGTATCTTCTGTTGTTCTATTGGACAAATTCCTCTTTATAATATATGTTTTTCCTTTATCATAAAGCTCTAAGACTATACTGCCTGTAGAAGCTCCTCTTCTTATAATGTCTTCTTGTCTCCTTACTCCCCTCAAAGTATCTCTAAAAAGTCCAAACATAATACCGTCTATAATTGAGCTCTTACCGGCACCATTATGCCCTATTATAACATTGATACTACCTTTGAACTCTATTTCAGACTCTTTATGACTTAAAAAATCCCTTAACTCAATTTTCCTTATGATCATTTTCTATGCCCAACATTTTTCTTAGTTGGCTTTTTACATATTCTTTGTCTTCAGAATGCTTTATTATATCTAATATTACGTATGCTTCGTCTCTGCTAAATCCTTCTATTTTTACTAGATACTCTATTATCAAATTCTCTATTCGTGTATCGTTAGGTATCTCAATATTTTTATCTTGTTGGTTTTTAGTTTCATTTTTATATACCCTCACTAGTGATACAAACTGTTTTAACGACTCTAATTTCTTATTCAAGTAGTCTTTAGGTAAGCTAACCCCTTTTAAGATTATATGAAGTATTGGTTTAGGTTCTTTAATCTGTCGTAATTTATCTGAAATCTTTCTTATTTCCTCATCTAGCTTAGTAGTGTTTATCTCTTCCACAAACTGTTTTCTTATCTCAATGTTAATTGGTTGTATTTCTGGCGATTCTTTTGAGAAATCAATTAAAGTAGCGCCTTTTCCATATTTTTCATATCCTTCTATTTCCTCCTCTCTTATTATATCGGGAGAACCGGCTATCTCTAAGATCCTTCCTCCATCTAGCTTTATTTTCCACCTAGTATGGAAATGACCTACTGCATAATATGAAAAATCTTTAGGTAAATCTCCAATTTCAATTTGCCATGCCCCTTCATATGGTAAAATTTCTTTGAGTCCTTGATGGAGCAATAAAATACTCTTTTTACCTTCTGGCTTTAGGGACGATAACTTTTGTTTCAACGATAGCTTAGCTAAATTAGATACAAAGGATATACCATAAATATGCACATCGCCTACATCATATCTAATATTATCTGAATATAGGAATTTAATTAGATTAAACTCTTCTAAGAGTCTTTGAGGATAAAGAGAAGAACTTCTCTTTGGACTATCATGATCTCCAGCTATTACTATAAACGGTATGTTATGTTCCCTAAGTTTCTTTAAAGCTTTTATTGCTTCGTATTCAGCTCTATTAGGTGGGTCATTGACGTCAAATAAATCTCCAGTGTGTATTACCGCATTTACATGTTCCTTGATCGCAATTTCAATCAATTGATTAAAAACCTCATAAAGATCTTTTTCTCTGAAATCTTGACCATATTGTCTCTTACCTAAATGTGTGTCAGATATATGTAAAAGTTGCATTTACACACCCCAGTTCAGTATATCAGAGTTCTCTTCTATCTCTTCTTTTGCTTTTTTCCATTCTTCAAGTAAATTAGGATCACTTCCTGCTAGCCTTCCTTCAAATTTATCTATTTTTACAATTGCAGGTATCCTAACTATGTTTCCTACAATTACGGCTTCTCCAACATCTAATGATGATAGACCTTCAACGATATCCTCACTTAAGTTATCACTTGCTTCCAGAATATATTTCTTGTCTGAAGGTTCAATCATCTTAAGAATTATCTTGTTTGTCATTTGGCTTAAGATATTTTCATCTATTCCTTTAGGTCTCTGGCTCACGATGATTAGGCCAACACCAAACTTTCTTCCTTCTCTGGCTATCCTTCCAGCCCAATATTTTGTTAATGTATTACTATCTTTTGATAATAGTACGTGTGCTTCTTCTATCACTAGAATTACTGGAAATCTAAGTCCTCCCTTCCCTTTTACCTTATTTTCTTTTCTTGATGTCAGAATCCTCCTAATATAATGAGATACTACGGCATCAATTCCATCCTCATCTAATGAACTCAAATTAACTACATTTGTTTTGCCTAGTTTTATTTTTTCTATAACATCTCCAGTAGTAAAATCAATTATTTCGCTATACCTATCAAGGAAATCTTCAATCTTGTTTATTACTTCATCTTTGCTATCTTTTCTTTTCTCGTTTTTTGATACATCCTCAACTTTATTAATTAAGTAAGTTGCGAAATTTTTGTTCAGATCTTCATAATCTATTTTACCTTCCTTTATTTTTTCTTTTACTTCTGTAAGAAAGTTCTTAAATGCTTTTCTTAATATTCTATATTGAATGATAGCGTTTTCTCTTATTTCCAGAAGGGTTGCAAACTCTGCTGGAGTTAAATTCAGAGGGTTAATCTTAGGTTCTATGTTATTTAAATTCTTTATTTCACTCTCATAATATTCTCCGTGATAATCAAAAATTAAGACAGAACCATTTTGTTCAGAAATCCTTGACGCAAGAACAGCTACTGTATTAGATTTACCAGCTCCGGTAGCCGCAAGTATAGCGAGATGTCTAGTTAAAGAGTTTACCTTCAGTTTTACCTCTATATTTTTTCCTATTAATTTTCCTATTCGTATATTGCCATCAGAAAATATCTTTCTTAGTTCATCATCTGTAGCTAATCTTACTGGTGTACCAGCTACAGGAGGAAGATCAGGCTGTGCTAGATTTTCTCCATCAATTTTACAAAGAAGTTTCACTTTAGCCTTCGTATAGATTGGAATATTATTGCCCATTTTCTTAACTCTCTGAACAAGTTCTATGTCATTAAGGTTATCATCTAGTAATGGACTTCCTGTAGTTACTAATGTTACAAGGCCAAGTACTTTTTCGTTTTCATATTCTAAAATTACATAGTAACCTGCTCTAACTTTTTGTTCTAAAAGAACTGTGGCTTCTTGTGTGGTTGCAGAACCAATCACATAACCGATAATTGTCATATAAAGTAATTTTGATCTCGATAAATTAAACCATTCGATATAAAAAGAGGTAATACCATAAATCCGTTTTAAACGCTACTTACTTTCTCATTACTATCATAGCAATTTTTGTTTCTTTTTCGTATATAATATTAAAACCTTCATGTTACATATACTTTTATACTTATGCTGGGGGCACTTCTTAACTGTATTGTTAAGTGTCTAATTATAATCTATATATTAAATTATCAAAATCCCTTAATGAGAGTGAAGGACTCTTTTCCTGCCACTTTAGTTAGCATTTTCTCTTTTGCAATTTTAGCTAGGTCAATTGAATCGTTATGATCTTCTTCTGATATCTCTAAGATTGCTCCAGCTAAACTTTAGCTTAACTCGACTTCAAAATCTTTTTTATCTCGTCATTTTATTCCGCCATTGACACATATTTACAACTATGTTTTTCATTGAAAAAACTTTCAACTAAAGTGTACAGTTGACCTTGAGCTATTTATTAGAAATCTCATTAGATATAAGTTGAGAAAAGTAAACACACAAATTCGCATAATCTTTATAATGTAAGAAAAATTTTTATTCTTCACAGAGAAAAAAGCAAAAATATATAAATGGTTACTTATATGGTAAAAAATATTATAGTGGTTGAAAACCTTGTTAAAATATATTCAAATGGTGTTATAGCAAATGACCATATAAATTTGAGAGTTAGAAAAGGAGAAATTGTAGGAATATTAGGCCCAAATGGTGCCGGTAAAACTACGCTTATAAAACAGTTAACTGGAGAGCTAATGCCAACAGAAGGAAAAATATATATTATGGATATTGACGTTGTTAAAAACCCATCAGCTATTAAACCCTTTATTGGAGTATGCCCCCAAGAGGGAAATTTAATCTCTTACCTTACGGTAAGAGAACACATATACTATTTCGGCAGATTAAAGGGGCTTTCTCGTAATGATGCTCAAAAAGAGGCTGATAAAATATTAGATTTACTAGATTTAAAACAACATCAGAAAAAGAAAATTGGCGAACTCTCTGGCGGATTGAGGAGAAGGGTATTTGTGGGAATAGCATTAATTAACGAACCACCAATAGTATTCCTAGATGAGCCAACTGCGGGATTAGATCCCATAGTTCGTAATGATTTCTGGGAAACAATTGAAAAAATAAAGAAGGAAAAGCCAGAGACAACAATCATTGTAACTACACACTATTTGGAAGAGCTTGACAAAGTTTCTGATAGATTAGTTTTTATAAATAAGGGGAAAATCGTGCTTGAAGGCAACACTATTGAAGTTAGATCTCTTATCAACTATGACATAAAAATAACTTTTCCTAAAGCGTTTAAAGAGGTTATTACAAAAGAGCTCTTAAAGGAGGGAATAAATTTCAGATTAAATGAATCTCTTAATAAAATAGACTTGTTACTTTCCAAAAAAGATTTTCCAATAGCAATGAAATTAATATTTGAACATACATCAGATGTCATAGTATCATCACCTACTCTTGACGAAGTGTTTTTAGGGGTGATAAAAGGTGATCAAAAAGATAGTAAGTGATGCATTTATAATATCTAAAATTACTATTCTAAGTTTGAGAGAGGCGTTAATACCATTTATTATAGTTTCCATATTTATTCCTTTGGGCACGAGTTATTTAGTATCGCTTGCCTCTCCTAATTGGAATTTAACTACAAAAATTGATTATTTAAGCGGTATGCTTGTACTTTCCTCTTCACTCACTATTATAAATGGAGTTGGGCAGTATATAGCAGAAGATAGGTCCTTGGGATTAATCTCATGGTACAGAACCTTACCTGTACATCCCATATCATATGTGATTGGTATTACATCTACTTATCTTATAGGTATATTAATTGACTCTGCGTTACTTATACCTATTGCCAGCATTCTATGGAATATACATATAGACATTATTTACATTGGAATTACTATCATTGTCGTAATTATTCAATCACTATCGCTTATAGGATTAGGAGCAATCATTGGTACTCGATCTAATAATTTTCAAACTGCGATCGCTATTACTAATTTACTTTCATATGTAATAGCTTTTGCAACACCAGCATATTATTCAATCAATGCTATACCAGAAGAATTTAGATTTCTCTGCTATATATTACCTACAACAGAAGCGGCCCTCATAATTAAGCGTGTATATATGTATGGGAAGATAAATTTCTCGTTGTTTATGGTTCTTATATTTATGAGTATACCGTACATGCTAATAGGATTTAAAGGAATAAAATGGAGGGAAAAATAAGACGTCCATTATAATTGAATTCTATTTTAGGAATATCTAAAATTTTTCTTAAATATTTCTCTTCTATATTCTATTCTCTCTTATACTTCTTTTTAATTTTAGAAATATTAAAAATAGATTATCCTCTAGTTAGTTTATAGTGGACGATTCACAGCCAATTTTTATAAACAAAAGATAATAGTAGTGATACAGAGATTCAAAGAAAATGATGAGTGACTTCAATACAGATTGATGAAGAGGTAACCCGAAACTGAAATAAACTTTCTCTCTATCTTTATACTTATGATAGATACAAAAAGAATGCGCGCATTAGAAATAAATAGCGAAGCCTTTGGAGTACCTACTCTTTTATTAATGGAAAATGCTGGAAGAAGTGTAAAAGACGAGATATTAACTAGAATGAAACCAAAAGATGCAATAATATTTGTTGGACATGGAGGAAAAGGAGGAGATGGATTAGTAACAGCAAGACATTTAGCTGGTGAAGGAGTAAAAGTTAAAGTTATTATCTTAGGTGAAAACAAGCATCAGGACGCTGTTTTTAACTATAATGTAATATTGGATATGGATTACTCAGTGGAAGTACAAGAGATCAAAGACGTTAGGGAGTTGACTCCTGTCCAGGCCGATGTTTTAGTTGATGCAATGTTAGGAACAGGGTTTAGGGGGAAACCAAGAGAACCGTTTGCTACAGCAATAAAAGTCTTTAACGAAAGTAAAGGGTATAAAGTTTCAATAGATGTCCCTTCTGGTATAGATTCTGATACTGGAGAAGCACCAGGAGAATATGTAAAACCAGATTTAGTTGTGACTTTTCATGATATAAAGAAAGGACTTCTAAATCATAATTTTAATGTTGTGGTTAAGAAAATCGGAATACCCCCTGAGGCAGAAATTTATGTAGGGCCTGGAGATGTTATAGTAAATGTTAAGAAAAGAGATTTTAAGTCTAAAAAAGGAGATAACGGAAGAGTTTTAGTCATTGGTGGTAGTTACACATTTACTGGTGCACCAACACTAGCAGCACTAGCTGCATTAAGGACTGGGGCAGACTTAGTTTATGTAGCTGCTCCAGAAGAAACGGCAAAAATAATAGCTGGCTATTCGCCAGACTTAATAACTATAAAACTTAGTGGAAAGAACGTTTCTGCAGAGAATTTTGATGAGCTTAAGCCATGGATAGATAGAGCCGATGTAGTCATTATTGGTCCTGGCATGGGATTAGACGAGAAAACAGTTGAGGCTTCAAAAATTATTGTAAACTATTTGAAGGAGAAGAATAAGTTGGCTGTAATTGATGCGGACGCTTTAAAAGCAATATCTGGTTTTATACTTTATCCCAATGCCGTTATTACTCCACATGCAGGAGAATTTAAGATATTCTTTAAAGAGGAAACAGAAAAAGAAGTTAGAAAAAGAATAGATCAGGTTAAGAGGAAAGCTAAAATTTGCAACTGTACTGTATTATTAAAAGGTTATGTTGATATAATTAGTAATGGTGAAGAGTTTAGACTAAACAAGACTGGGAATCCGGGTATGACAGTGGGCGGTTCCGGAGATACGCTTACTGGAATAGTAGGTACTTTACTTGCACAAGGACTTAGACCAATTGATGCTGCAGCAATAGGTGTTTTTGTAAATAGTCTTGCCGGTACCTTAGCATATTCTGATTTAGGTGCTCATTTAACTCCTACAGATATACTAAATAAGATACCAGAAGTGCTTAATAATCCAATAGAGGCATTTAAGAAAAAGATGTATAAGAGAGTTATTGACTAGAATTAGCTAATAGTTTTTTTATTGTTTCTAATGCTTTGTCTGCGTGCTCTTCCGCTTTTTTCAAATTTCTTAGTATTTCTACTACTTTTCCATTGGAGTCAATTATGAAGGTGACTCTTTGAGCACTTGTTCCTTTTTCGTTAAGCACTCCATAAGCCCCTATTATCTTTTTCTGTTTATCGTCTACGAGCGGAAATTTAGCTCCAAACTTTTCTGCAAATTTTTTCTGTGTTGATATACTGTCTGCACTTACTCCAATTATTTCAGTATTTAGTTTTTTGAACTCTTCATAAAGATCTACAAATCTCTTTAACTCTCTTGTGCAACCAGATGTGAAAGACTTAGGATAGAAGTAAAGTACAACATTCTTTCCTTTAAAATCTGAAAGTCTTATTTTACCCATCGTAGATTCAGCTTCAAAATCAGGCGCGTAATCTCCAACATTTACTGGCATGCAAATAATAAATTCTAACTAACTTTTATAGTTTAGTTTATAATAACCGGATAAGAGATAGTAAGAAAATAAAGAAAGATCCTAAGAATGTGTTAACTTACCATCCATATAAGTATAAGAGCATGCAATAAAAGTGAAATACTGTGTGGAGAGAGCAAGAGTTATTGAGATATATTTGATTTGTTAAGATTGATAAAATTGTATGGGATAATGATGAGAAATATTCATAAAGTTGGAAGGTTTCGGTTTGTTTAATATTCAGAATTTTTGAACGAAATATGAAGCATAGACGATGAAACGTAAGAATTAAATTAGGGAGATAATGCTCAGATAGGAGAAAACAGGTATCAATGTTAAATGTTTAACACTAACAACAATTAAAGATGGTAATGTAGAGGGAGCTAAGAGTTAACCTTTAGAAATGAAAAAAGTTAAAAAATCTTTGGAATGAAGATATTAGTAAATGGTTTAATCCCGTATGATGCAGGCAAGACTACTTTTTCTATAAACTTACTTAGATCTCTAAAAGAATTAGGATATAATTTTAGACCACTAAAACCAGTAGCTGGACATGATATTTGGTATAGTTTTTCTACTTTATTAAGAAGTAAAGAGCTAAAGATCCTTGCAGGTAATGACGCTTTGAGATATTATGATGAAACTAAACTCCCAGTAGAAGAAATTAATCCATTTGCTATGCTAATATCTCCTCCAGACCTAGAAAAAGTACAGTTTAATATAAGACTTTATAATGAACTCATCAGTTCTGGAGTCCCCATTATGATTAGATATTATGATTGTAAAAATATAGCTCACTTATATTCGCCCTCTTTTCTCTCACTTATCCCTGATTCAATTCTTCAACCCTTTAAGGAATTTATACAAGAAGTTAATGGAATCAGTGTAGATTCAACTAAATTAAGAGAATTAATTGATTCCTCTGCTCAAATAGCGGATCTTTGTGTTTCTAAATTTTCTCCAAATAATTTAATTATTGAATCTTATAATGATGCTTTAGCCCCTACCTATCTTTCTACGGATGTCGATTTAGTTTTTGCCGTATCTCCAGGAAAAGTTTTTCTGTTAGAAGACTTTAAAAAAGTTCTTCAACTATTTTCTTCTCCTCCGTGGAATATCAAGGTCTCCTCTTTTATAAAATATTCAAAAGTCAGAAGTTGGAGAATAAACCCATCAATAAATATAATAGAGAAGAATTTAATTGATTTTATTTCTAATAAAATTGAGGAAGAAGAGAAGTATAAAACTTAGTTTTACAAAATGCATCTTTAAACAGATAACAAATTTTTTAGTCTTAAAATTAAAGTTTAGATATATGAAAGACACATTTGTTGAGGTCAAAGGAAGTAAAATACATTATGTAGAAGAAGGTAACGGGAAGTCATTCCTTCTATTTCATGGTGCAAGGTTTAATGCTTATACATGGGTAGAAACAAAGACAGTAGATACTATAGCCTCTGTTGGGTTTAGGGCAATAGCAGTAGACTTTCCAGGATTTGGAAAATCAGAAAGCGGAAATTTTGGTTCTTTATCAGACTTTATAAAGGACCTTATGACCACAATGAATCTCCAAAAAGCGTATTTATTGGGAGCCTCAATGGGTGGGGAAGCGGTATTAGCTTTTGCAGTTGAAAACCCTGCTATGGTTGAGGGGTTAGTCTTAGTTGGTGCAGTTGGAGTTGCTTCATATGAGAGTAAATTAAAAAATATTGACGGTAAACCGGTCCTTTTAATCTGGGGAGAAAAAGATTCAGTATCCCCAAGAAGAAATGCAGAATTGATTCTCAGTCATGTAAAAACTGCTAAATTTATTACTATTGGTAAACAGCACGCATGCTATTTAGACGATCCAAATACGTTTAATCAACAAATTGCAAAGTTCTTGAAGGGAGAGTGAAGAATGGATGAAGAGTTAAAGCCAAAATTGCTAGGGATTTTAAAAGATAAAAGATTTTTAGAGATATTGAAGCATTTACGAAAGGCTAATGTAGATTATGGAAAATCAATAATGCTTAACACAAAGATATCAATAGATCAAGTTGTTGACTTGTTAGATCAGTTGGAAAAAATGGGTTTGATCGAGAGAGTACATGGTGCTACACTGAAAAATACAGAAGCGAAGTTTAAGTTAAGCAAAGAAGTTCATAAACATCACACATATTATACACTAACTAGAGAAGGGGATCATCTTCTTAGACAACTTGATGAAAAAACTCTAATTGAGGGATACATAGATCTTGTTAAAAATGATCAGTTTGCTTTAGATATTTTGAGAATAGCTGACGAAGTAAATGCGGATCATGCTTTAACTTATTCAAAGCTACTCCATAAACCACTTGAAGAAGTCATACCGAAATTAGAAGAATTAGAAAGAGCCGGGTTATTAGAGGAAAAAACAGAAAAAATAATAAAGTTCGGAGAAAGAAAGGCGAAACCTAAAAAAGAGACAAGGACACATCATAAGTATTATGGTTTATCCAGGATTGGAGAACTAGTTGTTAGAGAACTGAAAAGGAAAGGAATATTGCCAAAATAATTATAGAGAAAGCTTTATATTATTATATATTTCATTAATTAAATTTAACAGATTATGTTTCTCATTTATTTCTTTGGAGATATAATTAGAACTCTCTTTAACTACTTTAGAAATTATATCTTCAACCCTTTTCCTCAAAAGTAATTCAACCATTTTTACTCTTCTATCCTTAATTCTCTTATCAAAAAGTCCGTGAGATTTAATGTAGTTTAGATGCTCCTCGAAAACATTTGCTAGCTCTTTTATTCCAACGTCTTTTATTGCTATTGTTTTAACAATTCTTGGAGTCCATCCATCTCTGAAATTTATTTCTGCACTATCCAAAGCAAATTTGATTGTCTCATAAAGCATTTCGGCTTCGGGGTTGTCAGCCTTATTTATTATATAAATGTCTCCAATCTCCATTATGCCAGCTTTTAATGCTTGTATTTCATCCCCTGTGCCTGGTACAGAAACTACACCGACAGTGTGCACAGCACTTACTATATCTGTGTCTGTCTGTCCTGCTCCCACAGTTTCTATTATGATTTTATCAAAACCTAAACCATCTAGTGCCTCTATAAGCATCAAAGCTTCCGCAGAAATACCACCAAGGTTCCCTCTAGACGCAATACTTCTTATAAATACATTTTTTTGTAAATCCTTACCTACCATTCTAATTCTGTTGCCCATGAAAGAGCCCATACTAAAGGGGCTTGAGGGATCTATTAATACTACCCCTACTTTGTGTCCTCTTTTAGCATATTCTGAAATTAATCCAGAAATTAATGTGCTTTTACCTCCACCTGGCAGTCCCGTAATACCTATAACATGTGCCTTTCCAGACCTCTTTATTAATTCTTGTAAACTTTCTAACCCTTCTTGCGTAAAATATTCAATTTTTGTTAAAAGTTTAGAAATGGCTAGTTCGTCGCCACTTAATGCTTTTTCAAGAAGCAATCTTTATACCCCTTTTAGTTTCAACAGCTTTCACGATCTTCTCACTTATTTCTTTTAGACTAGATCCAGGGAGAAATACTTCATCTACACCCATTTCTTTTAGTCTAGTTATATCTTGTGGTGGTATAACTCCACCTACTACGACTACGACATCATTGAGCCCTTTTTCTTTTATTTCCTTTATAAGCAAAGGTATTAACTCTAAGTGTGCACCACTTAAAATACTTACGCCAATTACATCAACGTCTTCTTGTATTGCCGCTTTTACTATTTGTTCTGGTGTTTGTCTCAGCCCGGTATAAACTACTTCCATTCCTGCATCTTTTAAAGCTCTAGCTACAACTTTGGCTCCTCTATCATGTCCATCTAAACCTAATTTAGCAATCAAAACCTTAATCCTTTTTTGACTCATCAACATATAATAAATTTAGATTACTTAAATTTTTGTATGACAGACAAATAATCTTTCAATTCTAACATGCTAATATTTTAATAGTTTGTAAAGTCAGTTTTTCTAAATCTAATTGAGGAACAAAAATAAAAAAGCTTTTTAGTTTTAAATAGGCAATTCACAGAGAAAACCTAATCGCTGCCCTGTCTATAGATTCAAATATTGTTGGATGCTGATGTGCTAGTAGAGCAATATCCTTTACTCTTGCGTTGCTCATAATCGCAAGCGCTATCTCGTTTATTATCATAGATGCTGCCTCGCCATATATCGAACCACCAATTATCCTCTGGCTTTCCTTTTCTATTATCAGCTTCATCCAGCCTTCTTTTACCCCCATTATCTGAGCATAGGCGTCATCTTCAAGTGGGTATTTAACGACTGTATATGCTATTCCTTTAGCCTTGGCCTCATCTTCAGTTATTCCGACGTATGAAGCTTCAGGTTCTGTAAATAGTGTTGCAGGAATCGTTGAAAAGTTAATTTCGTATATTGGTGTCCCATGAAGGATATTCCACGCAGCTACTACGGATTCTTTTACAGCTGCATGATACAGCATATATTTACCTATTACGTCACCCGCAGCATATATATTTGGTTTTGCAGTCCTCATTGTAGTGTTTACCTCTACGTGACCTTTTGTAACTATTCCAAGTCCTTCTAATCCTTCAACATATGGCTTTCTTCCCGTAGCCATTATCACTTCATCAGCAACAATCGAATGAGTAGTTCCATCCGGAGTAACATAGTTCACCTCCTTCTGGCTTCCATTCATTTTTATATTAGTAACCTTTGAATTTGTGAAGACTTTTACGTTTCTGTTTTTAAGTGTTCTTTCTATTTCAGAAACAAGTTCGCTATCCCATCCGCTCATTATTCTTGGAAGCATTTCAAGTATGGTTACGTTTTTCCCTATTGAGCTTAGCATCTCGGCAACCTCCACTCCAATATATCCACCACCTATTACAACTATGTTGTCTGGTAATTTCCTGTAAGATGTCTTATATCCAAATAGCTCCAGGCTTCCAATTGTGAGATCAGCTCCTGGAACTGGTATTTTTAAAGGAACGGATCCAGTTGCTACTATTATGTGCTTGCCAGTCACTTTTTTCTTCCATGACCCATCAATCGCTTCTACTTCTATAGTGTGATCATCAATAAACTTTGCTATTCCTCTTACGAAATCAACGTTATTATGTTCCTTAATTTCTCTGATGTGCTGATAGTACCTTATAGTTTGAACTTCATCTTTATGATCTAAAGCATCACTCCACAGAGATGCTAGGTTAGTGCTTGATACACTTCCCTTAAGTATGTTCTTTACTTTTTCCATAAGGTAGATAGTAATGGCTACTGATTTTGAAGGAATACAACCTTCATAGAGACAGTTACCACCCAGATTTCCCTTGTCATCTATAAGTAGCACACTTTTACCGCCTTTACTTAGTTCGAATGCTCCATGATAACCTCCGCCACCTCCACCGACTGCTATTACGTCATATTGTTCTTTGCTTGGAGGATCAGTGAATTCGTTTTCAGTTGGGGGCAGAACGGGATATCTACCAAGCATAATAAATGACTTTTTGCAAACTTAATTAAATTTTATGTTTATAAAATTCCATAGAAATCCTTCGTAAAGTATTTATTTAGATATTTTTGTTGCATTAGTAGTATGCTTAAATTTGATAGGAACTATAAAAATCTTAACTAAGGATTTCTATGTGTTAAGGATTTTAAAACAATGAAAATAACTCATAAATCAAGAGTATATCCGGCAGATTAATATGTCTAGGTCATTCCCCAAAAACTTGAGCATTATTGAAATATATGAAATATTACCAGAGATCTGACTGAATTATTGCATCTTTTTAGATAAGAACTCATTATCCTCTTCTGTGTAGTGGGGCCGGGGGGATTTGAACCCCCGACCACAAGGGCCCAAGCCTTGCGTCCT
>ERZ1684502.27-NODE-27-length-49233-cov-60.718228_pt1 | contig 49233 bp, 44 predicted proteins | sample MGYA00580192_ERZ1684502 | MGnify/ENA primary metagenome ERZ1684502 (study PRJEB41476, sample SAMN13258264) | hydrothermal vent metagenome | biome: caldera [ENVO_00000096]; feature: acid hot spring [ENVO_00002120]; material: acidic water [ENVO_01000358] | place: New...
CAAATGTCGCCTTTATACCTAAGAATTGAGGAAACCATGGTGGAAGGGTTTCTGCCAGTACGATTTCACAAAAGATAGACCACACCAATATTATTTTGAAGATATTCATAATAAACCTCCTATAATACTCAAAAACAGAGTACTCTCTTTAGTCTGAAGCAAAATTAGTTTAACAACAAATTTTTAAGGTATTATTAAAAAATTGCAAAACTTAGATTTTACTAGGAGGTTGATAAGAAGATATCCTAAAGATTTTCTTTATGATTCTGAAAACACACCATAGCTTACTTATACTATCACAAACTTGTTTATTTGACAATGATATATATTAGATTTTACATAGTTTTGCCTTTTCTACTTTCTATATAGAAAAATAAAATGATAGTAATAATTACAGAAAACGAAACTGCATAAAAGGAAAATCTAAACACCTCTGTAATACCGTAGGCTTCTGATATCAGCATTTGGAATTTATACAAAACAGCTTTTGCCAATATTTTTGAATCAAATTTTTCTTCAAAAAGCCTAAAACCAACGTTGTTAAAAACCCGTGAATCATTTATGTAATCAAAGTTTTTTGCACTATAAGAGGTTATGATGTTAGTGGCTATAGAAGTACCAAGTGAAGCTCCTATAAGTCTCATATATCCGTAAATTGCCGTAGACAGTCCCATAAGTTCTTGCTTTACCGAGTTGAAAGCTATTTTTAAAATCGGTGCAAAGAAAAGCCCCATACCAATACCAACAAGAAGCATATACAAAGTAATATCATGCTTAGGAGTATAGTAATCTATGTTAGATAAAAAGAAAAACAACGTTATCATTAAAATTGCCTCTGAAAAAAATATTAGTATAGCTGGATTTATTTTATCGGCTAGCTTACCGCCTATGAGAGAGAAAATACCTATCCCTATAGCATAAGGAAATATGTGAAGCCCAGTCTCAAAAGTACTAAAGTTTCTAATCCTTTCAAAATATATCGGTATTGTATATACTGTTTGAAAAAATGTAAGCCCTTGTACTAAAACAAACACGCTTATTGCCAACGTAAATTCCAAATTTTTGAAAATCTCAAAACCCACAAGCTTGTTATCAAATATTGTTTCTAAAAGCAAGAAAATTAAAAAAGATAGTACAGAGATTGTTAGAAAATATATAGATTTTATATTGGAAAACCATCCCCATTTCTCACCTTTTGATAAAAGCACAATTGATGATATACTAAAACAAGAAAGCGCCAAAAAACTCCATACATTAAACATATGTTTTTGGCTTTTAATATGATAAGAAGGTAAAAACGATATGCCTAATGCTAAAAGTAAAATGGATATTGGTACGTTTATATAGAAAATAGAGCGCCACGATATATATTCTACCAAATAACCCCCTATTGTCGGTCCAAGCCCCGGCGCAAAAGACATGCCAAGTGCATATATACCCATAGCCCTCCCTCTTTCTTCTTTAGAAAAGCTCATTTGTATTATAGCTTGGCCAGCCGGTATAATAAGCCCTTCTCCTATGCCTTGAGTACTTCTAAAAAGTATCATTTCAAACAAAGAATGAGATTGACCAGCTAGCACACTACCTAGCGTATAAAATATAAGCCCTGATACATATACTTTTTTAAAACCATGTATTCCTGATATCGTATTGAAAGCTAACATAGTTATAGCTGTAGATATTAAATAGCTTATAGAAACCCACTCTATACCAAACAAATCTGTATGAAGAGGCGCTATCATCCTTGGCATCGCTACGTTAACGCTTGTAGTACCAAGCACAACCATAAATACGCCTAAAGACACTATACCTACATAAAACCATTTCATGACTGACCAATCATATTATTATACCAAATACTCTATATCAAAGTGATGGTGTATAATATGTTATATGGAAAAGCTTGAAAACGGATGGACAAAAAATGGCAAAAGTATAACAAAGACATATTTTTTAGAAAATTGGGATAATATTACAAAGTTTTTAATGTTTATTACCAGTACTATAAAAGAACTTGATCATCACCCAGATATTCTTTTTCATACAGCTAGCAAAAGCGTAACAATATTTCTAACTACACATAGCTCAAGCGGTATTTCTGAAAAAGATTATGAATTTGCAAAAAGGCTAGATGATTGGATAAGCAAAAATACTCAATAAGCTAATGTCTAAAAAAGAATTATTTGTTTATACGCTGCTTTCTTTTTATTTCTTCTTCCTTGGCAACAATATACTTTCAATCACTTCTCCAGACGAAGGAAGAAACCTATACGCAGCTTCTTACATGCTTCAAACTGGACATTTTCTAACGCCTATGTTTAATTGCCATTTTAGATTTGAAAAGCCCCCAATGCTATACTGGGTTAGCGATTTATTGTTTTTAGCATTAGGAGTACATGTTTGGCTTGCAAGGGCTGTATCAGGTATTAGTGCTTTTGTAGTAGGTATTTTTACATATAAAATAGCAAAGGATATATATAAACTTGAAAACCCTTTTTACGCGTCTTTGACATTGTTTACTATTACCCATCTTTGGATAGAATCAAGAGCCTATGTACCAGAGATGCTTCTTACAGCTTTTGAAATAATATCAATATATTTTCTTTTAAAAGATAAAACAACGCTTGGATATATATTTATGGGCTTTGCAACACTAACGAAAGGACCTGTAGGTACCGCCGTAGTGCTTATGGTGATTTTTGTTTTAAAAAGAGATGTTAAATTTTTTAAGAAACTTTTAGATATAAAAGGTATTTTGCTATACATACTAATAGGTTGGAGTTGGTATTTTTACATGGTTTATAAATACGGTTTTTACTATATATATAAGTTCTTTATAAGAAACAATATAGATGTCTACACAGGACAGAAAAATATCCATCTTTACCCGTTTTATTATTATATAATTGTACTCCTTATAGCTCTCGTGCTTTGGATCCCTTGGTTTTACAACCTTTTCAAAAAATATATTAGACAAAAAAATAAAACAGCCACAGATATGCTCTTGTGGACTTTAGTGGTACTTTTATTTTTTACTTTATCTAAAAATAAACTTCATCATTATATAATAAGTATATATGTCCCTATCTCAATATTTATATCTATTTATGCATCAAAAAAACTAATCAAATTCAACATTTTTTTATCAAGCATCTTGCTTTTTACACTTTTTATACTTGCTTATCGATATGAATCAGAACGCTTTGTACCAAAAGCTGTACAAATTTTAAAATCTAAAAAACTTCCAATATATTATGATAATGCGCATTTATCAGCAATAGTATATTATCTAAACACGTGCATAGACTCCTTACCTAAATATACACCAAAACACTATTTTGTAATATCCAAAAATCCACCAGACAAAATGCCTACTTACAAGTTCTTAACAAAAGGTATAGAGTTTGACGGCAAGTATTATCTTTACGAGAAATAATTCTTGACAAAATATAAAAGCTTATTTATAATATAGATTATAAAGAAAACAAATGGCTCATTCTATAGGTAACTCGCTGCCATAAAAACGATTTTTTATAAAGCGGTAATAGCTCAATGGTAGAGCGGCTGCTTCCCAAGCAGCAGGTTGCGGGTTCGAATCCCGTTTACCGCTTTTATTATAAAGAATAAATATCTATCTTGTTTTCGTATATAGCCTTTCCTACCACTACTCCGTTTGCTACGGTTTTTAACTTCACCACATCTTCTAACGAAGCTACACCGCCAGAAGCTATTATAGGCTTTGTTGTACATTTTTTAAAATCTTTATAAGGGTTTATATCTACTCCAGTTAATGTACCATCTATATTTATGTTGGTGTAAAGATAGGATTCTATAGGATAATCATCGTATATTCTTGCCATATCGCAAGGGCTCATACTGCTTTCCTCTTCCCATCCTCCTACGGCTACTTTACCATTTTTAGCGTCTACACTTAAAATTATCTTGTTTTTGTACAATTCTAAAAGCCTTATAAACTCTTCTTTATTTTTAACAGCCATTGTACCCAATATTATATAATCTACCCCTATATCAAAAAGCAATTTTGCCGTTTGTAAACTTCTAATCCCCCCACCTATTTCTACTTTAGCCTTATTTTTTTGCTTTAGCATATTTTCTAAAAGTTTTAGGTTTTTAGGAATGCCTAATTGAGCCCCGTCTAAATCCACTATATGAATACGCGCAAAACCAAGCTCTACAAACAGCTTAAACTGCTCTACAGGATTTTGTCTATATACTTTTACATTTTCGAATTTCCCTTCTTTCAACCTTACCAAAGCACCGTCTTTAATGTCTATGGCTGGTATTATAAAATCTTTCATAGCAAATCTATTGCTTTTTCTAATTTTTCCAAAGTTTCATCTATAACATCTTTAGTATGAGCAGTTGATAAAAACCAAGCTTCAAATTGGGAAGGCGGTATTAAAACACCTTCTTGTAAGGCATTTCTAAAGAACTTACCAAAGATATTGGTATCCGATGTTTTTGCGCTTTTAAAATCTATTACGTCTTTATCTGTAAAGAATATCGTAAACATAGAAGCAATTTCATTTATTTTATGAGGTATACCTTTTTCTGAAAGCATTTTTGAAAGTGTATAAGTAAGATAGGCTCTTAATTCTGCCAATCTATCGTATATGGTAATATCTTTAATCAAAGTTTTTAAAATAGCAAGCCCAGAAGCCACAGATATAGGGTTTCCAGAAAGAGTGCCAGCTTGGTATATAGGGCCTTCTGGTGCTATTTTTTCCATGATGTGATTTTTGGCTCCATATGCACCTATTGGCATTCCACCACCTATAATTTTCCCATAACATACTATATCTGGTTCTATACCAAAGTATTCAGCAGCACCTCCTAAAGCCAATCTAAACCCTGTTATGACTTCGTCAAATATTAAAAGAGCATCGTTTTCTTTGGTGATACTTCTTAATCTCTTTAACCAAGACTCTTTTGGGATGACAACTCCCATGTTTCCAGCCACAGGCTCTACCAATATCGCTGCTATTTGATTTTTATATTTTAAAAAAGCCTCTTCTAAAGCATTTTCATCGTTGTAATCTAGCACAATAGTAAAAGCCGCAAACTCTTTTGGTATGCCTGGTGTCCCTGGAATCCCAAGTGTGGCAACCCCAGAACCAGCTCCAACCAAAACGCTATCGCTAAAACCGTGATAACATCCATCAAACTTTATTATATATGGCTTGTTGGTAATACCCCTTGCAAGCCTAATAGCTGACATTACGGCTTCTGTACCGCTGGACACAAACCTTATCTTATCTATAACTTTTGATACTTTTACTATTAGTTCTGACAGCTCTATCTCGTACATGTTGGTAATGCCAAAAGAATTTCCCCTATCAAGGGCCTCCATTATTTTTGATACTACGATATCGTTTCTATGTCCTAATATAAGAGGCCCAAAAGATAGCATGTAATCTATATACCTTTTACCTTCTATATCCTCTATAAAAGCTCCAAAACCTCTATTTACAACTATAGGCTCAGCCCCTACAGATTTGAAAGCTCTTACCGGAGAAGAGACGCCTCCAGGCATATACCTTTTTGCCAATTCAAAAGCTTCTTTGTTTGTCATACAAATATTATATAGCAATCTAATCTAGAATTCTTTTTCTATCATAACCCAAGTGGAGTACTCTGTCTTCGAGCTATATTCTTGAAGACTGGCTTGTTCTCCTATACCAAGCATCCATCCAGAGGATACATGGTACTCTACTTGCGGCATCAAAAAACCCTCTAAAGCATGTTTATCGTTATATAAATATTGATTGTCAGCTTCTGCTTCCAATTGCACAGCAAAAGACGATGTTATATTTCTACCCAACGATATATTTACAAAATATCCATTTGTTGCTTTGTTTGACAATTTTTCCGTATAACCAAACTCACCTGTAGAAAAATATGGATACGATAATATTCCATACTCTATCTGTTCTGCTAAACTGTTGCCAGTTGAAGCTATACTGCTCGGTATTGGTGAATAGCTAAATTCTGTTTCAAATGTAACTAGATAAGCCTTACCTTCCTGGAAATCGCATTTTCTAAAAAGCAACAACTTTGGTCCTATTGTAAACACTCCTATTCCACTGTTGCCCCTTCCTATAGGATAATCACTTACATAAGACGGTAGATCTATCTCCGCTCCTAATCTATTTGAGAACTTAGTCTCTACTTCTGGATAAAAACTAAACTGACCATTCTTGTTGCTGCTAAATTGTGTAAAACCATAAACGGCATTTTCTATCCAAGGCTCTTCTACATCAATAGCCTTTATTATGTAATCGTCTACATCACATTGTTCAACATAAGAATCAGCATTCGCCATATTAATTACAATTACGATCATCAGCATTGCCATAAACATTTTACTCATAAACAACCTCCTACACATTTAAAATTAAATGATAATAATATACAGTCTCAATATTAAATTTGTATGATTTTATTCTCTGAGGGTTATTGTTTTTTAGAGGCTTGTAATATATAATAAATGTTGATGATAGGGCTAAATATTGTATTTTCGGCATATATAAGAGGGGGATAAATATGCTTGTATTTGGAATTCATTGCCATCAGCCTATAGGCAACTTTGATTACGTATTTGAGGAAGCCTATAAAAAGGCTTACAAACCTTTTATAGATTTTTTTTATAAGCATGAAGATTTTAAGTTTTCGGCACATTTTAGCGGAATTCTTTTTGAATGGTTTTTAAAAAATAAAAAAGATTTTATAAACAAATTGGCCGATATGGTACAAAGAAACCAGCTGGAGGTAATAGGTGGTGGTTATTACGAACCTATACTTGCATCTATATCAAAAGAAGATAGAATTCTTCAGATAGAAAAACTAAACAGCTTTTGCGAAAATATACTTGGTAAAAGTCCTAAAGGTATATGGTTAACGGAACGCATATGGGATACTTCGGTTTTACAAACTATAATAGAACTTTCCATGGATTACATCATTATAGATGACTACCACATTGTTTCTGCAGGCTATCCTTTTGAGGAAGGCTTTTACTTTACAGAAGATGAAGGCAAAAAAGTAAACCTTGTACCCATAGACAAAAGGCTTAGATATAAAATTCCTTTTGATGACCCAGAAAATGTAGTAGATTTTATCAAAAGCCAAAAAATCTCCATCATAATAGACGATGGTGAAAAATTTGGCATATGGCCATACACATATAAAACCGTCTATGAAGAAAGATGGCTAGACAGATTTTATGAGCTTTTAAAAAAAGAAAATGTACAAACTAAAACTATATCCGAAGCGTTGGATTGTTATACCAAAAAACTTGTTTATCCTGCTTCGGTGTCTTATGAAGAAATGGGACATTGGGCTTTAAACTACAAAGATGCAATAGATTACCAAGAAGCCAAAAGCAAATGTGACAAATTTGAAAAGTTTATAAAAGGCGGTATCTGGAAAAACTTTTTCACAAAATATCAAGAATCAAACTACATGCATAAAAGGATGTTAGAAGTATCAAGAAAATCACGTGATAAAGATAATATCTTAAAAGCCCAATGCAACGACGCTTATTGGCATGGAATATTTGGTGGCATATATTTTCCTCATTTAAGAAGAGAAATCTGGACCAACATAATAAAATCAGATTTTGACAACGCTCCTTTTGAGATTATTAAAGAAGACATAGACTTTGATGGTAAGCTTGAGGTAAAATTAAAAAATAAAGGTTTTATAGTCGTGGCGTCAGAAGATGGCACTGTAAAAGAGGTTTCTAAAAAAGATATAGGAAATCTTAATGTTTGTCTATCAAGGTATAAAGAATTTTATCATTTTATAAGCGAACATCAAGAAAAAGAAGAAGCGAAAACCATACATGAACTAAAAAAAGATATATCGAAATTCAAAGATTTGATAGCTTACGATGAAAAAACAAGATTTTTTAGCTATGATGATATATCGTGGGAGTTAGCTCATATAAAAGACGATGCTATTTTTTTTAAAAAAGATAAAGACATAAAGACTATAAGCATAAAAGATGATAGGATTGTGCTTAGTTACAATGTAAAAGATAGTTTTAACGTAGATATAAATATAGGTATACACAGCCTTAATATAGAGCCTTATGAAGTAAATACAAATCACATCAAGTTTGAAGCTTTTGAAATAGGAAAAATAAATTTGAATTTTTCTAAAAACCTAAAACTAAAAGTATACCCTATAAAGACGGTGTCTCAATCTGAAAAAGATTTTGATGTTATAACCCAAGGTGTATGTATTAGCTTTCTAGTTGGAGGTGAATTATTCGTAGAGATATCATGTTAGGATTTGTAGTAGCTTTTTCTCTTAGTGCGTGTGGTATAAAAGCCCCACCAAAACCACCAGCGCCACCTCAAGTTTTGGTAAAACGTATTGGAGACTACATATATATAAAACCTGTTGGAAATGAAAAGCTAAGAGTCAAAGGCTTTTCTTATGAAGACGGTATTTTTTTAAAAAAAGACAAATCTTCAGCTTGCTTTGAAATAACAGGCAACGAATCGTCCTCTTTATACTGCGTACCACCAGCTATAGAGAAAAGACCTATAGCATTAAAAGCATACAGAAAGTTTAGAATACATCTTGAGTTAAGCGGTTTTAAACGGTTTAGACTTTACAAACACATTCCCGGCAAACCCTTTAACCCATTTCAAGAAAGCGTTGTGGTAAGCAAAAAGGCCGTGCTACCACCGGATTTTTCTGCTTTTTGCTATGCTATTACGGGACTTGAAAATGGCATAGAATCGCTTCCAGAAGAAGTGTGTTTCAAACAACAAAAACCCCCTACACCGCAAACACCACAAAACGTCAACTTCATGGTTTACAAAGACAAAATTTATATATATTGGGAGCCAAACGAAGACGGTGGCTATACTATTGGTTATCTTGTTTATAAAAACGGTAAGCTTTTAACCAAAAAACCAATTCATTCAAATGTATTTGTAGATAAGCTTCCAAAAGGTTTTACAGTCTATGACATACAAGCTGTAGGCAAATACAATACCAAGAGCAAACTAGCAGAGTTACAAATAACACTAAAAGCTCTAAAACAAGCTCTAGGACTCTAAAAACACAAGGTTAAAGGTTGTCCCAACGTCTGGAGTAGAGGATACGTTTATATTTATTTTTAAAAGCTTTGATGCATGTTTTACTATGGCAAGACCAAGACCTGTACTTTTATAAGCCCTATCTTTTGATACGCTGTAAAATCTTTCAAAAATAAAAGGAAGGTGCTCTTTAGCTATCCCGATACCGGAATCCTCAATTGTAAGTGTCAGTTTTTCTTGTTTTTTTACGCTTATCTTGATATATCCATTTTCTTTGTTGTATTTAATAGCATTGTCTATGAGGTTTTTTAGTATTATGTTTAAAAGCTTTTTATTAGTTTTGATTGAGATGGGTTCTATATCCGTGTATACCGTTATTGATTTGTTTTTGATATATGGTTGAAACATATCTAGGTTTTCCTGTATCAAGCTTTTAATATCTACATAATCTTCAAGCTTTACATTGTCTTCCATGGATTCTACAAAAGAGAGCGTAAGCATGTCGTTTATCAACTCTTCCATTGATTCTGTTGCATTTTTGGCTTTTTTTAAAAACCTTAACGTAGCTTCATCGTGTTCTTTTTCCATCGCCACATCTAATACACTTTTTATAATACTAAGCGGTGTTTTTAACTCGTGGGATGCGTTTGCTATAAACTCTCGCTTTGCTTTTTGATATAGCTCATAATTTGTTATATCTCTCATAAAAAATACATTGGTATCTTTTAAAGACTTTTTGTACAAAACATAAGTTTTTTCTTTGTAGTTTATTTTAATAGTTTCGTTTTCTCCCAAAAGCCCTATACTGGATATCAAATTAAAAGGTCTTAAGACCTCATAATAAGATTTGTTGTTATATTCTGGTAAAACAAATCCACTTTTTATAGCAGAAATATTTGCAAATGTTACAAAGTTTTTTTTGTCTATTAGAAAAATAGGGTCTTCTTGTAAATCAAGAATATCTTGGGTTAGATTCATAATATATATTTCGATATTTCAGGATCTTTGGCAAGGTCTTCTAACTTTGAAAGCACAAATTTATCGTCTATTATAATATGCTGACCTTCCATGTCAGGAGCATTAAAAGATATGTCTTCTACAAGCTTTTCCATTATAGTGTACAACCTTCTAGCACCTATGTTTTCGTCTTTAGAATTTATATACTCCGCTATCCTTGCTATTTCTTTTATCGCTTCGTCTGTAAAATCTATATCTACGTTCTCGGTTTTAAGAAGCTCTTTGTATTGCTTTGTAAGTGCGTTTTGAGGTTCTCTTAGTATACGCTCAAAATCTTCCATGGTAAGCGCTTTTAGTTCTACCCTTATAGGAAACCTACCTTGTAGCTCTGGTACCAAATCTGATGGCTTTGCCATATGAAAAGCTCCAGCCGCTATGAAAAGTATATGATCGGTTTTTACAGGACCGTATTTGGTATTAACGGTAGTTCCTTCTACTATAGGAAGCAAATCTCTTTGCACACCTTCTCTTGATACACTATGTCCAACACCTTCATGCTTTACCGCTATTTTGTCTATCTCATCTATAAACACAATACCAAAGTTTTCAGCCAAAAAAACAGCCTCAGACTCTAAATCTTCCTTATCTATAAACTCCTCTGCCGCTTCTTGCTCCAATATGTTTAGAGCATCTTTTACCTTTAGCTTCTTCTTTCTTCTACCGCCAATACCACCGAGTAGATTTCTAATTTGTTTGTCCAAATCTTCTAAACCCTGCAACCCCATTATCTCTATAGCTGGCATACTTTGTTTTTCTTGAATGTCTATCTCTATCAACTCATCGTCGTATTTACCGGATTTTATAGCGTATATAGCTTCAGATATACTTATATTCTTCAAAGAAGATATTTTTTGAGCAACTTTTCTTATCGCTTCTTCCCTTGCAACGTCTTTCACTCCATCGGTTCTTTCTTTTTTCACAAGCTGAAAAGAGATATTTACTAGCTCCCTTATCATAGATTCTACGTCTCTTCCTACATAACCTACTTCCGTATATTTTGTAGCTTCTACTTTTAAGAAAGGTGCCTTTATGAGATTTGCCAACCTTCTTGCTATCTCTGTTTTACCTACACCGGTGGGCCCTATCATAAGAATATTCTTAGGAGATACCTCATCTCTTATGTGCGGTGGTAGTTTTTGTCTACGCCAGCGGTTTCTTAAAGCTATTGCCACTTGTTTTTTAGCTTCTTGCTGGCCTATTATATACTGGTCTAAATAATTTACTATCTCTTTTGGTGTTAGGTTTTTAAGAAGCTCTTCCCTATTTTTCATCTTCTTTCTCTTTTGATTCGTCTTTTGAAGGTTGATATGCTATTATCGTCTCCTTCGTAAACTTTATCTTTGTGTTGGCGTCTACTTTTAACGTTATGGTATCGTCAGCTATATCCGATATAACGCCCCATATACCAGAGGATGTAATAACTTTATCACCTTTTTTCAGATTTGATAAAAACTCTTGGTGTTTTTTTCTTTGAGTCTGCTGCGGTTTAATAATGAGAAAGTAAAATATTACAAATATTATACCTATAAATACCAACTGTGCTAAAATAGGTCCCATTGGATTTCCATTCATAAAAACTCTCCTTTAAACATTTTTCCAGTAATCTTCATAAGCTACCCAGATATACGGTAGTATATATTTTATATTATTCCATTCCTTCATATATTTTTTTCTTTTTTTATAAGCTTTTTCATTGGCAATACCGTATATTTCTTTTGACTCTTCTTCAAAAGATTCCAAATCATTTTCCAATAGGTATTGTGCAAGCATATTACCCGATACAACCGCCTGAGGTATACCACCACCCGTTATAGGATGACAAAATCCTCCAGCATCTCCACATAAAGCTATATTAGAGTTTACCAAACTATCTATACCATCTAAAGGCAAAAATCCGCCTGAGTTTTCTTGACAAACATTTTCTATAAAACCCATGGACACTGCATCTTTTATGAAAAGCTCTAACACATCTTTTGGATTGTCTCTAAAAGCTGTATCTATCCCAATACCTACATTTGCATAGTTATCTTTTGGAAATATCCATCCATAACCGCCTTTAATATACTCTCTAAACACTACAACTATGTCTTTTAACGGTTCTTTTAATTTGCATCTTTTTTGAGCGCACACTGCTAACTCATGTTTTTTTGAAAACACCTTCTCCATCACCATTGAGCGAGGTCCATCAGCCCCTATAAGATAATCAAACTCCACATAATATATATCGTCTTTGGCTTTTAATATAGCTGTGTTTTTATCGTAAAAGCCAATAAATATTGTTTTTAAAAAAGCCTTTGCTCCACTTTTTATCGCTTCTTGAAAAATATTTGCATCAAAAATCCTTCTATCTACCATCACTCCTTTTGAGTCTGAATAAACTTTTTTGTTGTCTGGTTCTATGGTGAGCATACTTTCTATTTCTTGAATCACCGAATCTTTAAAGTAATTTTCAAACTTTTTTTGCATAAGCTGTTTTGGGATAAACTCAGCACATTGAACTGGTATACCTATAGTTTTTCTTGAATCTACAATGGTTACATCAACGCCTTTTTTAGCAAGTTCATGAGCAGCGCTGGATCCAGCCAGTCCTCCGCCTATTATAAGAACTTCTGTTTTAAACTTTTTTGGCATTTGTCTGATTTTTGTTTAATTCTTTCTTAATGTATTTACCCATTTTAAAATACGGTAAGTAGTGCTCTGATACCAGCGTTTGGACACCAGTCCTTGGGTTAATGACCATTTTAGAAGGTTTTTTCTTTAATAAAAAAATACCCAACCTTCTTAATTCTATACGCTCATCTTGTATAAGACCTTCCATTATAGCATCTAAAAAGTACTCTATCACAAGCTTTATATCTTTCTGGCTATAGTTTGTATGCTTATCTATTTGTTTAATAATATCTGATTTCTTCATAGATTTAAATTATACCATAGGTTATTCTACAGTTACAGTCTTCGCTAAATTCCTTGGTTGGTCTACATCAAGCCCTAGCCTGTTTGCCACTTCGTATGCTATGAGTTGAAGAGGAAGCACGGTTAATAAGGGATACAGATCTTGTTCTTCTATGTCCGGTATACCTATAAAATGCTTTGATATATTTCTTAAATGCTCATCCGAAACATTCCCTATCACTATTAGCTTCGCCTTTCTGGCCAAAACCTCTTCTATATTGGAAACTGCTTTTTCGTACAGTTTATCCTTTGGTACTACAAATATCACCGGCATATTTTCATCAATCAAAGCTATGGGACCATGTTTCATTTCACCGGCAGCATATCCTTCTGCATGTATATAAGATATCTCTTTTAACTTCAAAGCCCCTTCTAAGGCTATTGGGAAAGAAAGACCTCTTCCTAAATATATTGCATTTTTAGAATTTGATAGCTCCCTATAAACGCTACTGTTTAAATCAACACTTTGAAGAAAATCTTCCATCTTTGAAGGTATGTGAGCTAACATATCTATCTTGTTTGTATATTCTTCGTAAGTTATTTGGCTTTTGGCATAACCCATAAAAACAGATAAACCGTATAACACAGCTATTTGAGCGCTGAAGGTCTTTGTAGCAGCCACACCTATCTCTGGGCCAGCGTGCGTATAAATACTATAATCGCTTTCTCTATCCAAAGAGCTACCCACTACATTTACTATTGATAAAACTTTTGCACCGTTTTCTTTGGCGTATTGAGCAGCAAACCTTGTATCAGCAGTTTCTCCAGACTGCGATACAGCTATAAAAAGAGTATTCTCATCTATTGGAATATCTTCATATCTTTGTTCTGAAGCATAGCCCACTTCTACCGGTATTCTCGCATACTTTTCTATTAGATACTTACCTATCAAAGATGCGTTGTAAGAGCTACCGCAAGCGCTCATAACAATTCTACTTATGCTATTTATATCAAATGGAAAATTTATCTCTTCAGACAAAAATCCCCTTACGGTATCAGATATTACCCTCGGCTGTTCGTATATTTCTTTTAACATGAAGTGTTTGTATCCAGATTTTTCTGCCGATACTATATCCCAAGGCACAAATATAGGATGTTTAGTTTTAATCATACCGTTAAAATTGTAAATACTTACGCCTGTTTTTGAAATGTCTGCTATCTCCTTATCTTCTAAAACAATTATTTGCTTTGTATAAGGAAGAATTGCTGGAATATCAGAAGCTAAAAAGTTTTCATTTTCTCCGACGCCTATAACAAGAGGGCTACCTTGTTTAACTCCTATTATCCGCCCTGGTTCATACTTGGTGATAACCGCAAAAGCAAAAGCCCCTCTTAAAAGTTCAACAGCTCTTTTTGTAGCTTCAAGCAAATCATCTTTATAATATTTTGCTATCAAATGCACTATAACTTCTGTATCGGTCTGGGATTTAAATGTATAGCCTTCTTTTAGAAGCTCTTCTTTTAACTCTTTATAATTTTCTATTATACCGTTGTGTACTATAGCAAAAGAGTTTGTGGGGTCAACATGTGGGTGCGCGTTTTCTAAGGAAGGAACACCGTGAGTTGCCCATCTCGTATGCCCTATACCACAATTTGATTTGGAAGTTTTGCCCCATAGTGTTTTTATTAGCTCTCTTATTTTACCAACTTCTTTTTGTACAAAAATATCGTTGTCTTCTATAAGCGCAATACCAGCTGAGTCATATCCTCTGTATTCAAGTCTTTCTAATGAGCTTAACAAAATAGGTAAAGCTTCTGCGTTTCCTACGTATCCCACTATACCACACATATCAATTATAAACTTTTATTATATTATAAAAAGAATCCCTCTGTACTGGAATTTTAGAAGCTCCTCTTATAATATTTATAAGCTTATCCACCGTTTTACCATAAGTTTCTGTAGAACCAGCCGCATGCACTACAAGTTCTTCTTCTAAGGTTCCATCTATATCGTTTGCACCAAAATTTAGAGCTATTTGAGCTAATTTTTCTCCTAAAGTTATCCAATAAGCTTTTATGTTATCAAAGTTATCTAAGAATATTCTTGACATTGCTATAGTTTTAAGATCGTCTACAGATGATGTCCTCTCTCCACCGAGCGATGTTCCTTTTGGATGGTAAGCCAAAGGTATAAACACTTGAAAACCGGCCGTTTTATCTTGTAAGTCCCTTACCCTTTTCATATGGTCTACTCTTTCTTCTATAGTTTCTATATGCCCGTAAAGCATCGTAACGTTTGAAGGTATCCCAAGTTTATGAGCAGTTTCATGTATTTCAAGATATTCTTCTGCGTTAGCTTTGTTTGGCGCTATTATGTTTCTCACCCTATCCGCAAATATCTCGGCACCACCTCCTGGCAATAAAGACAAACCAACCTCTTTTAATTCAAGAAGCACATCTTCGTAAGTAGATTTTGATATTTTTGCTATGTGGTCTATTTCCACAGCTGTATAAGCTTTTATGACAATGTTTGGAAAGTTTTCTTTGACAACTTTTATCAGGTTTACGTAATCTTTCCTTTCCCAATGTGGTGGCAAACCTCCAACTATGTGTACCTCTGTTATGCCGTTTTTATAAGAATTATCTATTTTTCTTAATACCTCGTCTATGCTAAGCTCAAAAGCTCTTTCGTCTGATTTTGAAACACCGAAACTACAAAATTTACATTTGTATACACATATGTTTGTAGGGTTTAAATATCTGTTTACTATAAAAAAAGCTCTGTCTTGATTTTTTTCCTTGTTTAACTCGTTTGCTACATACCCTAAAGCGCTTAACGGAGTATTTTTATATAAAAAAATAGCCTCTTCCTCTGTCAATCTTTCTTTGTTTAGGGCTTTTTCCAAAAGAAAAGATACTTCTTTATCCTCTAAAAGCTCAATCATTTTAACCTCCTTAAAAGCCAAATAAAAATATATTAATAAAAGTTTGCTAAAATACTATGCTAATCATCTTATTATAGCAACCCTTGGATTATTGGAATAATCGTAAATTATATCTACATTCTCAAACAAGCTTTTTATAGCCTTCTCTTGGTCATGTCCTATTTCCAGTATCATAGGCTTTAAACGCAAAGACCTAAGTTCTTTGTAGAAAAAAATACCATCTTCTTTGCCATCTAAAGCTTTTATATCTTCGTATTCTAATACACTTTTTTCAAGAGTGTTTAGGACCTTTGTTGGTATATAAGGTGGATTTGCCACTAAAAAATCAACTTTTTCTATCTTTATAGCTTTTGCTACATCAGAGCAGATTACCAACAATCTATCTTCTACTTTATGAAGTTTTGCGTTTTTTAAAGTTAACTCACAGGCTTTTTTATTTATATCCGTTGCTATCATTTTTAGATGAGGATTATGCTTCAAAAGTACAATGCTTATGATGCCGCTTCCCACAAAAGGCTCAAAACCTACTTTGAAATGCTTTGCCAACTTCATAGCCTCTTCTACAACAATTTCTGTTTCTGGTCTTGGTATCAATACAGGTGGTTCTACTATAAACTCTTCTCCAAAAAACCACCATTTTCCGATGGCGTATTGAAGCGGCATACCGCTTTGGATTTTTGATATTGTGCTTTTAAAAGCCTCCAAAATATCTTGATTTAACTCTATTTTATCCTGATTTAAGAAAATATAATTTTTATCTAAACCACTTACATGTTCAAGGACAAGAAGGGTATCTCTAAGGCTTAGAGGACTTTGTTTGATTAGCGCTGATATGTTCATTTTGCATGATAGAAGAGTTATTCCTTACATCTGTCAATATGGCTATAGCTATCGCAAGCACCATAAAAATAGCGGTAAACCAATAAGTACCCTTCGTTAGTATCGTATCAACACCGCCAACACCAAATATAGACCTTGCAGTAGCCCCTCCAAAAGCAGCACCTATATCACCTTTTGATTTTTGTAGAAGCACCAACACTATTAAAAGCAAGGCCGTAACAATAAAAAGCACCACCAATATATAATATAAAAGCTCCATACTATTATTTTAACTTAAAATCTAAATCAAAGCATTACCAAAAATGCCTTCTCTCTTAAACAATTTATTACATTTTTTAGGTTTTCAGCTTTTATAAAATAAGCCCTTCCACCAAAAGGATCTCCAAAATTTTTCATTGGATTTATGCGGTAGTAGGTTTTATTTACAACAACATAGCCAGTGGTATAATCGACATCATCACTCCAGCATACTTCTGCTATAACATCACATCTTATATTTTTAGATACAAGGGCAAGAGCGTCTAAAGCCCTATCCGTTATTTTATATCCAGAAGATAGCAATATTTGTTTTGCAGAATCTCTATCTTCCCAATCTACTTTTATGGTCCTTACTCCTTTTTCTTTGTTTTCTTCAAGTCTAACACCACTATCAACATCTATTATCATGGCACCTCTCATATTTTTACCGAAAGCCGCTCCTTTAGAAATAATCTCTATCACATTATTGGCTATATCCTTTTTTATACCTGCATTTTCAAGAAGCGCTTTAGCAAAAGCCCTTGCCTCTTCTACGCTTTTAAAATCAAAACTCCTTATGGAAGGCATCTTTATAAATTCAACCTCTTTTACTTCTTCTGTTTTTATGCTTATAAAATCGTAAAACTTTGGTCTTTTGAGAAGCTCATTTATAATTTGCGAAACTTTTTCTTTCTTACATATCCTTTCCGCTCCAGAAATATGAGCATTTTTAAAGGAGGCTCTCATCCTTATAGAGATAAGATCCTGCATTCTTAAAACTTAAACTTGCCCATCTCTTGTTTTAATTCTTCTGCCACTTTAGCTAGTTGGTTAAACGTGGCAAAAAGTTCTTCTGTTGCCGTTGATAATTTATCAGAAAACTCCCTTATGCTAATCATATTGTTTGCTAGAGAGGCTACTGTGGCATTTTGTTCTTCTGCGGCAGTTGTAACCGTTTCCGAAGCTTCCTGCACTACTTTTGATTTATTTTCAATTTCTTTATAATACAGATAAATATCTCTTATTGCGGACGTTGTATTTTCTATCCCTTTTGTAATATTGCTTATCATATCGGATATGTTTTTAGCAAAATTGCCAGTTTTTTCCGCAAGTTTTTTAACTTCATCAGCCACTACGGCGAATCCTCTACCAGCTTCACCAGCACGAGCAGCTTCTATTGCTGCGTTTAAGGCTAGTAGGTTTGTTTGTTCGGTTATATATAGTATATTTTCTACAATAACGTTTATCTCTTGGCTAGTTTTTTCCATAAGCTCTGCAGAAGATACAGTTTTTTCCAATTTAGCACTACCATCTTTTATTATTTCAAAAAGTTTGTTTATCGCTTCCTTAGTGTTTATCATACTAGAAGTTATGGAATTGGTAGTGGCGGATACCTCTTCCACCGAAGAAGCTATTGAGCTAATTTGTTCATTTAGGTTTTTATTTTCTTGAGCTATAGAACCAGTAGTAGCTGAAAGCTCTTCTACGCTTGAACCCAACTTTATAGCCATCTCAGCCAAGTTATTTAACAAAACTCTCAGGGAGCCTAAAGCTCTATTTATACCTTCTTTTATAACGTTTAAATCTCCTTTAGCATCTGCTTTTATATCTTCGCTAAAATCTAGCTTAGCCATATTCTCTACAACCTTCTTTATTTCGCCTAATACATTGCTTATCATAGAAAGACCATTTAACATAGTCTTTATAACTTCCGCTATCTCGTCCTTGAAATTCACATTTGCATTTACATCAAGATTTCCATTTTCCAAATTTTTTGAGGCTTTTAAAAGTATATCAAGTTCTTTTTTTATAATAATCCATAAGTATATAAACAACGATATGCTTACAAATACTAAAAATGTAGATACAATTATGCTTCTTATTAGAGATAACTTTGCATCTTTGTAGGTTGAAATAATATCATCATAAAGTGTATTTACTATAGAGTTTGCTTCCTTTTTTGATAGGCTATGAGTTTGTTCATATATAGAAAGAAAATTTTGCAGAGGCACAGAGGATGGTCCGTTTGTTATTATGTTTTGTATAGTTGGCAAAAACTTGTTTGTCATAATGCCGTAAAATGTTAAGAAATCTTCGTAAGATTTTTTATATCTTGGATTATACTGCTGAGCTATTTTGTAATAAATATTTTTCAAATTGTTTAGCCTAAGAGATGTGTCTTTTGATATAGTTTGCAGCATAGCAATATCTGATGGTTTTAACTGATTATCATAAAGCACTTGAGATGTTCTAGAAGAAAGTCTTCCAAGATAGTCTATAGTTGGCCCTTGAACCATATACAATCCAACTATAAGATTTATACGCCCCATATCTGGATCAGCTATTAGCCCGCCATTTTCAAAACAATCTCTTAATAGCAATCTTCTATATACTATCCTTACGATATTGTTGTAGTTATCCTTTACCTCTTTTTTTGTATAAGAAAATGTTTTTTGCCTCATAGAATTCCATGTATTTTCCAAAAGCTCAAAATCTTTTGTAGTATTAAGAGTTCTCCCGTATTTTTTGTTAACGCTTGCTGCCGCTGCTAAATCGTTGTCTACATTTTCTACTGCCCTTTCAAGAGCGGGCCTAACAGATGTATTTCCTCCAGCCAAAGATCTACTGTATATCCTCGCAGACTCTAAATCCATATATAGTTTAAACAATGGTTTTGATATTGATATAGCTTTCATCTCTATAGACATTTGTTCCATATAACTTAAATTTGCTTCATAGCTACTGTAGGTGTATAATATACCCAAGATTAAGGTTATTAAACCAAGCCCAAATAATTTTACTTTTAGCGATGTTTTTTCAACTAAAAACATAAACACCTCCTATGTTCCCGTTTAGCCCTTCTCTCCTTAAGTTAAATGTTTATAGTTTTGAAAGTTAGAACGGCTTATTTGGAACCTTTTCCCAATCTTTTAAAAATTTATCTATGCCTATATCGGTAAGGGGATGTTTGAATAAAGCTTCTAATACGTTAAATGGAATAGTAGCTATATCAGCCCCAGCCTTTGCAGCCTCAAGTACATGTATTGGATGTCTTATACTTGCAGCTATTATCTCGGTTTCGTAGCCGTAGTTATCAAATATTGTTCTTATATCTCTAACAAGATTCATCCCGTCTGTAGATATATCGTCTAATCTTCCTATAAACGGTGATACATAACTGGCTCCTGCCTTTGCAGCGATAAGAGCCTGCATAGGACTAAATATTAGGGTTACATTTGTTGGTATACCCTCTTCTTCAAGTATGTTAACAGCTTTCATACCCTCTTTTGTCATAGGTATTTTTACTACCACGTTGTCGCCAAGCTCTGCTAAGAATCTACCCTCTTTTACCATACCTTCTGTATCCAACGATACTGTCTCCAAACTCACCGGGCCATCCACTATACTAAGTATATCTTTAACAACATCCATGAAGGGTCTTCCAGTTTTAGCTGCTAAAGTAGGATTTGTAGTAACCCCGTCTAATATCCCCCAATCTATTGCTTGCTTTATTTCGTCTATATTTGCCGTGTCTATAAAAAATTGCATACACTTTACCTCCTTTTGGTATATAAATTATTATAAGCCAAATTTTGATATAATGTAATAAATGAGTAGATATCTTCTTATAAAAAGCGCAAGACTTATAGAACCAAATTTAAACTTTGACAAAGAAGTTGACATCTTAATAAAAGATGACAAAATAGACAAAATATCAGAATACATTGAAGAAAAAGATTATAACACTATAGAAGCCAAAGGACTAATAGCCTGCTCTGGTTTTGTTGATATACACGCCCACTTAAGGGATCCGGGCTTTACCTACAAAGAAGATGTTGAAAGCGGTGCGAAAGCGGCTACGTTCGGTGGTTTTACTACCGTTATATGTATGCCAAACACAAACCCCCCAATAGACCACGAAAGCATTATATATTACATACTCTCAAAAGCTGAAAAAATAGGAATATGCGATATAAAAGTAAGCGCTTGCGTAACTAAAAATAGATCCGGCAAAGAACTTACAGATTTTTATAGGCTTAAAAAAGCTGGGGCTGTATGCTTTACAGACGACGGGGCCCCAGTACAGGATCAAAAGATTATGCTAAAGGCTCTTGAATTGGTTAGCGTATTAGATTCTTTTGTGGCAAACCATTGTGAAGATGATGCTTTTGCTGGAAATGGCGCTTTTGACGAGGGGGCTTTCTCAAGCGTTTACGGACTTCCATTTAGACCTTCTTATGCAGAAGATGTGATGGTGGCAAGAGACTGCATACTTTCTTATAAAACAGGTGGTAAATTGCATATCCAGCATCTTTCTTCTTCTTTAAGCGTTGATATAGTTAAATTTTTCAAAGAAAAAGGTGCAAATGTAACTTGTGAAGTAAATCCAAACCATCTTGCTTTAAACAGTTTTGCAGCTTTTAAGAAAAAAACCATTCTAAAGGTAAACCCGCCTATTAGAGATTACAAAACCCAAGAAGCTCTTATAAAAGCCCTACAAGAAGGAATAATAGATTGTATAGCCACGGACCATGCACCTCACGCTAAAAACGAAAAATTACATCCTATTAAAGGTGCCGCTGGCATGCTAGGTTTTCAAGTAGCACTACCAATCATGATGAGTCTTGTAAAAGATGGTGTTATAGATTTTAAAAATTTGATAACTCTTATGTCTAAAAATCCTGCTAAAATTCTTGGCTTTGACAACACAATAAAAGAAGGAGCATTAGCAAATCTAGTTTTATGGCATCCAAGCCATGAATGGCTTTTCGATGAAAGCATAAACCCTTCAAAATCTTCAAATTCTCCTTTTTTAAATAGCGTACTTACTTCAAAAGTGTTTTATACCATATATAAAGGTAAGATAGTTTATAGATATCCTTAGGTTAATTTTCTAGAAGGGCTAACAGCTTTTATAGCTTTGCCTATTATTCTTATCTCGCTTGCTTTTACGTCTTGGCTTTTATAAGCTTCGTTTTCTGGTAAAAGCCTAAAAAACCCGTCGTTTAATTTATATATCCTTCTTACCAAAAGCCCACCATCTTTATCTGATATAACATATATTTTACCGTTTATTATATCTTTAGAAGATGTGTCTATTATGACATATTCTCCGTCTCTTATAATCGGTTCCATAGAATCGCCTTTTATTTTTATAGCGCTTAGATATTTTGACGGTATTATATCGTTTACATATATGTATTCTTCTGCATAAAGAGGATTGCCGGCTCCCGCTTTTACATCTACAATAGGTATTGCAAAAACAGTCTCAATATCGCTGTGTTCCTCTTGTTTTTCCAACAAATCTTTTGGACTTATACCAAGGGCTTTTGATATTGATTCTACAAGCTCTATACCAGGATTTAAGATTTTTCCGGATTCTAATTTGTATAGGTACTGTTCAAAAGACACTTCGTCTTTTCCCATCATCTTTGCCAATTCCCTTCTTGAAATACCCTTTGACTCTCTGATGTATTTCAATCTTTGCCCGATATTCATATTACTATATTAAGGAGTTTATCTCTTATAAAAATAACCTTTCTTATCTCTTTACCCTCTATATATTTTTTTATTTTGTCGTCTTGCAACGCCATTTGTAAAGCTAAACTTTCATCGGCTCCAGCTGGTATATTTATGGTGCTTCTTAATTTACCGTTTATTTGCACTGGTATATCTATATTTTCTTTTACAAGAGCAGATTCGTCAAGTTCTGGTAGTTTTATCTCTTTGTCATAACCTATCATCTCAAATAGCTCGCTTGTTATATGAGGAGCCATTGGATACAACATTTTTAAAAGCGTTAAAACGCCTTCTTTTAAAGTATGCTTATCTTCGTCTGTGCTTGGCTTAAAATCATGTAAATAGTTAAACAACTCCATAGCTGATGCTATCATAGTATTAAATTGATATTTCTCCAAATCTTTCCTATATCTCTGAATACATTTATTTATTTCATAGTATAAATCCTTGTTTTTTTCTTTATCACCGTATTGAGCTTTTAAAATAGAGATATTTGAAGTAACAAAGTTGAAAACCCTTTTCAAAAACCTATGAACACCTTCTATTGAAGTCTCTATCCACTCAAAATCTTGCTCTGGAGGTGCAGCAAAAAGTATGTAAAGCCTTATAGTATCAGCACCGTATTTTTCTATAGCCATGGCTGGGTCTACCGTATTGGCCTTTGATTTTGACATTTTGGCAACTTCGCCAAGCCTTGATTCTATGGTATTTTCCAAAGATTCCTTTCCTAGCTTTTCCAATAAAAACCTTACATTGTCACCTATGCTTAGCTTGTTTTCTTTTAAGAAATCTTTTATCTTCATAGTAAATATTATAAATTATTGAAAGAACTTTTCCAAATCAAAAGTTGGTTTACCAAGATGATACCCTTGACCGTAATTTACTCCTATCTTTACAAGTTCATCAAGGGTTTCTTCATCTTCTATAAACTCTGCTAACGTTTTTGTATTAAGGTGCTTAGCTGTTGTATTTATACCGTTAACTATAGCCCTATCTCTTTCGTTTTTTATTATGTTTCTAACAAAAGCCCCATCTATTTTTAGAATCTCCGTTTTTATAAACTTTAGATATAAAAATGAAGAATATCCACTTCCAAAGTCATCTATTACAAAATGGATACCATAATATTTTAAAAATTCTTCTATCTCTTCAAATTTTTCTAAATTAGAAAGAGATTCCCTTTCCGTGATTTCTATGTATAGCTTATTTTGCATATCGTACTCTTTTGCTATGTCAACTACATCTTGGAAAAATCTTCTATCTTTAAAAGCTTTTGCGCTTATATTTACAAAAAGCCTTAAAATACCCTGAGAATTATTTTTTTTATTTAACACCGATATTCTCTCACAAGCTTTTTTTATCATAAGCAAATCTATCTTATTGATAAGTCCCAATTCTTCAGCCTCTTCTATAAACTGATCTGGATATATTATATTGTTGTTTATCTCTATCCTACAAAGAGCTTCAAAACCTATTATTTTTTTATCTTTAAGATCAAAAATTGGCTGAAACGCCGGTTTTATTAAGCTTTCGCTTATAGCCTTGTTTATAAGTTCGTATTTTGAAATATACTCCATATCGTTATCTTGAAAAGAGGCTATAACCACGCTTGATTTCCCACCCTTTTTTGCTTTTCTTAGCGCTTCTTCGGCAAGCATCTTAACCTCTTCTTTTGAGCAAAATACTTTAGATAAGCGCTTATTTTGGGCGTTATCATCATCTAAGAAACCAGATATTAGCGAGCTTTGCCCTTCTTTTTCAAAGCACGTTGATATACCTACGGATAAACTTATATATATTTTTTTATCTTCTAATATTATCGGCTGAGAGCTTAGTCTCTCGTTTATTCTCTCCATTATCACCTTTGCAGATTGTACTTTCGTATCTTGTGCAATTATCCCAAACTCATCTCCGCCTATTCTAGCCAATATATCTGAAGCTCTAGTGCTAGATTTTAATATATTAGATAGTTCTTTTATGACCATATCCCCAGCTTGATAACCGTAGGCATCGTTTATATATTTAAAGTTATCTATATCTATCAATATATAACTAAAAGCATTTGATATCATCCTAGCGGCTGATTTTTTTACTTCATTTTCTAAGAACATATCAAACATATCTTTGTTGTAAAATCCTGTCAATGGATCTTTTGTAGCAATTTCTTCAAGATGTATATGCAAAGAGTCTATATCTGTAAGATATTTCCTTGTAACAAAAATGCTAAATAAAGCCTGATTAATAAGCTTTAGTATGTTAAGCTCTGTTTCTGATATAAGTATTTCATTTTTTCTTGCAAGAAGAAGCATGCAAGCAGTATCCTTATTGTATATATAGGTATTTATAGATGTAGAATTTATAAATTTCAACCCTTTTTCTATATACCATTTTGAAGCGTAAGGATCATGCTCATAGTCTATATTTGCCGTATGTTCTTTCTCCATATAATGTTTTACAAACGGTGACAAACCTCCAAACATTTCTAAGTCAAAGGACGGTCTAGAAAAATTTTCTAAAAATAAGTCAGATGCTACAAGCATCTCAACTTTGTTATCTGTTTTATTGTATATTATAAACTCCGAACCATCCGCGTTTAAAAGCTTATCTAGATCGTTTAAAACATCTACGGTTAAATATTTCGGGTCTATGTTTGATGCAGTACCTTTGTTTATATATGTTATCATATCGTACAAAATACTAAGGTATTCATTTATTTTTTCCTCTATCTGAATTTCATCTTTATAAATTTTAACAAGCTCTTGATTTATATTTTCAACATCTCTTGATATGCTATGTATAATTTCATCGTTAAAAAAATTAATTTTATCAGAATAACCTGCGAAAACCCCAAACACCTGATTGTTATCTTTAAACAAAGGTATAGCAATCATTGACAAAAAGTCCTTCTTCTTTAAAAGCTCATAAACTGGTTCAAACCTTTTGTCGTTTAGTGTATTATTTGAATATTGAATCTGGGCTGTTTTTATTGACATTCCCACTGGTGCATTACCATATGGTGAATCGTCCCATCTTAGCTTCACATATTTCAAATAGTCTTCATTCTCTTTTGATGATATTAGTGGAAAAACCGTATAATCACTCTTTCTTAAGCCTATCCAGGAAAAGACAAAACCATACTTTTTATTAACATTTTCTAAGTAATATTTTATATGTTTTAAAGCTTCTACTTTCATAAAGAATACAAATATTATAATAGAAATTTCATATTTTTGTTATGATGTTAGAGCCATTAATTTTATAAGATAAAAATGGGGGGTTAAAAAACCCCCAATATATAATTGAATCTTTAAGGATTTTGATTTCCGTAATATTTGTAGAAGTGATACCACTGAGCTTTATCTACTGGCCAACCTTTAAACCAATCGGATAAGTCTGGTATAACATCCACTATAGTGTATGTAACGGCTAAAACTATAAACATAAGCCACATAATAATAACCATCAAAGGTATCTTGTTTCCCTGATATCCACCTACTTTATAGTCTGGCTCAGCAGGTGTTAAATATCTTTTTTTAGCATCAGCCATAATTACACCTCCGTATGCTCAATTCTATCGTATCTTTTATCCATGTCTATCATATCAAATTTAGAGGCCTCTATATTGTTAAACTCGCCTCTCAAAAAAGCCCACATAAAAAACGAAGCAAAAGTCAACATCCCGAATAGATAAGTTGTAGTAATAACTATAAACACAGAGTGAGCATCGTCGCTGGCAGAAGTCCCCACTATAGCCCAGCTTATAAGCCTATAGGAGAACGGAATACCAGCCATTAGCACTACCGCAATTACCATTGTTATTAAGAATATTTTTCTTCCCTTGCTCATTGTGATGCTCCAGACGGTGAAGCAGTTTTATTGCCATTGTTATTTGCAGAGTTCGAACTTGATGAAGAACTTGAGTTGTTTGAATTTGATGTATTAGATGAAGAATTGCCTGTAGAACTAGCACTCATAGCCGCTTGCATAGCTTGAGAGTTTTGTTGCTCCTCTGCAACCTCTTTACGCCATTCATCAAAGAATCTTGGCCTATACCAGCTACCCAGCCATTCAAGGTAAGTGATCACAGCCAAACCATACTTAGTTGGTTCTGGATTTAAAGATGCATAAGCGTCGTTTGGATTTACTGGCGTCAAAACTGGCTTGCCGTCTTTTAAATCTACAAATTTAGCGAACCTCGGCATTATAGAACCAGGCACTGTATATTGAGGATTTACGAAGTGTGCCAAGTGCCATTCTACGCCCTTTTTACCAGCTTCTCTTATAAGGTCTGGACCTTTTCTTTCTGTACCAAAGAGGTGAGGTAAAAATAACGTATTATCATATTCGCTTGGCACAGACACATGTCCGTAATAAGCTGGCTCATTTGAGACTGGTCTCACAAATTGAGAGTGGCACTGCCAGCAACCTTCTGCCATATATATCCATCTGCCGTCGCTTATAGCCTGGGCTACTCCTTTTATAATCTGCTTTTGTACAGCAGGGGGAGCTGTATAGAAATATTGATCTGGAACGTTGTAATATTTCTTCCACAAATTAGGGTACATAGCTAAAAGCTGAATAATTTCTGGAAACTGTCTTTTATAAAAGCCTTCAGCCACCACCTGATCTTTGGTTTTCATCTTGCTAGTACCACCAAGCACAATAATTGGTAAAACCCCCTGTATAAATGTCCCGGTCACAAAAAATCCTATACCAGCCAAGAAGAATATAAAAGCCCATCTTTCATGTATCGCTCTTCCACCTGATGCCATAGTCTATTCCTCCTTAAGCCGTAGCCACTTTTGTAGAGGCTTGATATGCTCTTCCTACAGCCATTGTCTTTAATATGTTGTAGAAGTAAGCTATATAACCTATAAATATGAATATTCCAGAAGCTGTGCGCACCCACCAGAATGGTTTACCGAGATTTACAGAGTCTATAAATGGGACTTGAGCTATCCAAGCAAACCCTTCAGCTATACCCGCCACTCCTAAATCTACGAACATCACTTCAATTCCTATCAACATAAACCAAAAAGCGGTTTCTGAAAGCGGCCTTGAATAAGTGTATTTTAAACCATACATCCTTGGAACTATATGCTCATACATTCCTAAAAGCCAAAAACCAAACGTGCCAAACATTATAAGGTGAGCATGACCCGTTACCCAGTCTGTAAAGTGTATTACCTTTTGAGTGGTCAAAAGCACTTGTATAGAGCATTGGAAACAAGTTATCCAATAATTTATCATACCAACGTAAAACCATCTTAAAGGCATATCTTCTTTCATTGCCCCATAAGAGCCTCTCAACGTCATCATGAAGTTAACAAGCACTGTTGTAACTACTATTTCTATAGCTATTGTAGCAAACACAGCTGCATATTGAGCGAACATAGGAATTGGTGACCATAAATAGTGGTGAACACCTTGTGCTGGATAGAAAAACGCCAATCCCCAAAAGCCCAACAATCCTAAACCGTGGGACCATATTGGTTTTTGGAGAACTCTAGGTACGAAGTAATACATAAGACCCCATCCCATAGGTGTAACGTATAGGCCAACAAGGTCGTGGATAAAAGTACCGTTGAGAGCTGCGCCCGCTGCGCCGGGATAGAAAAACACGCTTGGATAGTTACCTAACACATAAACCATAGGAGTCCATACAAGACCCGCTGTTATATACCACAAGCCAGTATACAAAGGTTTTTCTTTTGAGGCTTTTATTATTGGAACTAAAAATTGTGGTATTACTACAAACAACCACAATGTTATAGGCACGTCCATTATAAACGGCGTTTCAGACCACTCCACAGATTGAGGACCTATCCATCTAGTTAGTTCTGGTCCACCAAGCATCGTACCGCCAAAAAATAACAACGATACAACAGTACCTATTCCAGCCACTTGAAGAGCTGCCCAAAGCAACCACCCATATGCCCTATTCCATACCGGATGTCCCGTCATACGTGGCACAGCCCAATACAAAGCTCCGGTTATACAATTTGCCAAGAAACCATAAGCTGCAACATTTGTATGGTTAAATCTTAATCTAACTGGAGACATGTATGGGTCTACTATATGGATATTTAGAAATGTCAAAGAATAAGTAAGCCCAAATATCATTACAAGTAATAAATCTATAAGACCCATTAGCATATGAGCCTTAACCAAATCCGTATAGACAAGCTCTTGTTGCTGCTTCATCTTTATCCTCCTTACTTTTGGGTTTTACCCATCAAAAATAGTACATAAGATACCAAGTTCCACCTATCGTTGCTAGACAACGATGAAAACGATGGCATACCACCTGTGGTACCCGCTAACACACCCATAGTAATAGTTTTATATATTTCATTTACATCATATACGCCTGGAAGTATACCAAGTGTCAAGTTTGCCGGTCTTTCAAGTGGTCTTTCTACACAAGTATTACCTTGCCATTTTTGACACTCAGCAGAAGGGTCATGTATTGAGAGAGCAGCTGGGCCATCACCTTGTCCGTTTATACCATGACATGCAGCGCAGTTTTGCTCAAACAACACCTTACCTTTCGCTATAGAGTCTGGGGTACCTAAAAATGGCGGTGGTTTAAGTGCTTCCCAATTTTCTGGAGGTGGTTGAGATTCTGCCTTTAACTTACTCCAATCAGGACAAAACGTTTTAATATACTCTATCACATCCATTAGCTCTTGGTCGCTATAATGAGGAAATGCTGGCATTGCTGTAGAAGGTACACCGTTTTTTAATACTCTTAAAAGATCGCTGTCGGTAGGCAGTGAAGTACCTGGAGTGCTTTTAAATTTGTAAAGGCAGGTCGTAAAATCTCTTGGTTTTACTCTAAAAAATTGCGCAGCGGGACCATCACCTTTCCCGTTAATACCATGACAGCCACTACACCTTTGATCGTAAATCTGTTTACCTATTCTTATCATCTCGGCCCTACTGTTAACTGGGTAGCTTTCTACCCTAGCCTGAGATGACTTAGGATTGATATACATTATAAAAGCTGCAAAACCAACAGATATAGCAGCTGCCGCCACCAATCCAAACCATTTGCCTGACTTTTTGTCAGGACTTTCACGATTCTTAGACCGCTCTTTGTCCATTCCTATCCTCCTTTAGGATAAAACCTATCTTGAAGTCTATTGTAATATCACTATTATTTCATTTCAATGATTTATTATCATTATAATGTAGTAAGTGAATAATTACATTTTACAAAATATTTTTATAATTTAAAGTTTTTGTAAAACGGACGCTACTTTGGACAACGCAAACGCTATATATACTTTAATATCGTTAAGTTTTTTTGGTTTGCTATCAAATTCATCAAAGACTCGTAAGCTAGCTGATATTGAGAATAATCTGTTAACACGTTAGGCAAATTCGCATCCTGATAGTTTGCAAGCTCTGTATTGGCCACAGTAATAGTGTTTGTTAGAACGTTATCTTGGGTTTGGATGTTTTGTATGTAGCTTCCTACCTGAGCGTTTGCATAAGATATTTGGTCTAAAGCTCTTTGAACATTGAATATATAGCTACCATTTGGTATTTGATTGCTGTTGAATTGAGAGAAAGCTCCATTTACAACGTCTGTAGCAGTAAGAGATTGAGAAGCCAACATTGAGCTTATCTCCAAACTGTAAGTACCATTTTGATTTTGAACAAAATCTGCATAGGCGGCTCCGTTTGAAGCTTTATTTATAAGATTTGCTACGTCTATTAGACTCATATTTGCGGTATAGTCTATCGGTATAGTGCTTGAACTAATCCTTATTTCCAACATCCCATTTACTCCAATAGGCGACGTGAGACTATTAAAGCTTTGAGACGATATAACCATATTTGCCCCAAGTTCGTTATCTATGGTTGGAAGCCCCAAACTAAGTCTATCAGCTGTTTGTTTTAATACAGAAAAAACGCTTTCTTGTTTAAAAGAAGAAGATACGTATTGATTTAAATCTATTATATTTAAAGGTTTTGCCACATCTTTTCCAGCAATCTCCAGTGAAAATGTCGAGTTTGAATTTTGTCTTATAAAAGCTTGCAAAGTGCCACTAAAAACGTTATTTATATAATTTGACAGCTCTAATAAATTTGAAGGAGTTTGATCTAATTTATATAAAGAGTTGCTATCGTAAAGAGAATAAGTAGCAGATAGATTATTTGTAGATGGTGATATTTCTATTCCGTAAGTATTATCTAAATTGTGCAAGATGGACGCTTTAAAGTTACCGCCTGTAGATGTAGATATTTTGTTTAAAAGCGTTGACAACGTATCTGTGCTTGAATAAGAAATGTTATAAACATTAGTAGTAGAAGCTGTAACCATACTAAGAGATATCGTGCCAGAGACTCCAAGCGATGCATTTGTAGAAGAAAGTCCAGCATTCCAATCCCATTCGTAGGGTGTATTGTTATAGTTTATCTGATAAACATTGGTACCATAGTGTATTATGAGTTCGCCGGGTCCAGAAAAACTTTGTGTATAAGAGTTGTACGAAGTTGAAGTGGTTTGTATATTAAGTCCAAAAACATTTTGACCGTTTAGATACGTAGGTACTTGATAAGAGTTTGATATTTGTGTATAAAAATCTGTAGTAGAAGCTTGGTAAGAAAAATCAGCGGCAAAAGGCTGTATAGACAACGAAGAGCCACCAAACAAATAATTGTCTCCAAATTTTTCATTAGCTTTTGACAACGTAAGATTCAATATAGAATAAATACTTTGGCCCATATTTATAAGTTGAGTAGAATTGTACGTAGCTTCGTTAGCAGCTGCTACAACATCGGTATTTACTGTTTGAAGATAGTCGTAAAGGTTACCAAGCACAGAAGTAGTGGTAGTAAGCACATTGCTTGCCGAAAAGGCGTTTTGTGAGTACGTTGATAAAAGCACCACTTCTTTTTTTAAATTTATAACCTGCTGAGTGTCGCCTGGATTTTGACTTATATTTAAAAGCTTATATCCAGTGGAGGCTTCTTCTATAGTATCTTGAAGGTTATTTAACACCACATTATCTTGAGATTTGTAAAAATTGTAAAGACTTAAATCCGGTATTGCTCCAGACATAGCATCAACCTCCGTTTACCATGTTGAGCGTAGTTTGCATCAAGTTGTTTAGTATACCTACTATACTTGCAGAGGCTTGATAATCTTGCTGTAAGTTTTGTAACGTTATATACTGCTGATCTAGAGATACACCTTGCACTTGGGCAACTTGAGAGCTTATAGAGTTTACTAAAGAGCTCATACTGCTATAGCTTGTTTGCAAAACATTAACCGTAGATGCTACAGACCCTATAAGCGTTTGATATAAGCTTTTTGAGGAAGTCCACCAGCTGTTAGAATAGTAAGAAAAGTTAGAAGCAGAACTTGGGTCTACGTTTTGCAATATTGCACCAAGGCTCGGATTAACAGATATACTCGAAGCATCTATACCTTCAAAAACCATCTCACTTTTGTAAACGTTACCACCACCCATTAGAAAATTTGAAGATGAGTCTACGACAGTATAGTTAGATGGATTCGAAGAGCTTATAGCAAGAGAATATGTCCCGTCAGGGTTTGAAACAACGCTGGCACTAAAAAGACCCACCAATGCCGGGTTTGAATCTATCAAGGATGTTAAAGAGTTTAACGAATATTGTCCGTAATTTGTTATTGAATATAAAGCAACGTTACCGTTATAAAATGTAAGCGTAGCATTTTGCCCTATTCCATAAGAAGATAACGATACTGTATTGCTTGTAACATTTTTGCTAAATGTATAAGTGTTTTTAGAATCTTGAATACCGTATTTTGATTGATCCAAAGAAGCTATATGTAAAGAGTAAAGACTCGTAAAACTGCTTCCGCTATCTACTATGTTGTATTCGTTTGGATTTTTTATCTGGATTCTAAGGTGATAAAGCCCATCTTGTTCTTTCACTATACTTGCGCTAAAAAGTGTTGCAGATGGAATTTGGGATAGTTCGTTGGCTATTTGCACCAAACTTTGGTTTGTATATGTGATACTAAAAAGCGCAGTAGTGTTGTTTCTGAAAGTAAGCACACCTGTTTGAGAAATTGTATCTGTAGAAGATGACAATCCAACGGGCATATCTACAAACGGCGAAGATACTATATTTGCATAATATTTTCCTTGCAGTGCCGGACTATTGTTTATTGTATTTACAATTTGGTCCAAAGACATATCTGTGTAATTTAAGCTTGCGTATGTACCAGAACTAGAATTGTCTACAAAAGAAAGCACACCAGCAGGACCACTTCCACTATTAAATATTATATTGGATGAAGAATCTACTATATTGTAAACATTTGTTAAAGAACCTGCAGTGTTGCTGTAAGTGGGTGTTATCTGTAAATAGTAATTCCCAGAAGGGTCTAAAGATATGTTTGCTTTAAACATCCCACTGGCATCTATTGAGTTTGAAAGTTGCACAAGATTTAAAGCACCGTAATTTGATATAGTATAACTTGGAGTAGTACCAGCGTAAAATGTTAAACTACCATTTGACACACCCAAAGAGGAAAGAGGAGCCGCCGTCGATGAGACATGATTTGGAGGAAAACTCCAGGTTTCTCCTTGATTTCCTATTGGTGAATCTGTGTTTGTAAGATTTTGCACCAAATAATAATTTGATCCACTTTGTACAGGAATTTTTGTGTTCATTATTGCATTCGCAGCTAAGTTGTCTTGTTCTACTTTATATGTATTTACATCGTATGAAAAATCTATCATCGCTTTCAACTCTCCACCCTGTACATAGTTTGTGATGTCTATAGCTTGATTGTTGTCGTTTAGCCACTCTATTGTTTGGTAGGGTGAGTTACCAGAACCTCCAAGCGCTAACTTCCAATAATTAGTGCCGTCCACCAATGTAAAACCGCCGTTTATAGAGATATGCACTCTTCCAATGGAATCTTCTTGGACATTTACGCTTATAAGCTTTGAAAGTTGTGATATATATGCATCTCTTTGATCCAAAAGTTCTTTGTAGTCATGAGCATTTGAATATGTAAGCGCATACGAGGTGGTAATCTGTTGATTAAGATTTGCTAAGTTTTTTATAAGCGTGTTTATCTGATTTAAATATTGTAAAGAATTTGCGGGGACTTGGTACGCTAAATTGTTTATAGTAGAAGCGTTTGAATTTAAATTCTGAACAAAATTGCTTGCCGTAGTGAGTACCTGATTTTGATATCCTACATTTGATGTGTCAGTAAAAAGCTGTGTAAAAGCACTAAAAAAAGCATCGTCGTATGATGTGGAAGAAGAGTTAGGACCAACGACGTTAAATATATTTTGTACTTGTTTGTTGTATTGTAATCTCGTATTGAAATAGTCTAAGCTTGAACTTTTGTTTTGTAAAAGCTGGAAAAAGTAAAGATTTTGAACTCTCTTTATATCCTGCATGCTTATACCAACGGGATAAGTATCTTGTATTATCGGGACCTCTTGTGCATAGTTTGAATTACTAGCGTTTGTTATATTTTGAGAGGTAATATCTATAGCTTGCTTAAATATGTTGAGAGCATTTGTCACCAAATCGTATGAACCAAACCCCATATCAAACCCTAGCTGAAAATCCTTTGGACTTAATGTAATTTACAGTTTCCGATACAAGTCCGTTTATTATGATATTTAACTCTGATACAACGTTAGATATAAACAACAAATCATCCATGTGTTTTAGTATAAATTCTTCCGGAGATTTTTCAATGACAGCTAAAAGTTGTTGAAGTTTAGAAGATACATTTTGATATTCAAAAGGTCTTTCAAGCGCTTCCTTTATTTCAGCTATCAGCGTTTCCATATTTTTTATATCGGTATTTATATTCATGATTTTAATATCAACCCAATATCTATAATAAGCTTTTCCAAAACTTCCACTGGGTCGTTAAAATAATATTTTATGCTCATATCGGCTTTTTGAAGAGCCTTTAAAATACTAAAAAGCTTATCCTTATCAACAATACTTAATTGTTTTGACAATATATTTTTCTGAAACGGATGACTTATATTTAAAATCTTGCATACTTCATCAAAACTTACGTTCATCTTAAAAGCCAAATACATATTTATAAATTGTTTTTGCATAAACCCAAGAGTTAACAACGGATGTTGACCTAACTTCACGATATCGTAAAAGATAGAAAGTGCTTTATTCACATCTTGTTTTATCAAAGCGTCTACGATAGAAAAAGCCTCATCTTTTGGTTCTTTTACAAGAGCCCTTGAAAGTATTTCCTTAGTAATAGGCATGGATTTTGACAATATAAGCAGCTTGTCTGTTTCATTTTTTAGGTTTAGAGAATCTGTACCTATGACATTTAACAATTCGTTTATTATGTCTTGGTTTAAATCGATGCCTTCTTTTTTGAATTTTTTCTGTATAAGGCTTTTAAGATAATCAGGTTTTTTTTGCTTTGATGTTAATATATTTATATTTCCAAGAATGTTTTGAACAACTTTTATATCTTTTTCTGCTATGTCTTCGTACTCTTCAAATATGAGTATGTTTTGGGTTTTTTTTATAAAATCTAAATTCTCTTTTTTTAATTTATTCAAAAGTTCTGTAAAATTTTTTATTATAATAACTGTTTTTTTGTTAAAAATATTCCTAGAAGTAACTATATTTCTTAAATTTTCATAATCAAGTTCATCTGCCCAATATGTTTTCGTATCGTATTTTTGTTTTATAAGCTGTTCAAAATATTGGATAAAATATATATCTTTTCCGTATACAACAGTATGCGTCAAATTGTCTAGACTGTTATCTTTTTTTATATACTCTAAAACATCAAGCATTTTTATAAAATAGTAAATTTAGCAAGTTTTTCAATGTCGGTTTCATAAGATGTCTATGCACTACCATGTCTACCATACCCTTTTTTAGTAAAAATTCCGATGTCTGAAAGTCTTCTGGTAGTTGCTGCTTTATAGTTTGTTCTATAACCCTTGCACCCGCAAATCCTATTATAGCTTTTGGCTCTGCAATAATAACGTCACCTAAAAACGCAAAAGATGCCGATACGCCTCCAGTAGTAGGATTTGTGAGGACGGTAATAAAGGGTATTCCGTTTTTATGCATAATATCGACCGCTATAGAAGTTTTTGCCATCTGCATCAACGATATTACACTCTCTTGCATCCTAGCACCGCCAGATGTAATTACGCTTATATGTGGTTTTTTGTCTTGGACTGCTTTTAAAGAAGCTAATTTAAACCGTTCACCTACCACAGAGCCCATGCTTCCACCTATGAAACTAAAATCCATAACACTCAAAACAACAGGATAATCAGATAATTTTCCATCAAACACCGTAATAGCTTCAGATGTATTTGACGTCTCCTTCAAAGTTTTTAGCCTGTCTTTGTATTTTTTCGTATCTTTAAAAGACAGAAAATCTGTAGGCAATATGTACTCAAAAAGTACGTTATAGTTGTAATCAAGAAGCATACCTGCCCATAGGTATGGATTCATTTGATGATGATGGCCACACTTAGGACATACGTAGAAGTTAGTCTCCAGTTCTTGAGCTAAAAGTATATTTTTACACTCTTCACATTTTGTCCAAAGGTTTTCCTTCTTTTCTTTTTTTCTGAAAAAATCAAGTATTCCCATATCAAATCTCTATATTGTCTATAAGCCTAGTGCTTCCTATTCTCACGGCTATAAGTATTCTATCATACTTACTTGGGGTTGTCTTTTCTTCAAGCGTTTCTTTATCTACTATTTTTATATAATCTACAGCATCTACATCAAGCACAGCTTTAGCGTACTCTATAATCTCATCAGTATCCTTTATACCGTTTTCAAAAGCTTCTTTAGCTTTTAGCAGAAATCTATATATGGAACCTGCCCTTCTTCTTTCCTCTTGATTTAGATAGGTGTTTCTTGAGCTCATAGCAAGTCCATCCTCTTCTCTTTTTGTAGGAATAGGTATTATTTCTATATCTAAATTCAAATCTTTCACAAGTTTTTGTATTATCTTCAACTGCTGATAATCTTTTTCTCCAAAAAAAGCTTTGTCTGGCTTCACTATATTAAAAAGCTTCGTAACAACCGTACACACACCATCAAAATGCCCTGGCCTAAAAGCACCTTCCAAAATATCTGCCAAATGTCCTATATTTATAGTCGTAGAAAAACCTTCCGGATAAATCGTACCTACATCTGGTATAAAAACCATATCTACTTTGGCTTCCTCTAAAAGCCCTAAATCCCTTTCTAAGTTTCTTGGATATTTGCTGTAGTCTTCTTTGGGTCCAAACTGTTTTGGATTTACAAAAATACTAACCACAGTAATATCACACATATTTTTTGAAGCTTTTACCAAAGACATGTGTCCTTCATGTAGATATCCCATAGTGGGTACAAAACCAATTGTTTTGAATTGCTGTTTTATGCTTTTAATAAAAGCCCTAACACAATCTATATCTTTGCAAACATCCATAGTTTTCATTATACAATAAATCTAATAAGCCCCTTCTTTTTTGAAGACAACCCTAATTGTTTTAAGTATTATTACTATATCAAACCAAAGCGACCAATTTAACACATACCAAGTGTCTAGTTTAAGCCTTTCTTCAAAAGAAAGCTCGTTTCTTCCGCTTACTTGCCATAGACCCGTAATACCTGGTTTCGTAAGAAGTATATAATCTTTATAATCTCCCATATCCTTTTCCTCGGAAGGCAAGTAAGGTCTTGGCCCTACTAAACTCATATCCCCTTTTAAAACATTGAATATTTGAGGAAGCTCATCTAAAGAAGTTTTTCGTAAAAACTTACCTACTCTTGTAACTCTTGGGTCATACTTTTTTAATTTTTTAAAAGTTTGCCATTCTAACTGAGCATCTTGATTTTCCTTTAAAAAATTTTTCAGTATCTCTTGGTTATTTACATACATTGTCCTAAACTTTATACATTTGAATATTTTGCCGTTCTTACCCAATCTTTCTTGTACAAAAAACACAGGTCCTTCGCTGTCTATCTTTATCAATATAGCAAAGATACTTATAACAAAAAGCAGTATAGGAAGCATAATCAGAGATAGTAAAATATCAAAAGTCTGCTTTATGGTTTGATTTAGCTTTGAATCTAAGTTGTTCGTAATCTTTATTAAAAAAAGCTGTTCCGTAAAAATATGATACAATTCACTATTTAAAAGCCCTATACCCTTCAAATCAGGCACTACAAACACTTGCTTAATGTATCTATGCGTAGTATTTACAAGATGAGCCAATTCTTCATTACCCAAAGATGGTATAGAAACAACAGCAGCCTCTATATTCTCTTCTTTTAGCTCTTTTATTTTTTCTACTTTCCCTATTATTGGTATCTTAATGCTTTTTACTTCAACAAAACCACTTTTAAAATCATCTAAAAACCCTTTTATTTCATATCCAAGATACCAGTCATCTATAATGCCCTTTGCTACGCTTTTTCCAGAAGACCCAGCCCCTATTATAACTATTGGGCTTTTCCAAATACCAAGACGGTTTAGCACTTTTTTCCCTATATACCTTAAAATAGATATCGTAAAAATAGCGTATAAACAAAGAAGTATCAAGGCAAGCCTAGACATCTCTAAAGAGATTTTGCTAAGAGACAACAACGCAAAGACAAAAACACCAGATAAAAAAACAGCTTTTATTATCTCTTCCACCTCATACCAAAACGTATATCTTCTTGTATAAAGTTTTTGATACCACAAAAAAAACACGAACACTATAGGCATCCACCAAAAAGATAAAAAATACTCAAAGCTAAACAAAAAAATAACATTTTTTATAAATATCTTCCCCAATATTTTTCTTGTTATATAAGCCAAAAAAAGCGCAGTATAAAAAGCTAAAACATCTATTAATAAAAGCAAAAAGATTCTTAAGAATCTTTTCATTAGAGTAATATACCGCTGGTGTTTGGTCTAAATTGAAGAGCTAAGCTTACATGCTCTGGTTTTATGTATTCTGAATTATTCATATCTGCTACAGTCCTAGATACTTTTAAAAGTCTTGCGTAGGATCTTCCAGTAAGGTTTAAGTTTGCTATAGCGCTGCTTAAAACTTTCTTTGCGGGCTCGTCCAATATACAATACATATCTATCTCTTCTTCCGTCATTTCCGAGTTAAACTTTGTTCTCGAATTTCTAAATCGTCTTCCCATCATATCAAAAGCCCTTAAAACCATATCTTTTAACTCTTTTGAAGATACTTCTTTCTTCCTATTTATAAGTTCATGCTCTTTTAGAGCTTCTACGCTTACAAACAAATCTATCCTATCCAACAAGGGACCAGATATCTTTGATTGATACTGCTTTATTTGATTCGGTGTGCATTTGCAAGCTTTTAAGTTGCTTTTATAATATCCACAAGGACATGGGTTCATAGCACCTACCAAAAGAAACGAAGCGGGAAATTTTATACTACCATGCACTCTTGATATAGTAACTTCTTTATCCTCCAAAGGTTGTCTTAGCGCCTCTAAAACTTTTCTGTTAAATTCAGGCATCTCGTCCAAAAACAAAACACCTTTGTGAGCTAAAGATACTGCGCCTGGCCTTGGGGTGCTTCCACCTCCTATTAATGATGCTTCAGATGCGCTTGTGTGTGGTGACGCAAAAGGCCTTTGTTTTATAAGTGAGTTTTTTAAAAGCCCAGCTACACTATATATTTTTGATACTTCTAAAGATTCTTCGTCATCCAAAGATGGCATAATACCTGGCAATCTTTTTGCTAACATAGATTTCCCACTACCCGGTGGCCCTATCAAAAGCATGTTGTGAAAACCAGCTGCCGCTATAGCACAAGCTTTTTTTGCCATATTTTGGCCTATTATATCTATCATATTAAGGCAATCTTCTTCTTTTGCTTCTTGTTTGAACTTTATAGGACTTATAGTTATATCTTGGTTTATGAAGTTTACTAGCTCTACTATATCTTTTGGAGAATATACATTTACATCTTCTAAAAAAGAAATCTCTTGAGCGTTTTCTATAGGTACTACTATATTTTTTATACCTATTTCCTTTAGTGCTAATGCCATAGGAAGCACACCGTTTATTGGTTTTATAACGCCGTCCAAAGAAAGCTCTCCTAAAAAAGCATAATTCTTCACATTTTCTTTATTTATTACGTCAAGGTAACTAAGAATGCCAACCGCTATTGGAAGATCGTAAAATGTACCTTGTTTTTTTAGATTGGAGGGTGATAAATTTATCGTTATCCTTTTTGGTGGAAAACCAAATCCCTTATTTATTAGACTTGATCTTACCCTTTCCTTAGATTCTTTTATAGCTACATCTGGTAGTCCTACTATGTTGAAACTTGGTAACCCATTTGATACGTCTATTTCTACTGTTACCTTTATTCCCTCTATACCAAGAAGCCCACTACTGGTTATCTCAAAAAACATTTTCTCTTACAGTGTCATCTTCTTCCAAATATTCACCACTTTGCACCTCTAACATTTCAAGGTCTATGATACCCGGATTTTCAATATAATGCCATGTGGATTTTGGCACAAAAAAGCTTTCGTTTTCATGAAAAAAATATTCTTTATCGGCTATAAAGACTTTGGCTGTACCCCTTAAGACAATCCAATGCTCTGTTCTATGATGATGCATTTGCTTAGATATATGTTTTTTTGGTTTTAACAAAAGCTTTCTTATCTTGAAATTTTTTCCCTCTTCTAAAAGCATATAATACCCGTAAGGCTTATAAGCTATTAGAGATTCTTCCGCTCTGTTATCGTTTTTAGCTTTTAGTATATCAACAATTTTTTTAACATCTTGAGAAGCGTTTTTATCTGCTATCAAAGTAGCGTCTTCTGTATCAACTATTATTAAGTTTTTTAACCCCAAAGCACTTACCAATCTTTTATTTGATATTATGAGATTGTTATCAGAGTTTATATTTATACAGTTTTCACCTAAAATAGCGTTGTTGTTTTCATCTTTTTTAAGCTCTTCATACACAGAAAGCCAGGAACCAACATCAGACCATTTTATATCAAGCTTTACGCATGCACCTTTTTTAGTGTGTTCCATAATTGCATAATCAAACGATAAGGCCTTTGCTTTCTTAAAGCTTTCTAGATCTCCTTTTGTTGATATATCGTAAAGCTTGCTATCTATTTGTTCAAACTCGTCTATCAGTAGCTTTTTATTGGCAAAAAACATCCCGCTGTTCCAAAGATATTCGCCAGAATTTATATATTCTTTTGCTAACTCTTTATCTGGTTTTTCTACAAATTCTTCTATCTTATATATATTGTTTTCGTTTGAAATAGTATCTCCTAATTTTATATATCCATATCCAGTTTCTGGATATGTTGGTCTTATACCAAAGGTAATTATATGAGTTTTTGTATATGGATAAGTCTTTTTTACATATTCTTGAAAACGTTCTTTACTTTCAACTCTATGATCTGATGGTAATATGAGCAAGCTGTTGTTATCTTTTACATAATAAGTGGCCAAAGCTATAGCAGGGGCTGTGTTTTTTGCAGATGGCTCTGTAATTATGTTTGCTTCTATACCTATCTCTTCCAAATGGTTTTCCACTATCCAATAATAACTGTCAGAGGTTACTATAAATATCTCTTTTGCTACGTCTTTTACTCTCAAAACAGCCTCTTGGAACAAAGAATATTCTGAGAAAAGCCTCAAAAATTGCTTTGGATAGTTGGACCTAGATAAAGGCCAGAGCCTAGTACCAGAGCCCCCGCATAGTATCACAGCGGTAATATCCATACTGTTTATCTACGTAGTTGATCCTTCTTCATCTAAGTATAAGTCTTCATCTGATATAACGCCGTTCCATCTTGAAAAACCTGGTAATGCCTCTATCCTATACCAAGCGGAGCGATACCATATACCTTCTGGATCTTTTTTCACCGGTGCCAATTCGTAAGCTTTCGTCTCTTTATGATAATCCCACGTAATATAGTTGTTGAAATCTTGGATTATATCAGTTATGGCCACCCCTATTTCTCCAGTAAGTATTTTTTGAAATTCTCTCCATCTGTATATAGAAGAATCCCTTAGCGTCAGCCCAAAATAACCTACGGCTCCTTCATCTTTTAAAAGCGAAATGCCTCTTTTTATAAAAGCACTAAAAGCCGCTATCGTTTCCGGTGGATCTGTGATAAATACGTCAAATTTACCAAGCATATCTTCAGGAAGAGGTTTTCTCAAATCCCATACAAACGCTTTTGCATTTTTTATGCCAAGTCTTTCAAATATTTCGTTGTCAAAATCTATAGAACGTTTATCTATATCTATTATAGTAACAGAATTTGCCTTTCTTGATAGAGCTATCGCCAACCCTGTCAAATCATCCTCCGCTCCCATTACAACTATATCTTTACCCTGCAAGTCTCCCCTTGAATCTATAAACAGTACCCTACTAACAGTGGTTTCTGGAGTTACTGAACCTTGATCGTAGTCTTGTATAGCCTTTGGTCTATTCTTCGTCTCTTGTAAAAATGCCCTATAAAGTTCTATGTCTAAATAAAACGGTATTCCCCTACCTTCACAAGCTTGACATCTGTATTCTTTTCTTGGATGTATGTTGTATTCTTTGATAAGATCGTATCCTTTTTGAGTGAGCCTTATATCCTGATTTTGATCAATAAACGCATACCCTTCTTCTAAAAGCGTATTCACAATGCCTGCGGCTGCTGGTACCGGTAAATCTGCGTAATCTACTATACTCCAAAAGTTTCCCGTTATCAAAAGCCCAGACAACACCATTTCTATATTTTTCTTATACAAATTTACTCCGCCTTTCTCTCTGGCTTTTTCTGCCAATTCTATAAGCTTGTTTGCAGTACTCAAAACATCACCTCCTTAAATTGGTGCTGATTATTATACCACAAATTCGAGCTATTACGCTTAAGTATAAATTTAAACATTTTTTATAGCTAATAATTCAACATAGTATGTAGTTATGTATCGTTCGTCAATCTTCATATTATAATCCAAAAACAGTTAAAATATAAATCATTGATATAAACATTTATTTTTATAATTTTTTATGTATGAGTTTTTTCCAATTAAAAACACATTTAAAACCAGCTGGAGATCAACCAAAAGCTATTGATAAGTTGTTATCCAACTTTGAAGCTGGTGCCAAAGCCCAAGTGCTTCTTGGTGCTACCGGTACTGGTAAAACTTTCACCATAGCAAACATTATAGCAAAATACAAAAAGCCAACGCTTGTCTTAGCACACAACAAAACATTGGCAGCACAGCTTTATAGAGAGTTTAAAGAACTTTTCCCGCACAACGCTGTAGAGTATTTTATATCCTATTATGACTATTATCAACCTGAAGCTTACATACCAGAAAAAGATCTTTACATAGAAAAAGATTCCTCTATAAATGACATACTTGATAAATACCGCCACAGCGCCACAAAATCCGTTATTGAAAGGGCTGACACAATAGTGGTAGCGTCTGTATCCTGTATATATGGACTTGGTTCTCCGGAAAACTATGTGAACATGCGTATTCAGCTTTTAAAAGGACAAAAGTTAGATCCTTTAAAATTATCACGTCAATTGGTAGAGATAGGCTATGAGAGAAACGACTTTTCTTTCAAAAGAGGAACATTTTCCGTAAGAGGTGGAGACTCTATCGAAATAGTGCCTTCTCATGCCGATGATATTGTTATACGCATAGAGTTTTGGGACAATGAAATCGAATCTATAAAAGAGCTTGATTTACTAAATAGACATGTTATAAGAGAAATAGATTACACCGTTTTATTTCCAGCCACACACTATGTAGCCCCAAAACCAGCCCTTATGGAAGCTATAGAAAAGATAGAAAAAGACCTAAAAGCAAGAGTTGAGTACTTTAAGGCTCAAGGTAAGGAAATAGAGGCTCAAAGACTATTGCAAAGGACTATGTACGACATAGAGATGATAAAAGAATTAGGTCATTGCAAAGGCATAGAAAATTATTCTAGATATTTTGACGGTAGAAAGGAAGGGGAGCCTCCTTTTACATTGCTTGATTATATGCCAGAGGACTTTTTACTTATAGTAGACGAATCTCACGTCACTATACCACAGGTAAGAGGCATGTACAACGGAGATATATCTAGAAAACAAAAACTGGTGGATTATGGATGGAGGTTACCGGCCGCTTTAGACAATAGGCCTCTTAAGTTTGATGAGTTTTTAAGAAAAATTAACAAAGTTATATTTGTATCAGCTACACCAGGAGACTGGGAAATAGAGTTTTCAAAAGGAGTCATAGTAGAGCAAATAGTAAGACCCACAGGTCTTTTGGATCCAGAAATAGAAGTAAGACCAACCACAAACCAATTGGAGGATTTGATAAGAGAGATTTTAAAATTAAAAGCTAGAAACGAGAGAGCTATAGTTTTAACTACCACAAAAAGACTATCAGAAGATGTAGCGGATTATCTCACAGAAAGGAGAATAAAAGCAAGATATCTTCACTCTGATTTAGATGCCATAGAAAGAGCAAAGGCTATAAAAGAACTGAGAGAAGGCTCAATAGACGTTATTGTTGGAGTAAATTTGCTTAGAGAAGGTATCGATATGCCTGAAGTTTCTTTAGTAGCTATATTAGAAGCCGATAAAGAAGGTTTTCTAAGAAGCACCACCTCTCTTATACAAATTATAGGCAGAGTAGCAAGAAATATAAATGGCAAAGCTATACTTTATGCCGATCGCATCACAGAATCTATGAAAAAAGCTATAGAAGAAACCAACAGAAGAAGAGAAATACAAAAACGTTACAACGAAGAACACGGTATAACACCAAAGTCAATTGTAAAACCCGTTAAAGAGCTCCTTAGCATAGAAGACTTGGACTACGTAAAAGTACCTGATTCCATACCAAAAGGTATTAAGACAGAAAAAGACTTGATAGAACGCTTAAACAAGCTTGAAAAGATGATGTGGGAAGCTTCTAAGAAATGGGAATTTGAAAAGGCTGCAAAAATAAGAGATGAGATAAACGAACTTAAAAAGGTTGCTGGCTTGTTTTAGGATTTTAGCACATGAACATAAAACTGTTCTTATCAGATATAGACGGAGTTTTAACGGACGGAAAGCTTTATTACACAAAAAATGGAGAGGAGATAAAGGCCTTTAACGTATTGGACGGACTTGGCATAAAACTTCTTCAAGACGCAAACATAAAATTTGGCGTTATATCTGGAAGACATTCTGAAGCGTTGATAAACAGGTTAAAAGAGCTAAAGATAGATATAATATATACTGGAAATCATAACAAGCTTGATATTTACAACAAGATAAAAGAAGATTTTGCTCTAGAAGATATAGAAATTTGTTATATGGGAGATGACTTAGTGGATATCCCTATTTTAAAACGAGTAGGCCTAAGCTTTGCACCCTCAAACGCACATGATTACGCGAAAAGATTTTGCAAATACATAACAAAGAGAAAAGGTGGCGATGGTGCTTTAAGAGAAGCTATAGAGCACGTTCTTGATATAACCGGACAGCTACCTCATATACTAAAGTCTTTTGATGTTTAATTTCTTATTTTAATAAAAATTAAAACTTATGTTATATAATAAATGAGAGGAGGGTTTATGAAAATAGCTTTTTGCGAATTAGAAGGTTGGGAAATGTCTTACATAGAAAAGTTTTTAGAAGAAAATAATCTGGAGCTTGTATGCTTTTCAAATGAAACAATAGATAAAGTAGATATTCCAGATGACGTAGAAATACTAAGTGTTTTTATTTATTCTAAAATCACCAAAGATGTGATAGATAAACTACCAGATTTAAAGCTTATAGCTACTCGATCTACAGGTTTTGACCATATAGATGTAGCTTATGCAAATTCCAAAGGAATAACAGTGTGTAACGTTCCATCTTACGGCGAAGAAAGCGTATCAGAATACACTATAATGCTTATGTTAGCTTTGGCAAGAAAATTAAGAGAAACCATAGATAATGTAGAAAAAGGTATATACAAAACGCCAAACCTAAGGGGTATAGAGTTAGCTGGTAAGACTTTGGGTGTAATTGGCACTGGTAGGATAGGTACAAGGACTGCCTTACTTTCAAAGTGTTTTGGCATGAATGTAATATGTTATGATATAAAACAAAATCAAACACTTTTAGATGCGGGCATAAAATATGTGGCTTTCGATGAACTTTTGTCCACATCTGATTTTGTTACTTTGCACATGCCTTATATACCATCAACTCATCATCTTATAAACATGGACAATATAAAGCTTTTCAAAAAAGGAAGTTTTCTCATAAACACATCAAGAGGCAAGGTAGTAGAAACAGAAAGCGTAATATATGGATTAAAACAAAAAATTTTATCCGGAGCTGCTATAGATACTTTTGAATCAGAGGAAGTGGTGATGGAAGAACATCTTCTATGGGATTCAGACTTATCTGCAGAAACTCTTAAGAAAGCTCTGGAGATAAACTACCTTCTCAAGCATCAAAACGTCATCATCACACCTCACAACGCTTACAATACAAAGGAAGGGCTTCAAAGGATATTAAACACCACCTTTGAAAATATACAATCTTTTTTGAAAAATCAGCCTAAGAATATTGTTAAATAGTATCTTAGTTTTTAAATGACTGACAAACCAATTTTTAGTATAATATAGATGTGAAGTCAAAGTATTTTAAGTTAGGTCTGTTCTTTCTTTTAAGCGCAGTAGCTTTCGCTTTCATGGCAATAAGTTTTAGCGGTATAAGATATTTTTTTGAAAAATCAAACAAATACGAGGCGTTGCTTGACGATGTACATGGACTCAGCGTTGGGGCAGAAGTAAGGGTAAACGGTGTAAAAGCTGGCAGAGTTGAAAAGATTAGCTTTAAAAACGGTAAAGTTTTGGTGGTTTTTTCTGTAAAAAAAGATATTCCCATATATAAAGATGCTGAAGTGTCAATAGGCACTCTTGGGCTCATGGGAGATAAATACGTATCTGTAGAAGAAGGACATTCTATATACGGCGAACTCCCGCCAAACAGTATGATAGAAAACATAGGCGTTTCATCAGATACAGAATCCCTTATAAAAAATCTAAACAACACAGCTAAGAACTTTTCTGTAGTAGCCTCTAATTTAGCTAGCATAATATCTCAAAATAGGGATCAGATAGAAGGCATAATCCAAAACTTGGATGCTCTTACTAAAAACTTAAACACCATGATAGCCGAAAATCAAGAAACTTTAAAACAAACTATATCTAACTTAGATATGCTCACTTATCAATTAAACCTCACACTTCCTCAAACCATAGCTGATATAGATAGAACTGCAAAGAATTTAGCTCAAATAACTGGGCAAAACAAAGAAGATATAAGGACTCTTGTTGAAAATTTAAAAGCTCTTTCTTCTACCCTAAAAGATCAAACACCTATACTGATGGCGAATTTAAATACACTTTCTCAGAATCTGAATACCTTGGTAGTTGAAAATCAAAACGGTGTGCATACATCTGTTAAAAATTTTGCTGAGCTTTCTAAAAGCTTAAAACAAAGCTCCGATGAGCTAAACCAAATACTGGCAAAAATAAACACTGGCCAAGGCACATTGGGTAAGTTGGTAAATGATAAGAGTTTATACGCAAATGCAAACGATGCTCTTTCTACATTCTCACATCTTGGCAAAATTGTCAACAGGTCAAACCTTTATATAGGTGGTAGATTTGAACTCTTTAGAGCTGGACAATCAAAAGGTATACTCTCCTTAAAGTTTCAACCCAACAACCACGAGTACTATCTCTTTGAAATTGTTGGTAACTCCATGGGTAGAGTTACAACCCAATACATAAACAACAATCCTCAAACTATATACGAGTACAAGCCAGAATATACACTACAATACGCAAGAATTTTTAAAGACCCATTCTTTAGACCAGGCAAATCTTTCTTTGTTGTAAGAGGCGGTTTGAAAGAATCTACTGGAGCCGTAGGATTTGACTACATATACAACAACAGGCTTACTTTTACTAGCGACTTGTGGAATTTTGGCAGAAAAGATTATCCTAATATGCCAAACTTAAAACCAGATCTACAAATAGGTGCTACTTATCAGCTATTTGGCCCTCTTTTTGTTAGAGGTGGTGTAACAGATATTCTAAATAGCCGTCTTACAGGTGGTTTTATAGGAGCCGGGCTTATGTTTACGGACAACGATTTAAAATATTTGCTTGGAGCAGTAAAAATACCTTAACCATACCAATCTTCTAACACATCTTTCAGTATAGCTTCTGACGGATTTTCGTTGGGAATTAAAAGCTTTTCCATTTCCTCAAGTATTTCAATACGTTTTTCATACATGTTGTCTTTAGTTTTGTTTTGTTTGCTTTTAATCAAATGGTCTAATATACTTTTAAAAGCTTCAAAACTATCTACCTTGTAAGCGTATTCTAAAGCTAAGTCGCCTATCTGATTTAATGACTGGTGGGCTTTTGAGTCAAAAAATATCAAAGGTTTTCCAGTGGCGATAGGATACTCAACCAAAAACGAAAGCCCATCTGTAAGCATAGCATCAGATTCAGAAAATATAGAAAAATAATCTCCCCCAGTGTAGATTTCAACATTTTCCATATTGCTAAATTCTTCAAGCCATTTATCGTATTCTTCTTTATGCATAATTTGATGTTCCATTAAAGATCTTCTCAAAAATGGATGTGGTTTAAAGATAATTTTTATATGCTTGTTTTCTTTTGCTAATCTTGTCATATCTTGATAGATTTTATGAAAAACTCCAAAACCAAGCCATCTTTTAGCTACGCTATGATGAGGAGCCCATATCAAAGTAAAAGTATATTGAGACGACCCTTTTTCACTTCGTTTATCTTTTCTAAAATATCTTAACTTGTATAGCTTGGTACTACCAACAACTTTAACGTTTTTGGCTTTTAATATCTGATACTTTTCAAAATAACTTTTGTCCATATTCGTTTGAACATATATTCTATAAGCTAAATTATGGACGTAAGAGTTAAAGTGAAAATCATCTTGCTCTGGTTTAAAATGCTCTACCAGTGTAATTGGATAATAAGGAACATATAAAATTTTTGCAAACATAACATATGGTACTTTTAAGGCTAAAGGTCTATCGTTATCCCAAGGGCTTTGTATAAAAATATAATCTGGATTCAGAGCTAAAAGAATATCAAGAGCATAATAAGTATTTTCCATATTAAAAGTTATATGTTCTATACCCTTGATTGTTAGCTCTTTTGATATTTCATCAGCACCTTCTGCTATCATTGCATCTTTAAAATGATTATTTATAGCTATTAAAACTGTATCCACTTTTTCGCAGTTTTTAAAAGCAAAATAAACATCTTCTATATTATAAAAAGCTTGTAAATGATGTATTAAGAAAACAACTTTTGGCTTTTTGTTCGAGTTAATTTTTCTTGAAATAGCATATATTCCTTGCTGTAACGTATGAAATTGCTGGTAAGACTGGAAAAACAAATCATTTTTTAACTGTGTTATATTTGTTATTGCAAAATTTTCTAAATTATTTAAGCGTTCTATGATAGCTTTTTGATTATCAAGCAACTCTTGTAATTTTTTTGCTATATCTTCTCCCACAGAAGTATTATAATAAAACATTATAAAAACATTATAAAAATAAATTAATTTTAACCCCCCGAGGGCGACCTACTTTCCCGTGCCGTTTGCCCAGCACAGTA